>Ga0193716_1000136_pt1 | contig 42970 bp, 42 predicted proteins | sample U2c1metaG_FD_145901 | JGI IMG/M metagenome (GOLD analysis project Ga0193716, IMG submission 145901) | Soil microbial communities from a riparian zone of the East river system, Colorado, United States - U2c1 | ecosystem: Environmental > Terrestrial > Soil > Riparian zone | place: USA: East River...
CAGGTCGAGCACGCTCATGTCAAGCTCCTAGGTCTTGGCGCCATCTCACTGGTCGATGCCGACGGTGTGTTCGGAGTCCCCGTGCAGTTCCCAATACCGGGAACTGATTCGTCGAGTGACTGGCCCGGGGCATTCGTCGCCCAGTCGTACGCCGTCGACGCTGGCCACTGGCATGACTCCCCCTGCCGTGCTGGTCAGGAACACCTCGGAGGCACCGGTGACGTCTTCTGCGCTTAGCGGTCCCACGTGCAAGTCACGTCCGTCGGCACGGCCGATCTCGATCACCGTTCGACGCGTAATCCCCTCGAGAACGCCATCTTCGGCAGTCATCAGCTTCCCGTCGTGATGCACTGCGAAGATGTTGAATCCCGCTCCCTCGGTGACATTTCCACGTCCGTCGGTCATCAACGCCAACGCAGCGCCGCGGTCATAGGCCTCGAAGAGCCCCCGCGTCAGATCTCCCCAGTGGAAGTTCTTCACCCGGGGGTCGACGGCATTCGTGGGGATTCGAATCGTGTCCCGTGCAATGACGACGTCGACACCGTGCTGCTGTACGTCTGGCTGGACGATCCAGACGTAGGGAACGGCGTAGACGTACAGACGCTGCGTGGCGTTTCTCGGGTCGCGGTCACCGGGCACGGGCACGCCGCGGGTCACCACGACTTCGACGAAGGCGTCGTCGAAGCTTCCGCGCCGGACGCATTCGATCATCAGGTCGCGGATCTCGTCCTTCGGCTTGGGCAGCCGCAGCCGCAAACTTCCACAGCTGCGCTCCAACCGATCGAGGTGATCGTCGATACGGAAGAACCGTCGCTTCCATACGGCCGCAACGTCGTAGGTCAGATCCGACCGTGTGAAGCCGGTATCGAGGATTGGCACGCGGGCTTCCTCGATCGGCAGGAAGTCTCCGTCAATCCAGGCGCACCCCAAGGCGTACGGGTTGTCGGCCGTCGAATCGGTCACCGCATGTCTTCCCATCAACGTCTTCGTCTCCGTGAGCGGATCAGCGTGCCTCGAACTTCAGCACACCGTCGTCGAACGGCGCACCGAGCAGCTTCTTCGTCGCCGCATGGTTCTGGGGGTTGATCCATGGTGCCCGATCACCCTGACGAGGCAGCACGCCGTTGGCGCGTTGGAAGTATCCGGAGGTGAAGCCTTCGATGAAGGACTTCTTCGGCATCGCAGCGTCGCTCGGACGCAACGTCGGAGTCACGGCCCCAGTGCCTGCCTTGTCCATGTGGTTGAGCAGTCGGCAGACGAACTTCGCCACGAGCTCGGCGCGCACCGTCCATGACGTGTTGACGTAACCGAAGGTGAAGGCCAGATTGGGCACACCGGAGTAGGCGAGTCCCTTGTAGGTCCAGCGTTGGGAGAAGTCCACCTGTTCGTCGTCGACGAAGAAGTCGACTTCGCCGAGCGAGACGAGTTCCAAACCCGTTGCGGTGACGATGATGTCGGCGGGGATTTCGTCGCCGGACTCCAGCTCGATGCCGTTCTCCGTGAAGGATCGAATGCGCCCGGTCGCCACGTCGGCCTTGCCGAACTTGATGGCTTGAAAGAAGTCGCCGTCGGGGATCAGGCAGACCCGCTGGTCCCACGGTTGGTAGGTGGGCGTGAAGTGCTTGTCGAGATAGTCTTGCCCCACCAAGTCGCGAATGTCCTTGAACAGCGCGGCCTTGAACTCGTCGGGACGAGACTGTGCCAGCTTGTACATCTTCTGCTGACGCTTGGTGTTGCGCTGACGGACCATCCTGTAGCCGAGACGATCGCCGAACCGCTTGCGGAGGCGAATGGCCTTCTGGTCGATGGCCTGATCGATGGCGACGTAGGACGGGGACCTTTGCAGCATGGTCACCTTCCTGGCCGTGGCCGCGAGATTGGGAATCAGCGTGATGGCGGTCGCACCTGATCCGATCACGACCACGTTCTTGTCGGCGTAGTCGAGGTCAGTGGGCCAGTGCTGCGGGTGGATCACGGGACCCGAGAACCGTTCCCGTCCCGGGAATTCCGGGGAGAAACCTGCCCGGTAGTTGTAGTAACCCGAGCACATGAACAGGAAACTGCACGTGATGGTCAGCGTCTCGCCGAGGTGGTCGATCTGAACAGTCCAGAGTGAGGAGTCGCTCGACCACTCGGCGCGCCGGACGTGGTGGCCGAACTTGATGTGGCGCTTGAGGTCGTGCTCGGAGACCGTCTCCCACAGGTAGTCGAGAATCGAGTCACCGCTCGCTATCGCGCGTTCCTTGGTCCACGGCTTGAATCCGTAGCCGAGGGTGTACATGTCGCTGTCAGAGCGAATCCCGGGATACCGGAACAGGTCCCACGTACCGCCGAGGTTGTCACGCCCCTCGATGATGGCGAACTTCTTGGTCGGCGCCTCGTTCTGGAGGTGAACGGCCGCGCCGATGCCGGACAGGCCGGCACCAACGATGAGAACGTCGAGGTGTTCGACTAGGGACTTGCTCACGTTGGTTTCCTCGGGGTCATCTCTGGTTGATCAATCGACTTGATCAAATGATCACAGCGTCGCCGGATGATGTCAAGAGGTCGCAGGAACGATCTGCTAACTCTCGGCCAGCGGTCAGAGCGGCTGGAGTTCCGACAGTTGCCGAAGGGTTTGCTCGAAGGCGTCCACGGTCCGCTCGACGTCGTCGACGGTGTGTGCTGTGGACAGAAAGATCTTTCCCGACGGCAGGAGCACGACGCCACGGCCGAGCATGTCTTCGATGACTGCGTCCCATAGTCGCCGCTGCTCTTGGGCGCCGATGTCGGCCGGTGGCACGAAGTTCAACAGAGAGCCGACCCGGCTGAGGCCGGGGTGTCCCGGCATGCGATCGAAGACCTGGAGGACTCGGTCCTCGAACAATGCAGAGACGGCCTCCAACCCCTCATAGACGCCGGGCTGAGCCAAGAGTTCCTGGGTCGCCTTGACTGCGGCCAGGCTGACGGGGTTGCCGTTGTAGGTGCCAGCGTGGGTGACGCCGGATGCGACCTGGTCGATCAGCTCAGCCTTTCCCGCGACTGCGCTTTGGGAGAATCCGCCGGCGATCGCCTTGCCGAACACCGACAGGTCCGGCGTCACGCCATAGCGCTCCGTCGCGCCGCCTCGAGCGATCCGAAAGCCTGCGATGACCTGATCGAAGATCAGGACGACGCCCTGCTGGTCACAGAGCTCGCGGAGGCGCTCGAGGAATCCGGGCACCGGTGCCACCACGCCCGCGTTGCTCATGATCGGGTCGATGAGGACGGCGGCGATGTCGCGCTCTCGCCCATCGGCGAGAATCCTTTCCACTCCGGCGATGTCGTTGAATTGCGCGATGATGAGGTCAGCGATCGCGTTCGGGTTCTGGCCCGCGCTGCCGGGTACCGCGGTCTCCCCTACGTGGCTGGCATCCAGACTCGCGTATACCGAATCGTGCCAACCGTGGTAGCTCTTGGTGAACTTCAGCACCCGGTTGCGACCCGTGGCCGCTCGCGCGAGCCGCAGGGCGATCTGTACGGCTTCGGTTCCCGAGTTCGTCCAGAGGAGGCGTTCGGTGCCAGGGACCGCGTCGAGAACGAGTTCGGCTGCCTCGTACTCGAGTTCGTGGCCCATGCCGACCATCTGCATGCGCGGCACCATCTGCTGGACGGCATCGATGATGTGTGGGTGACTGTGTCCGACGATCGTCGGCCCCCAACCCATGACGTAGTCGACGTACTCGGTGCCGCCGAGGTCCCACACGTGCGCGCCCCTGGCTCTGTCGACGAACAGCGGGTGCGGTTTCATCGCGGCGCGCAAGCCCGAGCTGACGCCGCCGCCGACGCTACGCGAACAGCGTTGGAAGGCTTCGTACGAGCTGTCGATGGTGTTCATTGGCTTTCCTCGAGGTTGGTGATGTGTCGTGGTCGTGGGGAGACGGTAGGTAGCGGCGACGTCACCAGAGCAGGGCGCATCCGGTGGCCGCCGCCACGTGCTCGGCGTCTACGTCGGGTGCAAGCTCGACGACCCGGAGTCCGTCCGAAGTCACGTCGAGAACGGCGAGGTCGGTGATGATGCGATGGACGACCCCTCGTCCGGTGTACGGAAGTGTGCAGTCTTCAAGGATTTTCGCGGATCCGTCCTTGGCCACGTGGTCCATCAGGACGATCACGCGCTTGGCGCCATGGACCAGGTCCATTGCGCCACCCATGCCCTTGACCATCTTGCCCGGGATCACCCAGTTGGAGATGTCACCGCTCTTCGAAACCTGCATGGCGCCGAGAATGGTGGCATCGATCTTGCCGGCACGGATCATGCCGAACGACGTGGACGAGTCGACGATCGATGCACCGGAATGCAAGGTGACGGTCTCCTTGCCTGCGTTGACCATGTCGGGATGCTCGTCACCCTCATATGGCGCCGGGCCCATGCCAAGAAGGCCGTTCTCGGATTGCAGGACGATGTGAACGTCGTTGGGCACGTGGGCCGGGACGAGGGTGGGGATGCCAATCCCGAGATTGACGTACCACCCGTCGTGGAGTTCGACCGCGGCGCGCGCGGCCATCTGTGCACGTGTCCAGCTCATCGGTCGGCCTCCTGGCGTGGTCGGGTGACGAGGCGTTCGATGCGCTTGTCATCGGCTTGCGCCGGAGTCAACTGAACGACGCGGTGCACGTAGACACCCGACGTGTGGATGAAGTTCGGGTCGAGCTCACCGGGCTCGACGAGCTCTTCGACCTCGGCGATGGTGATGTCCCCGCACATGGCTGCCACGGGGTTGAAGTTGCGGGCCGAGTCCCGGTACACGAGGTTGCCATGACGATCGCCCTTCCACGCCCGCACCAGACCGTAATCGGTTGTAATCGCCTCCTCGAGCACGAATTCCGCTGGCCCCTGGCTGGTTTCGAAGAACTGTGTCGGCTTCGATGGTGATGCAATCGCGATCTCCCCGTTAGCGTCGTAGCGCCACGGCAGACCGCCCTCGGCAACGTGCGTACCGACGCCAGTGCGGGTGTAGAACGCGGCAATGCCCGATCCGCCTGCCCGCATCCGCTCGGCGAGCGTTCCCTCGGGCGTGAGTTCGACCTCCAGTTCGCCGGCGAGATACTGGCGGGCGAACTCCTTGTTCTCCCCGACGTACGAGGACACCATTCGGCGGATGCGGTGCGCGGAGAGCAGACGCCCGAGTCCCCAGTCGTCGACCCCGCAGTTGTTGGAGACGACTTCGAGGTCGCCGACGTCGGCGCGCAGGAGCGCATCGATGAGTACCGCGGGTATTCCGCAGAGGCCGAACCCCCCCACTGAAATCGTGGCACCGTCGGCGATGTCGGAAACCGCGTCCTCGGCTGAGTCGACGACCTTGTTCATGAGTGCAATCCGTCCTGCGCCATCTGTTCCCTTTCGGTGTGCCGAACTCGAGCCACCGCCCGCCGGTCTCGACGTTCCGGACAAAAAACTGATCGTTTGACTGGATCGCTGTGTCTAATAACACCTGGAGAGTGCCGATCTGTCAACTGGATCACAGGCCCGATTTGCCGGTGAATCGAGTCGACTCAGGCGTAAAACCTATGTTTCGACAAGTGTTTCCAAAGATGCGGTCTTGACATGTCCGCTGCGGGACAGCCATCATGGTCAAACGACCAAATCGGGTGATCCAAACCCGGGATTCAACCCCCGAGCGTAGAGAGCACACACTCATGACGAATACCGAAACACCGACAGCCCTGACTCTGCGTCACGTTTCCCCGGAGACCCCGGTCGCAGAGATTCTGGAGATCGTCGACGCCGACGGCGGCGTGATCATCGAGAGATTCCTCACCGCAGACCAGGTCCGTCGCGTGAACGAGGAGGTGGACCCCGCACTCGCCGAGCTCGGCGCGGGCTCCAAGCACGACGATGAGTTCGCCGCAGAGTTCCACGGTGCTCAGACCAAGCGGCTGACCAACCTCATCACCCTGAGCCCGACGTTCCGCGACGAGATCATCGACCACGATCTGCTCCACGAACTCGGCGAAGCGGTGTACCGCGAAGAGTCCGGCGACTATTGGATGACGACGGCTCAGGTCATCGAGATCGGACCGGGCAACAAGGCGCAGCTGCTCCACCGCGATCTCGAGAACAATCATTTTGCAGTGACGATGGGCAAGACCGGCCCGATGGTCATGGTCAACTTCCTGATTGCACTCACCGACTTCACCGAAGAGAACGGTGCCACCCGCATCATTCCGGGGAGCAACGACTGGGATGACTACGAGGACCGCGGCACCCCGGAGATGACCATCCCCGCTGAGATGAAGGCCGGCGACGTGATCTTCTTCAATGGCAAGGTCTCTCACGGCGGCGGCGCGAACATCACCGCCTCTGAGTTCCGTCGCGGCCTGACCATCCCCCTGCAACCGGCATTCCTGACCCCCGAAGAGGCCTACCCGTTCCTCCTCGATCTGGAGCTCGTCAAGACACTGTCGCCGCGTGTACAGAAGCTTCTCGGGTTCCGTTCCCTCTACCCCAAGGGCTCTCCGGGACTGTGGCAGACCAACTACGAGGACATCGCCGGCTACCTCGGCCTCTGAGTCAGAGGCCGACGCCGCTCACGGAGGGTTCACCATGCTCGATCCTGACGCGCGGGCGGCGGCCGATGCCTGGGCGCAGTCCTTTCCGCAACCGATCCACACGCTGGGAGTGGACAAGGCGCGGGAATTGCTCGACACCCCACCCGGCAGACAGCCGCTGACACCGGTTGATCGGGTCACCGATCTAGTGGTCGAGTCCGACGGCCACGACTTGGCGGTGCGGGTGTACACGCCCTCCAACGCGGTCGATCTGCCAGCGCTAGTTTGGATTCACGGTGGTGGATGGGTATTAGGTGGTCTCGACGGTGCCGATGAGCTATGCCGGAGCCTCACCACTACCGCGACGTGTGTCGTGGTGTCGGTGGACTACCGACTCGCGCCCGAGCATCCATTCCCCGCCGGCCTCAATGACTGTGTGGCCGCATTCAATTGGACCGTACGCAACGCGAACGATCTCGGTGTCGATCCAGCTCGAATCGCTATCGGCGGGGACAGCGCCGGCGCCAACATCGCCGTCGCTGTGTGCCTGCAGGCATTGCGCACCGGCGACCCGCTGCCCTGCTTCCAGCTTCTGGCGTACCCGCCGACCGACTTTGAGTCGCAGCGGCCGTCGTGGACCGAGCATGCCGAAGCTCCGCTGTTGACTGCGGCGGACGCGCGGTGGTTCATGTCCATGTACATCACCAACCAGGCTGATCGCGACAACCCGTTGGTCTCGCCCGAGAAGGCGACGACCCTGGCCGGGCTGCCGCCAGCTCACGTCATCACCGCCGAGGTCGACGTCCTCCGCGACGACTCGGAAGCATTCGTCGAGCGCCTGCGCGCCGATGGCGTCGCCGCCACGGCGACCCGGTATCCGGGAGTGTTCCACGGATTCTTCACCGAGGTCGGCGTTTACGCCCGCACAGCTCAAGCCATCGACGCGGCGTCCGAGCATCTGCGTAACGCGTGGTCGGCGTAGACAGCCAATCACTGATGCGCCTGTTTCATTCAAGGGAGTTTCTTCCCGGATTGTGAAAGCGGTGGCTCCGGCGCCCAGCCAGTCAGCGGCCTCGGAACCACCGCTTCGACATCGAACCTCAGCCGCCGATGGCCGCCTTGAGCCAAACAGCATCGCCGCCCTTGCCAAAGCTGGCGTCGATCGGGCTCACGGACGCATAGCCCTGGAAGACCGCGGCGGTATCGATGCTCAGGTCGTCCTTGTTGCCGGCGTACTTGTATTCGATCTTGTACGTTCCAGGGGCGGTCTCAACGTAGTTGAGAGGGTAGGGGTCCTTGAGATCAACCGCAGTGAACTTCGTGCCCAGAGCAGTCTTCCCAGGATGATTGACGTTGAGTCCGGTGTTCGCAGGAAGGAGCGGCCCGCCCTCAGCTGCGACCGCCAGCTTGCCGACAAGCCCGGTGAGGTAGTCCGCCGTCGGCTTGAAGTCAGGGATGGACTCATCGGCGGGGTCGTAGTCGGCCTTGATTTCCGTGGAAACAGCGATGGACGGAATCCCGGATTCAATCGCTTCCGCAACCGCACCCACGGTGCCTGAGTTGTTGGTTACACCGCCGGTGTTCTGACCAAGGTTGGTGCCGGAAACAACCAGATCAGGTTTCTTGTCCTTGAAAACGGTCGCGAGTCCGAAGGAGACCGAATCCGCCGGTGAGCCGCCGGTCTTTCCCTCCACCGGCCCGACAGACCACACTTTGGCCCCGGAATACTCGGGGTAAGGCACGAGGTCCGGGTGAGCCACCACCAAATCGCCCCAGAACGTCTTGCGGCCGCTTGCACCCGATTGATTCGCCGATGGTGCAACGACAGTTACGTCATGCCCTGCCGCCGCGAGGGCAGCGTAAACGGCCCGGATGCCAGGAGCCTTCCATCCGTCATCGTTGGTCAGCAAGATGCTGAGCTTCGGAACCGAAACGGTCTTGGTGCCTTGTTCGGCGCTTGTGCTCGCGGACGTCGTGCCGACTATCCCTGTTGCCGGAGTGCATCCCGTGATCAGTGCAAGGGTTATTGCCGCAACGGGCAGACCAATTCTCATTCTCCGCGCTTTCTTGCTCCAGCCATTGGAGGGATGGTGCAGCCATCACGGCTGTCGTTGAGTGTTTCTGTGGTCGTTTTGCCGGTCCGCGCCGGATTCCGTTCAAGGGTCGTCAGACCGCCATCCACGTGGTCTTCATCGACGTGAACTTCTCCAGCCCGTGCACGCTCTTGTCGCCGCCATGCCCGGAGAGTTTGCGGCCGCCGAACGGTACCGAGTAGTCGCCCTCCTCGTAGCAGTTGACCCACACCAGACCGGCGTCGAGTCGACGTGAGAATTGCGCCGCGCGAGACAGATTCGAGGTCCAAACCGCGGATCCCAGCCCATAGTCGGAGTTGTTGGCGATGTTGATCGCCTCGTCCTCGTCGTCGAACGCCAGCACCGACACCACGGGGCCGAAGATCTCGTGCTGAGCCAGGCGATCATCGGCTTGGACGCCGGTGAACACCGCAGGCTCCACGAACCAGCCCGGTCCGTCGACTGGCTGATCACTACCGAGAACGAGGGTGGCCTCGGTCTGCTTGCCATTGCTGATCTCGGCAAGAACGTCGTCGCGATGACGCCTGGAAGCCAGCGGGCCCAACTGCGTCTCGGGGTCCAGTGGATCGCCGATCCGCAACGCGCCGAGGTAGTCTGCGACTCCTGCGACAACCTCGTCATGGACGTCGCGGTGCACCAGAAGGCGTGAACCCGCCGTGCACATCTGGCCGGAGTTGAACGAGATCGCCCACCCTGCAACGCTGATGGCCTCGGCCATGTCGGGAGCGTCGGGGAAGATGATGTTCGGCGACTTACCGCCGAGCTCGAGCCAGATTGGTTTCGCGTTCGAGTCCGCCGAGTAGTGCAGCAGCTGTTTCCCGACTTCCGTGGATCCGGTGAAGGTCAGCGTCGCCACGTCGTCGTCGCTCGCGAGGGCCGCACCAGTGATCGGGCCGCTGCCAGTCACGACCTGCAACACACCGTCTGGTAGCCCGGCCTGGCTGGCCAATTCAGCCGCCCGCAAAACCGACAGAGGTGACTGACTCGCCGGCTTGAGAACCACCGTGTTCCCGGCGACCAGCGCGGCAGGCATCTTGAACGCCGACAACGTCATTGGGAAGTTCCACGGCGTGATCGCGGCGACCACGCCCATGGGTTCGCGAGTCACCAACGCCAGCGCGTCACCCTTGCCACGCGGGGACTCGTCCATGAGCTTGTCGGCCAGCTCGCCGTACCAACGAATGAGCCCGATGGTGGTCTTCATCTCGACGTTCCACGCGACGGTGACGGGTTTGCCCATCTCCAGGGAGATCAGCAGCGCCATCTCGTCGCGATGCTCCTCGAGCAGGTCGGCCCACCGGATCAGGGTCTCTCCACGCTCGCGCGGGGAGATTCGGGACCACACACCGCTGTCGAATGCGGCCCTGGCCGAGCGCACTGCCTTGGCGACGTCGTGTGCGCTGGCAGCGGGCAGGTGGGTCAGGATTTCTCCGTCACGAGGCGACACCAACGGGCTGGTCGCGCCGTCTTCTGCGCCGGCGCTGCGGCCGTCGATCCACATCCCACCGGGCAGATTGACGTTGGCGCGTAGCTTGAGCCAGTCGTCGAGCTGGGTCAATTTCATCGGTGGTCCAATCAGTAATGGGGATTGCGGGATTCGTCGGGTCGTCATGCCGATGTCACGGGCTGGCGTTCGCGAGCAGTGGTGACGAGCCAGCCGAATGCCGGGTCCGCGGTGACCTGCCACTCGGGATGCCACTGCACCCCCAACACGGGGCGTCCGGGCAACTCGATTGCCTCGACGACGTCATCGGACGCGGATCCGGTGACCACCATTCCTTCTCCGCAACGATCGACGGCCTGGTGGTGCCACGAGTTGACCACCCGCGTCGGTCCGTAGAGAGAATGCGCGAGGCTGCCAGGGACGAACGTCACGGTGTGCTCGAGTCGGCCGTCGGTGGGGGCGGCATCGTTCGGGTAGTGCTCGACGGACGTGGGGGGAAGGTCCGCGATCAAGGTGCCGCCACGGCTCACGTTGAGCAGTTGATGTCCGCGGCAGATGCCGAGCACGGGGACGTCCCGGTCGATCGCGGCGTGCAGAAGCGTCGACTCGTACAGGTCGCGATCCGGGTCGAGGGCGAAGCCACTGGTCCGCGCCGACCCGACGGGCACGCTCGCGTCCTCGACCGATCCACCCCACAACGCGGGATGCACGTCCTGCCCGCCGGTGATGACGAGGGCATCGATGCGGTCGACGGTGTCCGCACTTCCGGCCTCGTACGGCAGCAAGATCGGAATCCCGCCTGCCTCAGCCACTTTGCTTGCATAGTCGGTGAAGAAGAAGTCGATGTCCCGATCGGCGTAGCGGGCATCCATGTGCGTGATGACCGACGACTGAAGGCGTCGGCCCGTGATTCCGACCAGTGGTCTCATCGTCTGGTCCCCATGCCGACCACCACGCGCGCGGCGGCGCCTGCCTTGAGGATGTCGAAGCCCTTGTTGATATCCACCAAATCGAGCTGCTCGCTGACCATTTCGTCCAACATCAGCCGTCCTTGCCGGTAGAGCTCGACGTAGCGCGGGATGTCGACCTTGAACTGGTTGGAGCCCATGAACGAGCCCTGCAGCGTCTTCTCCTGCAAGAACAGTTCCGATCCTCGTACTTCGATCGGCGTGGAGTCGGGGATCATTCCGATCACCGTGGCAACTCCTGCTGGTGCGAGCATCGAGAACGCCTGGCCCGCAGTCGCCGCTCGACCGACGGCTTCGAAGCTGTAGTCCACGCCTCCACCGGTCAGGTCATGAACGATCTCAACGGGATCCGCGTCACGGGCATCGATGACGTCGGTGGCCCCGAATCGGCGGGCGGCCTCGAGTTTGGCGGGCACCACGTCGATCGCGATGATCCTGCTCGCGCCCGCAATCCGAGCGCCCTGGATGGCCATCATGCCGACGCCACCGGTGCCGATGACGGCCACCGTCGAGCCGGCCCGGACGCGCGCGGAGCGGAACACCGCGCCAAGCCCGGTCGTGACGGCGCATCCGAGAATGCTTGCGGTCGCGAACGGAACGTCGTCGGGGATGACGGCCAAGGCGTTGTGGTGCACCGTCATCGCCTCGGCGAACGCGCCGATGCCTGCCGTGGGGCGGACGGCGACACCCGCGCCGTTGAGCAGGCGGGGACGTGACCTCGAGTGGGACAGTTCGTTGCGATGGATGCACAGCGAGAGACGTCCGCTGGTGCAGTAACGGCATTGCCCGCAGAACACCGATAGGCAACTCACGACGTGATCGCCGACGTTGACGTCGCGGACGTTCTCGCCGACCATCTCCACGATTCCGGCCGCTTCGTGCCCCAGCAGGATCGGTGGTTCGGTCTCGAAGGTGCCATCGATCTCGTGCAGGTCTGAGTGGCACAGACCGGCGTTGACGATCCCGACGAGAACTTCGTCGGGACCTGGTGCGTCGAGTTCGAGTGACTCCAGGTCGAGCTGTCCAGGCGCCACGTTGAGCACTGCGGCGCGAATCGAGGTGCTCATGGCAGCTCGAAGTAGCGGTCGGACTCCCATTGAGTGACGCCGACGTCGGGTTCGCCACCGCCGGTGTGGAACTGCAACCACTCCCATTCCCGGGTGCCGACCCAGTAGTCGACGAGGTCCTGTCCGAGAACGTCGGCCAGCAGGGTGTCTTCCTTCAGGGCCGCGATCGCCTTGCTCAGGGTGTCGGGCAGCCGTTGCACCCCCTCTGGCAGGCACCAGGCCATGTCCTGGAACGGCGCGGGTGCTGCGATCTTGTTCTTGAGCCCTGCGATTCCGCCGGCGAGAATAACGGCGAGGACGAGGTAGACGTTGGAATCCGAACCAGGAGTGCGGTATTCGATGCGAGCCTGCTTCTGGTGGCCGACCACGGCGCGCACCGCCGCGCTCTTGTTGGCGATACCCCACGTCGCCGTGGTGGGTGGGCCGTCGAGATCGACGAGGCGTCGGTAGGAAGTGATCATCGGCAGCGCGAACGAGGTCGCGGGGACCAACGTTGCCATGACCCCGCCGATGAATTCGTCCATCACCGGCGACGGTCCGTCTTCGGCGTAGAACGCATTGTGGCCGTTGCGCTCGAGAGAGACATTGAGGTGCGATGCCTGGCCGTACTCGTTGGAGTACTTTGCCATGAATGTCACGGACCTGCCCATCGCAAAGGCGGTCTCGCGCATGATCTGTCGAGTGCGTGCCCAGTGATCGGCCGTACTCACCGGGTCCGACGGCGAGATGTTGAACTCGATCTGCCCGGCAGCGGCCTCGTCGTTGTAGGCCTCCCAGGGAATTCCGACCTCGACGAGTCGGTCGACGACCGCCCGCATGTACTCGCTCCAGTCCGCCGACTTGGCCAGGTGGTAGCACGACCCCGCCGTGCCGCCGAGCGGTGTCAGGTCGCGATAGCCCTTGCTTCGCGCTTCGTAGATCGACTCCTCGAACAGCGTGGCCTCGATCTCGACGGCGGACTTCACCTCGTATCCAAGGCCGCTGAGATCCTGGGTCATGCGGCGCAGTGCCGCGCGCGGACAAGCCGAAATCGGTTCACCGTCAGGCTTGCGGAAGTCGCCGATCACCGATGCTCGTCCCGGGGACCACTCGACGAGCGTGTCCGTGTCGACGTGCAGATAGATGTCGAGGAGGTCTCCGCGCCAGTCGGGCATGGCGAAGCCGAACTGGGGGTTGTTGGACATATCCAATCCGAAGGCGACGTCGGCGAACGCGAATCCCGTGGTGAGACCGGACAGAAACTTGGCCGGGGAGACGAACTTTCCGATGAACGAGCCCTCTAGATTGGTTCCCTCGACCCGGACCTCACGGATGTCGTGTTCGGCCAACCAGGCCGTGATTGAGTCAGACATCGAACCTCATCTTGTTGAAGGCGCCGGACATGACCGACAGCTGGGGAAGAGTTCCTTGGATGGCGACGGCTCCGGCGCCAAGAGCTTCGAGAAAACCCACCGTGCCGGTGCACAGGCGGGACAGATCAACACCTTCGGCCACTAGGCGGTAGGTGGGCAGCCCCGCACCCAGCACGAGACGCTCATGGGTGCTGGCGCACTCGAGGACCAATTCTCTTGGCATTCCGGGAGATTCGGAGGTTCGCGCCCAAAACTCGAGTGCGGCGGTGTGCCAGTCCTCCGACGGTGTGGAATTCAGTAGTCCGGCAACGGCGTTGATCAGCGAGGGGTCACCGGTAGAGGCATCCTCGTCGACCGTCAAGTCATAGCCGTCCACCAGCACCGTCGCGTGCGGTTCCGCCGTTGCGCCGTGGGAGATCTCGATACGGTCATCGGTCAGGACGCACGTCGCGGCCTGCGGATCGCCCTTCACCGATATCACCACCACCCGCTGATCACTGGACGCCTCCGCCGTCAGCGGTGCACCCCGGCGCAACGCCAAACGGATGGCACGGGCGGTGGTGCGCACGAACGGCGTGGCGTCGTCCTCGATCGCGACTGTGACACCGGACAGGTCCGCTTCGGTCGTCATCGGAGTCTCCTGGAGAGGTTTACGGCCCGGCGTTGGCCCATCTGACCGTTTGACTGGATCATACGATCAGAATGAGGGTTCAACCCTCGGCTGTCAATCGCTGGCGGTGGCCTATTCCATGCCTGGGTTCAGGACAGCAGGTCTTCACGGACATATCGATGTAGAGGGAGTGCGCGATAGGCCAGGGCGGGCATCTCGTCGATCGTCACCAGCCCGGGTCGACCATTGATGACGTCCGGCAGTCGATTGACCCACTGGGTACATGTCGTCGTATAGCTGGGGACAACGCCGTTGTTCAGGTAGAGATCCGGTTCGCCGCGGATGGTCCATTCGTTCTTGTCGGACTCGCCATCACCGAAGACGTAGCCGGCCATCTCGAACGTGAAGACCGGCCCCTCCGCGGTGCGCATCGTATCGACGTCGGCGTAGCCGATGACAGTGCCCGCGGTCAGGGTACGTCCCAGTGCTCGCGAGGGCCTGTCGTGGTCGACGACGACGGGCCGAACAGTTGCTTCCCAGCTCACGGGGGTCAGGGAGCTCGCCTGGGCCAGTGCGCCAAGTACGTTGCGACCGTAAGTGGGAGGTGCATCGCTACTGCTCGTCGAGTGTTCGAATTCTTCGAGCGACTGGCCGACGTGCTTGGAGGCGACGACGTCGGCGCCGTACTCGTCGGCGTTCCAGGTCGTCGCTCCGTGTACGGACTCGATCCGGTGTGAGGCACCCATCAGGGCACTCACCTGGTGAATCCAGAACGAGTCCTGATGACCCCCACCGGTGACGGTGACGCCCCGGTCCTTGGCGAGCCGATCGAGTCGAGAGGCGAGGGCCGGAGACGTGTTCCACGGATAGAAAGCCTCTTCGGAGATCGTCAGGACATTGGCTCCGGCTTGGATGCACAGCGCTACCTGGTCGTATATCTCCGGCATGAAACTGGCCGTCGCAAGCATGACCACGTCGGGGCGCACGGCGGCGAGAACGTGCGCGGCGTTGGTGTCCACCGCGACCCCCAGGGGAGCCAGACCGGCCATCGTCCCGAGGTCGACGCCTCGTTTAGCCTCGCTGCGCGCGATCGCACCGACGACTTGCACACCCTTTTCGGTGAGCAATCGGGTGGCGAGCAGACCCATCGTGCCTGCTCCGTAAATGACTGCTCTGACTGGACGCATCGGTGTGACTCCAAGCGGGGAGGGGCGACCGTGCGGCGGACTGCGTCCACTGTCCGATCGTTTGACTTGACCAAATGATCAGGATGATGATGTGGCCCCGCCAAACCCCCTGTCAACCCCGCAGGGCCGAGCGGCCGGTTAGTTCGCCACGGCGCGTGCTTGCGCGGCAACCGAATTCGCCGCACCACGTGCGGCGCTGACGTACGTCGAGACCATGGCGCACGCGAGGTCGACGTCGCCCTGCAATCGCGCGTTGTCGGGGTTGCTCACCCATTGCAGCGACAGACCGTCGATGATGCTCAACAACACGCGCGCGAGCGGTTCGACCATGGCGGGGTTGTCGTTGGGCCCCACCGACTCCGAGAGCAGCTTCATGTATGCCTTCAGAAAGTGGCCGTATACCTCGGAAGCCCAATCGGAGTCCTGGCCGTCCTTCCCGTCGCGGCGCAGGCCCCACAACAGGAGGTCGAACTGAACACGGGTGTAGTTCGGATGGTGCGTGGACCACTCCATCGTCGTGCGCACGATGCGCGCGGCCATGATCGCCAGATCCCCGTACCCCTGGATGACCTCCGACTGACCCTTCAGTATGTCGGCGGACATGTGCTCGAAGACAGCGAAGAACAGCTGCTCCTTGGTGTGGAAGCAGTAGTGCAACGTGGCCAGCGGTGCTCCAGCAGCCTCGGCGATCTTGCGCGTCGTCGCTCGGTCTATCCCCTGCTCGGCGATCACGCGCACCGCCGCATCGATGAAGTCCTGCCGCCGCTGTTCTGCCGGCACTCGCGCCATGAGCCTTACCAATCCGTCTGAGTCAATTGACTAGAAAATTCTAGCGGATGTCGTGCGGCTTACGGGCACTCCACGCGGACTTTTCGACGCAAAAAGGCCAGGCCTGCTACCGCTCCGCAGATGTAAAACCTAGGTTTCGTGCTTGACGTCACATCACATCGGCGCGACACTTGAGTCCAACACGTTCAAATGACCAAGTCGAATGATCGGCCCGAGGTTCCACCGGAGACTGCGCGACCCACCGGCAGGTAGTCGACCTAGGCGAGTGGCAAGCACTTACCGAACACGAAAGAGTGACCATGACCTCTGCGGAGACGCCCAAACCCAGGAGTCCGCGCGTCGCGGTCGTCGGGACCGGCCTGATGGGTAGCGCCGTTGCCCGCGCACTGCTGAACAACCACTACCCGCTCTCGGTCTGGAATCGCACGCCCAGCCGGTGCGAAGCGCTCCGGGGGCTCGGAGCGCTGACTCCCGAGGCTGCGGCCGACGCCATCCGCGACAGCGACGTCGTCATCCTGACGGTGCTCGACTACACCGCTGCTCGCGAGGTGCTCGACGAGGTAGCAGATGCGTTGCGCGGCAAGACGATAGTCAACCTCGTCACCGGCTCGGCCGCCGAGGCGCGCGCGCTGGACTCCTGGGTCGTTGAGCGGGGCGCCAGCTATCTGGACGGAATCATCGCGGCTTATCCCGGCGAGATCGGCAAACCGCCCACACTGTTCTACTTCGCGGGCAGCCTCCCAGCCTGGACCCGGTACCAGTCCCTGCTGACCGCCCTGGCAGGCGACGCGACCTACGTCGGAACAGAGCCATCGGCTGCGAACGTGATCGACGCAGCGATGACGGCTACCTTTCACACGGTTGCAATCGGGGCCTTCGTCGAAGGACTGTCCTATGCCCGCTCCGCCGGTGTCGACCTGCACGAGATCAAGCGGACACTGCCCTACTGGCTCGGCCTGCTCTCCCAGGAACTCCACGTGGCAATCGATGACGTTCTGTCCGACTCGCACACCACCGACCAGGCGACGCTCGAGACTTACCTGGTGGCCCTGCGCACCATCAAGAAGGCCATGGTCACGGACGGCGAACGGGTGCACCTTCTCGGTGCGGCACTCGACAATCTGGAGCGGGCCCATGCCGCCGGACATGGTCAGGAGGCGCTATCAGCTCAGATCCTGACGGCCCAAACCCGCTGACCGTTACCCGACAGCTCCCAACCCCACCTCCAATCAAGGACACTGCATGACCTCAACCCCGCAAGTGCGAGCGGACACCGCTCCCGAACCGTCGGACAACGCCAGCTCCAGCGGCCTGACGGGATCGATGACCACCTTCGACATCGTCTTCACCGTTCTCGCGTTCAACGCACCACTGTCGGTCTTCGCCGGCTACCTCACCGTCATCATCGGGTACACCAACGGACTCGGCGCGCCCCTGACCTTCCTGGCCGCAGGTTTGGTCGTCCTGGTGTTCGCGGTCGGATTCACTGCCATGAGCAGGCACCTCCCCAACCCCGGCGCGTTCTATGCCTACGTCACCGCCGGACTGGGCCGACCGCTCGGTCTCGGCGCAGCATTCCTCGCCCTGATCTCCTACGTCTTCCTGTACGTCTCGTCCTTCATCTACGGGGCCTCCGCCATGGGCGGTGTGGTCCAGGACATCTTTCATGGGCCCACGCTGAACTGGTGGATCTACAACCTGATCCTCATCGCCGTCGTCGGGGTCCTCGGCTTCTTCAGAATCACGCTGTCGGCCAGGATCTTGACCGTCGCCATGTGCCTCGAGGTCGTCGTGATCGTCATCTACAACGCCATCGTCTTCGCCAAGGGCGGTAGCGAGGGCTTTACCGCCGCGCCGCTCCAACTGCACTACATTCTCGGCGGCTCCATTGGCCTCGCCGTGCTGTTCTGCATCGGCATGTTCTCGGGCTTCGAGGCCACCGCCATCTTCCGGGAGGAAGCGCGTGACCCCGAACGGACCGTTCCACGCGCCACGTACATCGTCATCGCTGTCGTAGCCATCCTCTACTCGGTCACCACCTTCGCCATCATCGTCGGCATCGGTCCGAGCACGGTGGTCGATGCAACGGCCGCCGACCCGGTGGGATCGGTCATGGCATCGATCAACCATTACCTGGGTAGCGTCTTCCTCGACATCGCCCGAGTCCTGCTGTGCACCAGCATCTTCGCCGCGGTCCTGGCCATGCACAACATCATTGCCCGCTACCTATTCTCGATGGGCCGCGACCACGTCTTTCCGCGCAAGCTCGCCAAGGTGCACGACACCCACGGCTCACCGCACATCGCGTCCGCGGCCACCAGCGGCATCGCCATCGTCTTCCTGATCGGCGTGCTGGTCATCGGCGCGGATGGCAATGCGCTCTACGCAAAGCTCGCGGGAATCGCCCTCTATGCACTGATCATCCTGCTGCTACTCACCAGCATCTCGATTCCGCTGTACTTCCGGAAGCATCCGAGTCACGGTGTTAGTCAATGGAAGACGAACGTCGCACCCCTGGCGGCAGGCATCGGATTCGCCATCGCCTTGGTCCTGGCGACCAAGAACGCGGCCTTCCTCGTCGGTGGATCACAAACTGCCGCAGACATATTGATCGCCGTCTTCATCGCCGCCCTGCTCCTTGGCGTCGGCTACGCATTGCTGCTGCGCAAGCGACAGCCACGTACCTACGCCCGGATCGGCCGCCAAGACATCGTCTGACCGAACAGTGGTGATCCGATGGCCGTTCGCAGGTCCCTTCGGAACCGTTGCACACATTCACTGTCGATTCGATCAACCGCGCCGCGCACTCGTCCATCAGATCCACTCACGTCCAAACCATGGAGGCACCGCACAATGACCGAGACCCAGATTTCTCACACGCTGACGGCGAACGCCGTTCTGCAGCGTGTCCCGTCCGACACCGACCCTGCTCAGATCAAGGCGATCGTCGAGCGCGACGGCGGCGTCATCCTCTCCGGCTTCTTCTCGGCCGACCAGGTACGACGATTCAACGAAGAGATCGATCCGTTCCTCGCCGAACTCGATGCCGGCCCCGTGGACAAGGTCGATCTCTTCGAGGGCTTTCACGGCGCCAACACGAAGAGACTGACGAACGTCGTCACACACTCCCCCACCTTTCGGCAGGAGATGATCCAGGACCCTCGCGTCCTCGCGATCGCCGACGCGCTCCTGCTTCCCATCGCGGACAGCTATCAGATGACCGCGGCCCAGGTCATCGAGATCGGCCCTGGAAACCCCGCTCAGCCGTTGCACCGCGATCTGGAGAACTGGCCCATCTTCCGCGAACTCGGCCCAAGTACCTATAACGTCACCATCAACTTCCTCACGGCCCTAACGGATTTCACGGAGGAGAACGGCGCGACGCGGGTCATCCCCGGTAGCAGTCACTGGGACGACTTCGAGAATCGCGGCACGCCCGACGACACCCGCCCCGCATTGCTCAATGCCGGCGACGTCCTGTTGATCGACGGCAAGGTCGCCCACGGTGGCGGGGAGAACAAGACCTCCGACGTCTACCGACGCGCGATGGCGTGGTCCTTCACCATCGGGTGGTTGACCAGCGAAGAAGCTCATGCCTTCCTGGTTCCCTTGGAGCTCGTCAAGTCCCTTCCCCCGAAGGTGCAGAACATCCTCGGTTTCCGGTCGTTCCACAACGCGTCAAAGCAGGGCGGGACGCTATGGCAGGCGAACTACGAGGACATCGCCAAGTACCTCGGTCTCTGAGGGCGGTTGCACCGAAGCACACGTAGGAATCTGCGCCCCGCTCAATCCGTCCGAGTAGCCGCAGGGTTGAGCAACGTATCTCAGGTGTCAATGCTGGCCGAGACGCACCCTCACGCCACGATCCGGTGCTATCGGGCTGCGGTTCCTTTGACAGCGCGAAGCCCCGCGGCAACGAACTCACCGGTCGCGTCTGCAGCGAGTTGGGCGCCGATTCCCGCGCTCGACCCGAGCAGTGCGCGATAGGTGATGCCTTCGCCGATGATCGCGAGCTTGAAGTTGGCCAACGCCAGGAAGAAGTCCCAATGCACGATGTCGCGACCCGATTCGCGAGCGTAGAGCTCGACCAATGCGTCCGGCGATGGGTAGCGATCGCTGGTCCACGCGGCCGGCTCCCCGAGGACCGCGTCGAACGTGGGTTGGCGGTACGCGCACATCAGGGCCAGGTCGGCGAGAGGGTCGCCGAGAGTAGACATCTCCCAATCCACCACCGCCAGAACCAATCCCACGTCGTGGTTGGATAGGATCGTGTTGTCGACCCGGTAGTCGCCGTGCACGATCGTCGAGTCCGACCGTGCCGGGATGGCATCGACCAGCGCCGCATGAAGTGCCTCGACGTCCGGTAGGTCGCGAGTCTTGACACGCTCCCATTGACGGAACCACGTGGCGACTTGGCGAGCGACGAAGCCTTCGAGTTTCCCGAACCGTTCGAGGCCGATCGCGCGGTAGTCGACGGCGTGCAGACGTGCGAGCACGCGAACCAGTTCCCGGCCGTTGGCCGCGATTTGGGCGTCGGACAGATCGTCCAGATCCGCCCGATTGCGGACGATCCGACCAGCCTTGAACTCGACGACGGTCATCGGCGCTCCGAGTACCAGACCCTCGGCGTCGAAGGCAACGGCGCGGGCAACCGGGACGTCGGTGGAGCTCAAGGCCGACGTCACGGCCCACTCGCGGGCCATGTCGTGGGCCGACGGCGTGAGACCGCTCGTCGGCGGCCTGCGCACCACCCAGGCCGACTCGTCGTCGAAGGCCTTGAAGGTGAGGTTCGACCTGCCCCCGCCGATGAGTTCGACGTGGAGCTCGCCGCGGCGTGGGACACCCGCGGCATGCAGGTACTGGTCCAGCGCCGCGACGTCCATCCCTGGCAGTTCGGTCATTGCGGGCCGTCGCGCTCGGCTCGCCGTGCGGCCCTGATCGCACGTTTGGCGATCGCCCACCGATGGACCTCGGAGGGGCCGTCGTAGACCCGGAACCCGCGCACCTCCCGCGAGAGCCGCGCCAACGGCAGATCGTCGGAAACGCCGAGACCGCCGCACATCTGAATGCCGCGGTCGACGATACGGAAGATGGCTTCTGCGGCAAAGGTTTTCGCGATGGATGTCTCATTACTTGCCGTCGAACCCTGATCGAGGGCGAAGCAGGCCTGGACCAACAGTGCCCGTGTGGCCGCGATATCGATTTCGTTGTCGGCGACCATCTTCTGGGTCATGCCTAGGTCGCCGAGCGCGGATCCGAAGCCTTCGCGACGGGCGACTCGTGCCACCGCCACGTCGTGGCCGCGCCGGGCGGCGCCGAGCCACCGCATCACGTGGGTCATGCGGGCGGGGCCGAGCCGGACCTGCGCGTATGCGAATCCTTCGTCCACTGCGCCGAGCACGTTCTCGTCGGGGACGAAGGCTCCGTCGAAGTGCACCTCGCAGTGGCCACCGATCATCGCCTTGTCCAGCGTGCCGATGTGGCGGCCGACCCGTATGCCCGGGGTGTCCGCGTTCGCCAGGAACATCGTGGCCCCGCCGCGGTCGCCGGGCTTGCCCGTGGTGCGAGCCATGATGATGAAGAACCCGGCCCCGTCGGCGCCGGTGATGAACCACTTATGGCCGTCGATCCTCCAGCCGCCCGGTACCCTCACCGCGGCCGTCATCAGCGCGGCCGGATCGGAGCCGGCGCCTGGTGCCGGTTCGGTCATCGCAAACGCCGACCGAACGTCGCCTGCGGCCAGAGGTGCCAGGAACTGGTCCCTCTGTCCGACGGAGGCGACGTGAGCCAGCAGATGCACGTTGCCCTCGTCGGGCGCGGCGATGTTCAGCGCGGTCGGCCCGAACAGCGAGTAGCCCGCCTCCTCGAACACCGGAGCACGATCGCTCATGTTCAGGCCGAGGCCGCCGTACTCAACCGGCGCATGGGGCGCAAACACCCCGGCCGCCTTGGCCGCACTCTGCATCAGGATCCGGCGACCGTCGCCGCCGGCGTCGTCGATGTTGCCCAAGAACTCGTCCTCGATGGGCAACACGATCTGCCGGGTGAACTCCCGCGTGCTGTCGACCAGCTTCTGCACATCGGGTTGGTAGCTCAAATCGATTGTCACAACACACTCCTCGCCATGTGAGACCGTGCCCTCACTCTGGTGTCGACGTCATTGCGTCTGACCGATCGCATGAATCTCGCCGGATGCTCGGCTCATCATGTACTCGATCAATTGATCAAGTCAAATGACAGCCTGGCATCCTGCGCCGCTGCGGCACTCCTGGCAGGCATCCAGGGCGGAGTCTCGGTGCTGCTGAACACCGGTGACATCAGCTACCTCGAGGCCGCCTTGGACGTGGGTATCGCCAACCTGCGCAAGTGACCCTCCAGCCGACCTCAGGCGGTCCTGACCGCCATGTGGGCCTTGCCCCACTGACACATCGCCTCGGTCACCGGTCCGAGCGACTCTCCGTATTCGGTCAGCGAATACTCCACGCGCGCCGGCACTTCCGCGAAGACTTCGCGCCGGACGATGCCGTCGGCCTCCAGCTCGCGCAACTGCCTGGTCAGCACGCGCTCGCTGATCCCGTGAGTCTTGCGCCGCAATTCTGCGAACCGGTGAGCCCCGCCGCGCTTCAGATAGAAGACGAGCACGGCTTTCCACTTGCCGCCGATGACCGCCAGGGTCGCCTCGACGGGGCATAGTTCTACCAAGCGCGGTTCTTCCTGGTGCTCCTGCGGTCCTGTGGCCTGCACGCTAACCTCCCGGTCCGTAGCTCACCTCGAAGTCCGTCATTGCTGGTGGGACCCCTCGGCCGTAGCGTAACGCGCATCAGAATCGCAATCATCGGGGCAGGCAACGTCGGGCGGGCGTTGGGCGGCGGGTGGAGCACCGCTCACCAGGTCACCTATGGCGTCCGAACCCCAGAAGACCCCAAGTACGCCGACCTCGGCGCCGCCGTAGCGACCACCGCGGCCGCCGCCCGCGGCGCCGACGTCGTGGTGCTGTGCACGCCGTGGCAGTCCACCGAGCAGGCGATCGCCGATTGCGGCGAGTTGGCGGGCCGGGTCGTCGTCGACTGCACGAATCCGTTGACGCCCGACTTCTCCGCTCTGGAGATCGGGCACACCACGTCGGGCGCCGAGCAGGTCGCGGCGTGGGCGCGCGGGGCGCGGGTGTGCAAGGCGATGAACCAGATCGGTGCGCCGATGATGGACCACCCGGACGTCGAGGGCACACCGGTGATGCTGGTCTGCGGTGACGACGCCGCCGCCAAGGACGTCACCTCGACCCTGGTGTCCGAGTTGGGGTTCGAGGTGGTCGACGCGGGCGAGCTGGCGCTGGCCCGGCTGCTCGAGCCGTACGCATTGATCTGGATCCACCTGGCCTTGCGCCGAGGCTTCGGCACGGGCTTCGCCTTCGGATTGTTGAGGAGCCAACAGTGACGGTCGAGTACATCCGCTACCGGATCGACGCGGACCGGCGCGACGCGTTCGTCGCGGCCTATCGGGAGGCGGCCACCGCGCTCGACGACAGCGAGTACTGCCTCGGCTACCAGCTGGCGCAGTGCGAGGAGGAGCCCGACAGGTTCATCCTGCGCATCTACTGGACCTCGACCGACGATCACCTCAACGGATTTCGGCCAAGCGAACAGTTCCGACGGTTCTTCCCGCCCATCCGCCCGTTCGTCGACGACATCGAGGAGATGCAACACTACGAAGTAGTGGAGGGACTGGACTCGGATCCCAGCGCCGCCTCGAGGCGCGCCACGTAGGCATCGAGCCCGTCCGGGCCACCCACCGCCGACTCGGCGGCGTGCACGCCGATCGTGAGGGTGTCGCCGACGCCGACCACGACGTGGGTCAGGCCCATCATCGGCGACAGTCCGGCGAAGGCCGATGCCAGCACGACGGGTGCGCCGCCGAACGCGAAGTCCGCTGCTCCGCAGTTCACGCTGGACACCACGGTGTTGCCCGTCACCGCCGCCACCCGCACATCGGGATCGAAACGGTCCATCCCCCAACGCAACAACGGCGCAGGCGTCGCACCGAAGGCCAGATCTGCGGCACGCATCGCGGGGTGCGCGGCCCGGCGGCGCCGTGCCTCGAGGTCGGCGGCGATGCGCGTGCTGCGCTCCCCCACGGCCAACTCCGGGTACAGACCCACGCCGACGTTGCCGAAGTGGTTGTACGAAAGGCGTGGCGGCGGCTTGGCCATCGGCACTTCGGCCCCGAGCACCGACGGGTCGTCGCCAAGGTCGCGCAGATGATCGGCCAGCGCGCCCGACACCGCGGACAGGGCGGCAACCGTCACCGTTCCCCCGGCTAGATCGGAGCGCTTCCTGACCACCGTCCGCAGGCCCGTCGCTCCGGACGGGCGCGCATTGCTTCTCAGCAGCGGACGCAGATCTGCTTGTGGCGGAACGACTCCCGCCTCGGTATCGGCCAGGAACCGGCGATGAGCCCTTGCAGCGCGCACCCCGAGCAGCGGCAAGGCGGCCGGGCCGGCGGACCGTGAATCGATCCCTGGCACCACTGCGCCGACCCTGCCGAACATCTGCGCCGCGGGCGCCGAGGTGCGCCCACCGCCACCGAGTGCATGGGAGATCTGCAGGACCGCCACGGCGCCCGCCCCGACCACTCCCGGCACTCCATCGACGTCGGTGAACACGTGCAGCCGCCACGCCGCCACCCGCGCATCCAACTGGTCGGCGATGAGCCGGCTCACCTCGGCCAGACAGCCCGCCCACGTGCGGTTCTCGAGGTCGTGCACGACGAACTGCGAGCGGTCGACGTCGCGGCGCATCCATGTCGGATAGCCGAGGCGCCCGTGATCGTCGATGCGCACCGTCAAGTCAGGACAGCCGCGGGCCCGCGATGCGAGGCCGTCCAGCGTCGCCTCCAGGTCGGCCGGCACACCGGCGAATCCGAACAACAGGAACGTGTCGTTGGGAATCTTCGTCGACATCCAGAACGTCTGGGCATCGGTAGGCGTCAGCCGCCGGGTGCTCATCGCCCAAGGCTAGACAGCGTGGCCCAAGGCTAGACAGCGTGCTTTGCACCGGAGCCCGATTGATGCATACTTGCCTTCAGTGAGGCAGATTTGTATCAAAGGAGCCACGGTGGGAACGGATACGGATGCGGTGCTGGCGAAGGTCATACGGGTCTTCGCCAGGGACCGGGGTGCGTCGATGGGGACCATCGCGTCGCGGGTCGGGGTGAGCCGGGCCACGCTGGTGCGGTTGTACGCGACGCGCGAGGGGATGGTCGCCGCGATGGCGAGCCAGATCCTGGCCGACTGTGAGCGTGTGCTGGACGAGGCCCGTCTGGACGAGGCTCCCGCGCACGAGGCGCTGGGTGTGTTGGTGCGCGATTACGCCGCCTTCGCACAGCTGTGGAGTGTGGTCTACGTCGAGCCGGAGGTGCTGGGCTCGCGTGAGCTCAGCGCTGCCGCGGACGACGTCGTGGAGAGGATCACCGCTTTCGTGACCCGTGGGCAAGAGTCGGGGTTCTTCCGGGCGGACATGCCCGCCACCTGGCTGGCCTCGACACTGTGCGCGCTGGCGGAGGCGGCCTGGGAGTTGGTCGGCGACGGGCACATGGGAGCACGGCAGGCCCCCGACTTCATCGCGACGATACTGCTGCGCGGCGGCAGCGCTTGACCCTCCATTCTTCATGGGCGCCGGCGCCTGGCCGTGCCCGTGTCCATGTCGATGTCCATGTCCACCGAACGGAACAGCGACCATGACGCAGCACGTATTCGATCGCTTGAGCCGTCGGGGCTTTCTGGCCGCGGCGGCGGGGTCGGTGGTGGCGCTGGCGGGCTGCGGAACGACTGAACCCAGTGGCCGCGGCGGTGGGCGCCGCGTCCCCGATCCGGTGTCGTTCCTGCGCACGTCGTGGTCCACCGATCCGTTCGCGCTGTGCTCGTACTCCTTTCTCGCGCCGAGCCCGCTGGGCGTCGATGCCCGAACCCGGCTGGCGGCACCGGTAGGCGGACACCTGCACTTCGCGGGCGAGGCGACGTCCAGCGAGGCACCCGCCACGACCACGGGCGCTCTACTCAGCGGGCGCCGTGCGGCGCGCGACATCCTCAAGACCGCCCGCACGGGGCAGTCGGTCACGGTCGTCGGGGCCGGGTTCGCGGGACTGGGATGCGCCCGCGCGCTGACCGACGCCGGGATGCGGGTGACCGTGTTGGAGGGGCGCGACAGGACCGGTGGACGCGCGTGGACCAAGCAGATCGCCGGCGCACCCGCGGACATGGGCGCGTCCTGGATCCACTCCTGGCAGGGCGGCAATCCGATCACCCAGCTCCTGGAGCAGACCGGCGGACGTTCCTATCCCTTCGACTACGACAGCGTCGCCGGAGAGGACAAGGCCGCGACGGCGGAGCTGAAGCCATACATCGAAGAAGTGAACGACAACGACGCCCCGGACACCACGGCGATCGGTGACGTCCTGCCCAAGCAGTCGTCGGCCGCGCTGCGGTGGGCGGCCAACCAGGCATACACCCAGGAATACGGCTGCGAACCCGGCGAACTCTCGATCACCGGACTCGAGGAGGGCACCGGCGGCAGCGGCGGCGACGTCCTGCTTCCCGATGGATACGACCAACTGATCGCCCAGGTCCAGGGTGACATCGCGGTGCGCACCGGCGTAACCGTCACGGCCGTGCACTACGACGGTGCCGGAACGAGCCTCACCCTGGCCAGTGGCGAACAGATCGCAGCCGACCACAGTGTGATCACGGCGCCCATCGGCGTATTGAAGGCCAAGCGCATCGCCTTCTACCCCGCCTTGCCCCCCGAGAAGCAGGAGGCCATCGACGCGCTGGGGGCCGGCCTGCTGGACAAGCTCTGGCTGGAGTTCGACGAGGTGTTCTGGGACCGCGACGTCGACAACCTCGAATGGTTCGACCACGACAACCCCGGCCTGTGGGCCTATTGGGTCAACGGCCACAAGGCCTTTGGCAAGCCCGTCCTCCTCGGCTTCAACGCCGGCGCCTACGCTCACCGACTGGCAAAGGACACCGACCAACAGGTCGTCGCCAGCGCAATGAACGCATTACGCGCGATGTATCCCTGATCCTGGCAAAGAAACCCCGTCCTGACCCGCTTGAGGACCAATCGTCATGCACACCAAGACCTTCCGCGTTCACGCCGTGCGCCCCCATGTGCTGTTTGGAGGTGTCTACGGTGCGGTGCTCGCGAGCTCGATGGTGGCCGCCCTGACCCAGGACGACAACACCGACCGCTCCGACCGCCTGCTCGACCTCAAGTGGCTTCTGACGACGGCGGTCGTTTCGGCCCTGGCCCACGGGTATTCGCACATCATCGCCCGGCAGGGCGAACAGGCCCTCCCTGGTGTGCGGCAGGGGTTGCGGGTGATGCTCGACGAGTGGCCCCTGCTGGTGGCCACCCTGCCCACCGCTCTGCTGATGCTCGGTGCGGGTCTTGGCTGGTGGGGATCGGAAGGCATCGAGTACGTCGTCTTCGTCGTCAACATCGTGCTGCTCTTCGGTTGGGGTCACCTCGCCGCGTGGGCCGCCGGCCACGCCTGGCGCACCGCGCTGACGGTGGGCGCGGCGGATGCGCTGCTTGGTGTGGTCGTGGTCCTGGCCAACGCGCTCATCAAGTAGCAGATAGTCCGAGTATTAAGCTGCGGGCATGCTTCCAGCGGCAAGTCACAACGGCGTCGTTCTCATCACCGGCGCCTCGTCGGGCATCGGTGCGGAGATCGCGCGGGAGTTCGCCAGCCGCGGTCGTCGCGTGGTGTTGGTGGCGCGCCGCGCCGAGAAGTTGCACGAGCTCGCCGAATCGCTTGGTGCGGCAGCCGATGTGCTGGCCGCCGACCTGTCCAAGCCCGCTGAGCGGGCCGCGTTACCCGAGCGGGTATCCGAGCTCGGTCTCGTCGTCGACGTCCTTGTCAACAACGCAGGGCTCAGCACGGTGGGGCCGATCGCGGAATCCGACCCCGCCGCCGAACTCAACCTCATCGAGGTCGACGTCGCCGCCGTTGCCGACCTGTGCAGCCGGTTCGTCCCCGGCATGGTGGCGCGTGGTCGCGGCGCAGTGCTCAACGTCGCATCGGTCGGGGCGTTCGGCCCGCTGCCAGGGCAGGCTGCCTACGGCGCGGCCAAGGCGTTCGTGCTGTCCTACACGCAGTCCCTCGGCCAAGAGCTAAGCGGCACCGGCGTCATCGCCGCGACCCTGTGTCCCGGCCCGGTCAAGACCGGGTTCGGCGAAGCAGCGGGCATCTCCGACGAGGACGCCGAAGCTGCACTGCCGAAGGCCATGTGGATCGACCCCGACGAAGTCGCAAGGGCCGCTGTCGACGGGCTGGCGTCGGGCCGAACCGTGATCGTCCCCGGTGTGTTCAACCGGATCGGCGCCGTCGCGTTCCAGCACCTGCCGCGCCGGCTGCTGCTACCGATCCTGGCCCGCAACCACCCGGCCCTGAAGAACCGCTAGCGCCCGACGAAGTCGAGGATGTGGCCTGCCGTCACGTCCGGTCGGTCCAGTTGCATGAAGTGCCCTGCGCCGTCGACGATTTCGACGCGACTGCCCCCGGGAAGCACCGGCTCCACCCACCGCGCGTAGTCCGGCGTGGCACACCCGTCGTCGGCGCCGTGCAGGTACATGGTCGGCAGCACCAGGGCCGACAGCCAGTGCTGGTGCAGTTCGGCGTAGCGCTCGGGCGGCTTGCTGCCCCTCACCGTTGCGCGGTAGTACCCGAGCGCGGCGCGCCAGTTCGGCGGGGACCCGATCGCGTCGAGCACCAGTGCGACGTCTTCGGTTGCATGGTATCGCGGTGACCACTGTTGCCACAGTCGCGGTACCACCCACGACGCGGAACGCTCTGGCAGCCCGGGCAATTGGAAGTACATGATGTACCAGCTGCGCACCAATTGGCGCGGCAGCCGGGCGAGCAAGCCGCCCACGTTCGAGACCTTGCCACGGAATGACGCGGAAGGTGGCACGGACATGATCACGGCCTTGCTGAACGGGCTGTCGGGCATCGCGGCAAGGCCCGCCCCCGCGATCGCTCCCCAGTCGTGGCCGATGATGACGTCGCGGCCCGTCGGGCCTGCGGCGTCGAGCACGCGCAGCGCGTCGTCCATCAACGCGCCGACGTGATAGCTGCCGATCGACGAGACCGACGACGGGGCGTACCCGCGCATGAACGGCGCCACCACCCGCCAGCCGGCGTCGGCCAGCACGGGGGCGACCTTGCGCCAGCCGACGCCGGTGTCGGGAAAACCGTGCAGGCACAACGCGATCGGCCCGTCCGGCGGCCCCCACGTCAGCGCCCGCAGCGTCACGTCGGGGGTGGTGACGTCGAGCCGACGCGGTTCGGTCACCACCGTGTACCTACACCGGCTGGAACTCGGAGATCAACCACTTGTCGCCGTGTTTGTCCAGAGTCACCTTCACGCTCGACGCGGTGTCGGTCGGCGCATCGGCACCCACGATTACGGTCTGATTCACGAATACCAGGACCACGGCGTGATTCGGTTCGGCCGAGACCGACGCCGCGGCGGGCACCGTCGCGACCGCAGATATCTTCTTCTGCTCGGCGCCAGGGATCACCACGTCGTTGATGAGCGACGTGTACGAGTTCTGGAAGTCGCCGGTGAGCAGGCTGCGGGCGTCGTTCAACTGTTGCTTGACCTTGTCGGGCGAATACGACAGCAGCGCGATGGTGCTGTCCTTGGCGACCTGCATCGACTCGGCGCGTGCGACGTCGGAGCTGCGCACCGAATTGTCCACGTACTTCAGGAATCCCGCGGCCAGCGCCAGCACCAGCGCCAGTCCCGGCAGTACCCCGTACGCGAACGCCCTTGGCCAGTCGATGCCAGGGCGGAAGGGCTTCGCGGTCCGCTTCGGCTTGACGGCATCTTCGGTGTCGGCATCGTCTGTGGCGTCGGCATCGTCTGCGGCGTCTTCGACCACGTCTTTGGAGTCGGAGTCGACCTTGCTCTCCTCGGCCTCGTCGATCACGGTTGTCTTCTCTTCGTCTGTCACGGCACGAACTCCACGTTGGAAACCTTGGTGTCCTCGCCGACCTTCTGCACGAGGATGCGCATCCGCCAGGCACGCGGCTGCTGTTCGGGCTGGCCCTCGACGGTGGTGTTGACCGCCACCGCGACGAGCACCTGCGCCTCGTCCTTCGACTCGGACTCCAGGCCGGCCTCGGTCACGGAGCCCACCGACTTCGACTTCACCTGCTTGACCACCTCGGTGAACGGCTGGCTGCGCTGCTGGAAGTCGTCGTAGAACTTTCCGGTCGCCGAGTCGAGGATGCGCTTGACGTCGTCGTCGACGTGTTGGTAGTCGATCGTGGTGAGGTTCAGCGCACCCTGCCTGCCAACCTGAAGGAAGACCTTGCGTTGCGTGTCGAGCTGGTGCGACTGGTAGGCGCGGAAGCTCAGCCAGCCGACAAGACCGCCGAGGGCGAGCACCACGACGAGGCCGACGATGGTCGCCAGCCGGACGTGCGCCATCCGTGGCGCGGTGGCCTCGGCTTCGAGTTCCGGGTAGTCCTCACCGTCATCCTCGGCCTCGTCGAGGAACTCGGCTGCGGACTCCGCGTCCGCGTCGACACTGTCGGCTACCGGTTCTGCCGGTTCGGATGCAGGCTTGCTCAGCTCCCCGGTGGGGGCAGCAGCATCGTCTGCCATGTTTGCTCCTCTTTGGCGTTACGGGCCAGGTTGCCTTGCGTGTACACGTGGCCGTCCGGTCCAACGTACGTGCCCGTTGCCGGATCATATTCGGCGGCTGCGATTGGCGGCGGGACCGCTGCCGGAGGCGGCACGAACTGTGCAGGTGGTGACCCCGGCGGCAGCTGCGGGATGTCCTGTCCGGACAGCGTGGCGTTCGGGTCGCCCTTCCAGTTGAAGCCGTCGTTGAGCGGGATGTAGTTCTCGTTGCTCTCGCACAGCTTCACCGTCGGCGAGCGTTTGCCTGGCACGGTCTCGCACGGCAGGTTGCGCGCACCGCGCACGTTGAACGGCGAATCCTGCGGGACCCTGCAGTAGACGTCACCCGCGGGCCGGTCTGGGTAATCCTCGAAACTGGCAGGCCGCTGCTCGTTTGCCGGCAGGAAGCCCGTCGTACATGCCGGCGGCAGATTCAGATTGAGGTTGAAGTTGAGGTAGGCGCCCTTGAGATCCTGTTTGGAGTTGCGGTTGGCGGTACCGGTGGCCTGCGTCGTCGCGGTGCCCTGCGGCAGCAGCACCAACAACTGCTCGAGGCTGGGTTGGTAGGTGAGCGCGACCTCTCCGACGGTGACCAGGTTGGCCAGCACGATGGGCAGCGTCGGCTGCAGACGCTCGAAGAGGGCACGGACCTCGTCCGCCGCGCCGGGCCCCTTCGCCAGCACGCCCCGCACGGCGTCGTCGTTGGCTTGCAACTCGCCGGTGACGGTCGCAAGGTTCGACGCCCACGCCTTGATCGATCCGCCGGTGTCGGTCTGGGTGTCCAAGATCGGCTTGGACTGGTCGATCAGCGCGGTCAGCGGATCGAGGTTGGCGCGGGCGTCGATGGCCAGTGCCGTCGAACCCTTCACCAGCCGCGAGATGTCGGGACCCAGGCCTCCGACCGCGAGGTAGGACTCGTCGACGGCAGTCTTGAGGTTGTCGCGCGGTATCGCGTCCAACCCGCGATTGGTGGCCTCCAACAGGGTGTTCACGTTGGTGGGCACCGCGGCGCGGTCGAGCGGGATGATCGAACCGTCCTTCAGCGCCGGGCCGTTGCCGGAGCGCGGGATCAACTCGACGTACTGTTCGCCGACTGCAGACTGGCTGTGCACCTGTGCGTCGAGGTCGGCGGGGATCGAGACGCCCGATTTCAGCGAAAGCGTCGCGGCGACACCGTCGTTGGTCAGATCGACGCTCTCCACGCGGCCCACCTGAACGCCGCGGTAGGTGACGTTTCCGCGCGCGTAGAGGCCGCCCGTCTGCGGCAGCTGCAGAGTGACGCGGTAGTGGCCCGCGCCCCACAGCAGGTTCGGCAGGTTCATGTAGCCGAACGCCATGATGCCGATCGCGACCACCGCGATGGCGATGAAGATGCCCAGCTGGACGAGTATCGATCTGGTCAGTCGCATGTCACGGCCCCTGGTCCCAGTGGTAGGGCATCGTCAACGGATTGCCTTGGGTGTACGAGTTGCCCGAGGTGCATGGGCTGGGCAGCTGGCCGATGGTGCGGCCCCACTGCAGCTCCAGCCACGTCAGATCGCACTCCCACCGCGTTCCGGTCATCATCCCCGAATCGAGCCGGCTCAGCGTCGCGTCGACGATGAGCGTCAGGTTCGCGTAGTCACCGCGCATCCAGTTGGTGATGGTTTCCTTGGGGAACGGGTAGGTGGTCAGGAAGCTCAGCGAGCGCGTCAATGCCGGGCCGGCGTTGGCCAGCGATTCCAGCACCGGCCCAACGTTCTTCAGCTCGGCGACCAACGACTCCTTGGTCTGATTGACCGAATCTGCCGCCAGCGCACTGAACTTGCCCAGCTGGGTGAGCGCGTCGGCGAGCTGATTGCGCTGGTCGCTCAGCACCGCCAGCGCGTCGGGGATCGTCCGCAACGCCTTGTCCACCACGGGTTTCTGGGCAGCGAACTGGCCGACCAGAGCGTTGAGGCTCTCGGCGGCCGCGATGATGTCCTGCTTCTGGTCGTTGTTGTACGCGATGAACTTGTCGAGCTGCTCGATCAGGCTGCGCAAGTCGGCTTCACGGCCGGTGAACGCGGTGCTGAACGCCTGCGTGATGTCCTGGACGTTGCCGAGGCCACCTCCGTTGAGCAGCAACGAGATCGCCGCAAGCGTCTGCTCGGTGGTCGGGTACGCACCCGCCGACGACAGCGGTATCACGGACCCGTCGCGCAACCGACCCTCGGGCGGTACGTCCTTGGGTGCCGAGAGCTCGATGTGCTGGCTGCCCAGCAGGCTGGTCTGGCCCACCTTGGCCGTCGCGTTGGCCGGCAGTACCACGTTGGCGTTGAGCTTCATGGTGACCAGGGCGTGCCAGCCCTCGCGCTCGATCCCGGTGACGTTGCCGACCGTCACGTCGTCGACGCGCACCCGAGAGTTCTGCTCGATGTTGTCGACGTCGGGCATCTGCGCCTTGACGGTGTACGCGCCCGACCCCTCGCCCTGCACGCCGGGCAACGGCACGGAGTTCAGCCCGCCCGCGCCGCAGCCGGACAACACCACCGACACCGCGGCGGTGAGCACTGCGAATCGAATCAGCTTGCGGCTCATCATGACCCCGGCCCGTTCGGCATCATCAACCCAGGCAGCCCGTCATCCGGATTGGTCGCGATCGGCGCCTCGGCGGGCAGCGGTGGGCCTGGGGGCGGCGGCGCTTCACCCGACAACGGCGACGCTTGATTCGGGGCGGGAGGCGGACCCGCAGGAGGCACGTACTCCGGGCGCATCCATTCCTCGCTGTAGGTGATCTCGTTCGGCCGCGCCTGGGCGCCGACGAAGAGGTTCTCCCCGATCGGCAGGAAGTTGTACTGCCGGTTCTTGATGATCGGCGCCAGGTACTGGACGCAGAGCTTCGCCGAGTCCTCGGCGCCCATGCGCGATGCGGCCTGGACGGCGCCGCAGATGAAGGTGATCGGGTTGGCGAAGTTGTTGATCACCGGCACGCTCGACACCGCGCCCTGCGCCGGTTGGTAGATGTTGATGTAGTTCTGGAACGTCGTCGGCGCCACGTGCAGGAATTGCTTGATGTCGTCGATGCTCTCGGTGAGCGCCGTCGTCACACCGGCCAGCTTGTCCGACGTGGTGCCCAGCGTCTCGCGGTTGTCCGCGACGAAGCTCTGCACCTGGCCCACCGCGTCGGACAGGTCGCGCACCGCGTTGCCGACTTCGTTCGGATCGTCGGCGAGCAGGCCCGACACCGACGCCAGGTTCTGGTTCAGCTGGCGCATCAGGTTGGTGCTGTCCTGCAGCGCCGACACCAGGATCGAGAGGTTCTTCACGGTCGAGAAGATGTCGGTGCTGTGGTCGCCGAGCGCCGAAAACGCTTGGGACAGTTTGATCACGGTGTCGCGGATGTTGGCGCCCTGGCCGCGCAGGTTGTCCGCGGCAGTGTTGATGACCGCGCCAAGCGTGCTGACGCCACCCGGCTGGGTGGGCTGAAGCGTTTCGGTCAGCCGCTCCAGCTGCTTGCGGAAGTCGTCGTATTCGACTGGGACGACGGTACGTTCACGCGGGATCACGGCGTCGTCGGCGAGCACCGGGCCACCCGAGTACGACGGCGTCAACTGGATCGCACGGGACGTGACGAGCATCGGCGACAGGACCGCGGCATTGGCATCGGCAGGCACCCGGAACTTGCTGTTGTACCAGAACGACACCTTGACCTGCGTTGGCTCGGGCTCGATCGCGGAGATCTGGCCGACGGGCACGCCGAGGATCGTGACGTCGTCGCCGACGTAGATGCCGTTGCTGTTCTCGAAGTACGCGACGACGTTGGTGCGGTTGATCGTCTCGCTCCCCCGCACCAGCACGAAGACACCGGCCGCGAGCAGCAATACCAACGCAAGGGCTAGCCCCGGACGGGCGTAGCGCGTGGCCGGTGGTGGCGTGATGGCGGTGCTCACTGGCCACCTCCCTCGGCAGGCGGAGGTACCTCACCAGGAGCTGGGATCAGCACAGGGCTGGGCGTCGGCACCGCAGTCGGCTGGATGCCTGGCGGCGCTTGGGCGGGAGGTCCCGGCGGCGGTCCACCCGGCGGCGGCGCGGGCAGCGGTTCGCGGTACGGATAGCAGCCAGTCGGGCCGGGCAGCGGCAAGCCGGGCGGACCGCACCCCGGGTCGCCGGGATTGCCCGTAATCGCATCGGGCAGGTTGAGATTCGGCTCGCCGCCCTGGCCGGTGCGCGGGTACGGCAGCGGCAGCGCCGGGGTGCCTGGCTGGCCGATCTGCGGGTCGATGCGTTCGGACGGCAGCAGCACGTTCGGGTCGAGACCGAGGTCGGAGAAGGCGGCGTCGATGAACGGTTGAACGAACTGTCCAGGAAGCAGGTTGGCGACGTAGGACTTGAAGAACGGACCGCCCGACACCGACTCGCCAAGCGACATCGCGTACGAGTTCAGCAGTTTCAGCGACTTCTTCAGCCGGTCCTTGCGGTTGTCGAGGATGGTGAGAACGCCGTTGAGCTTGTCGATCGCAGGCTTCATGGTGGTGCGGTTCTCGGCGATGAAGCCCTGCAGTTGGACACTCAGCGCCGAGATGTTGCCCGAGATCGCGTCCAGCGCAGCGCTCTGGTTCTGCAGTTCCGCCAGAAGGGCGTTGGTGTTGCGGACCAGGCTGACCACCTGGTTGCTGCGTTCGGCGAGCACGGTGGTCGACTTGTCGGCGTTGGTGAGCAGCGAGCGCAGCTGTGCATCACGCTCGTTGAGGCTCTGGGAGAACCGCGCGACCCCGTCGATGGCGACCTTGAGTTCCGGCGGTGTGTCGGCGAACGTCTCGGAGAGCACCTTCAGCGAGTCCGACAGTTGGTCGGTGTTCAGGCCGCTGATCGTCGTGGCGAGATCGCCAAGGGCGTCGGGCAATTGGTAGGCCGGCGTGGTGCGGTCGGCCGGGATGGCGCCCTGTTGCCGTCCGTCGCCGCGCGGCGTGACCTCGAGGATCTTGGTGCCAAGCAGGCTCTTCGTCTTGACCGCGGCCTCGGTGCGGTCGCCGAGGCGAACGTTCTCGTTCACCTCGAACTTCACCAGGACCCGTTGTTCGCCGTCGAGTTCGACGCTGGAGACCTGGCCCACCTTCATGCCGGAGACCTGAACGGCGGCTCCACTCTTCAGACCGCCCGCTTCGACGAAGTACGCGGAGTACGACTTCTCCTGGGTGAGGAACGGCAATTTGTCGTAGTTGAGCGCGCCGAAGACGATCGCGGCGACCATCGCGAGACCGATTGCGCCGATGGTGAACTGGTTGCGTTCGGAGAAGGGCTTCATCGCGGCGTGCACCTCCCGGTGCTCTGCCCGGCAATCTTGACGTACACCGGCTGACCGCCCTTTCCATTGAGCTTCAGCACGATGTCGCACAGGTAGAAACTGAAGTAGTCACCGTAGATGCCCTGCCGGGCCAGCGCCTGATACGCGTCGGGCAGAGTGTTGACCAGGTTGTCGAAGTAGTCGTGGTCGGCCACCACGATGCCTGCGGCGCGGTCGGTCTCGGTGATCACTTTCTGGAACGGCGGGCGGGCCTGCGAGAGAAGGTCGGCGATGCTGCCCGCAGCGGCGTTGGTGTACGCGAGGCCGTTGGCGATGTCGGACTTGCGGGCCTCGAGGCCCTTGATGAGGTCGGCCAGCGAGTCCACGCCCTTGGCGAACTGATCGCTCTGGTCGCCGAGCGAGCCAAGCACGGTGTTCAGGTTGACGATCACCTCGCCGATCAGTTGGTCGCGGTCGGCCAGTGTGGTGGTCAGCGCGGCGGTCTGCGTGAGGAACGATCCGATGGTCGCGCCCTGCCCCTGGAAGGCGCTGATCAACTGACCGGAGAGCGCGTTGACCTGGTTGGGGTCGAGCGCCCGGAACAACGGGCGGAAGCCACCGATCAACGCGTCGAGATCGAGCGCCGGCGAGGTCCGCTCCAACGGGATGGTGGCACCGGCGTTGAGCCGCTTGGTATCTCCCGTGCCCTCCTCGAGCGCCAGGTAGCGGCCGCCGATCAGGTCGTCGTAGCGGATCACCGCACGCGATCCCTGGGTGAGCACCACGGAGTCGTCGGCGGTGAAGTCGACCGTCACGGTGCTGTCGTCGCGGATCGACAGCTTGTCCACCTTGCCGACCTCGACGCCGGCGATGCGGACGAAGTCGCCTTCCTCCAACCCGGAGACGTTGGCGAACTCGGCGTGATAGTCGTCGGCCTTCTGCCCGAGCCGCAGCTGCGCGAAGACCGCGACGAGCGCGAACACGCCCACGAGGCACACCACCAAGAAGATGGCCAGGCGCCAGGCGGCTCCTGCCAAGTTGTCCTTCATGGCTGCTTACCTTTCGTGTTCGCGTTCGTGTCGGGGTGCGGTGCTTCTACGGTGATGGGGCGACCGCGTCGGGTAGCGGCACGGGTGGCAGTGGCGTCGGTGGCATCGCTTGCGGCGCAGGCACCACGAACGGTTCCGAGCCGGGTGTCGCCCCCGGGTCGCGTGGCGCACCAGGTGGTGGCGCGGGCGGCAGGCCCGGCCACAGCGGCGTGCCGTCGGGCGCGTACATCGGGGCGCCATAGGCGGGCGCGCCTGGATACGGGATCGGGCCAGGCGCGGGGCCACCGAACAGGTTTCGCAGGCTCGGCGGCTCGGGCACGCCGCGCGTCACCGGTAGGTAGTTGGCGTAGCCGGGGAAGCCGATGCCCGGGTTGGGGCGCCAGTCGGTGCCTGTGCCGAAGCCGGTGTTGGTGACGAGCTGGCGCACCGGCCAGTTTTCGTCGACGATCGGCAGCGAGCCGCAACTGGGCTTGCCGCCAGGTCCGCCCTTCGCGCCGACGATGGGCAGGTTGTCCGGGTACCGGTACGGGTCGTCGCCGAGCATCAGGCCGGTGTCGAGGATGAACGACTTGCCGTTGCCGCCGGTCGCTTCGTAGCCGCCGTTGTCCAACAACCACTTTGCGCCGACCAGCAGGCAGGTGTACTCGGGGTTGTACTTCATCAACAGGTCGGTGGTGGGCTTCAGCACGTTGATCGACTTGATCAGGTTGGCCTGGCTGGGCGCCAGCAGGTCGATGCCCGCGTTGGAGAAGCCGGTGGTGGCCAGCAGCAGCGCGTCGAGTTGCTTGGCGTGGGTGGTCACGGTGGTGCTGGTGGTACTCGCCGCGTTCAGCGTGGTCAGAATATCTTGTGCCGCAGCGCCGTACGTGTCGCTGAAACCCTTCAGCGCTTGCCAGTCCGCACGGATGGTGTCGGCGCGCGGGTTGAGCGCGAGCAGTACCTGGTTGGCGTCGGTGGTGGCCTGGCCGATCCGGTCGCCCTGGCCGCGGACGCCTTGCGCCAGTGCCGACAGCACCGCGTTGAGCTTGGCGGTGTCCACCCTGTTGAGCACGCCGACGAGGTTCTGGAAGACGGTGTTGACCTCGGTGGTGACGTTGCGCGACTTGAGCACCTGGCCCTCTTGCAGTCGCTGCGGGCTGGGATCGCTTGGGTAGACGAGATCGACGAACTTCGCGCCAAAGATGGTGGTGGCGTTGATCTGTGCCTCGACGTTGGCCGGAATGTACTGAATCTGACCTGGGTAGATCTCCAAGCCCAACGACACCGGCGCGGAACTCTCCGTGTCGCCGCCGCTGATCGAGATGACCCGGCCGACCTGCACGCCGCGCATCTTCACCTTGGCGTTGGTCTCCATCACCAGACCGGACCGATCGGAGGTCAGGGTGACCGCCACGTACTTCTTGAAGAACGTGCCAGAGAACAGGGAGTAGGCCACCCAGATGATGGCGATGGTCAGCAATACCAGGAATAGCGTCCACCAGCCGGGGGCCAGGCCCCGTTGTTTGCCTTGGTATTCCACGCTCATTGCGACACCGGCCCCCGTTCAGCCGGCCAGGTTGAAGTTGCCGGACTGGCCGTAGACCGCCAGGGAGATGACCACGACGACGAACGCCGAAATGACCAGCGAGGTGCGCACCGCGCGGCCGACGGCCTCGCCGACACCGGCGGGCCCACCGGTGGCGCTGAAGCCGTAATAGGTGTGCACGAGCATGATTACGATCGCCATCGCGATCGACTGGACGAACGACCAGATCAGATCGATGGGGTTGAGGAAGGTGTCGAAGTAGTGGTCGTACACACCCGTCGACTGGCCGTAGATGGCGGTGGTGCCCAACTTCGCGGCCCAGAACGACATCAGCACACCTACGCAGTACAGCGGGATCACCACGATGACGCCTGCGATCACCCGGGTGGAGGCCAGATAGGAGATGCTGCGGATGCCGATGACCTCCAGCGCGTCGATCTCTTCGTTGATCCGCATGGCCCCGAGTTGTGCCGTTGCGCCTGCGCCGATGGTGGCCGACAGGGCGATCGCCGTGGTGGCAGGGGCGATCAGGCGGACGTTGAAGAAGGCCGATGCGAAACCGGTGAGGGCTTCGACCCCGATCTCGGAGAACTGGTTGTAGCCCTGGACTGCGACCAGCGCGCCGGTGCTCATGGTGAGGAAGCCGACGATGGCGACCGTGCCGCCGACGATGGCGAGGGCACCGGTGCCAAGACCCATCTGGGCGATCAGCCGGATCAACTCGACGCGGTAGTTGAGGAACACGTCGCCGATCGAGCGCAGCGTCTTCCCGAAGAACTTGGTCTGTACGCCGATCTGGTTCCAACCGTGCACCCAGCCGTCGACGGTCCGCCTGAACCGGTGGCTGACCGTACTCATACGCGATCCCGCTTCGCTTCTCGCGCTACCCGCTGACTCACAACGTGGCCTTCACGCCGACGGCGGTCGCGACGACGTTGATCGCGAACAGGGCCATGAAGGTGAACACGACCGTCTCGTTCACCGCATTGCCGACGCCTGCCGGGCCACCGCCAACGGAAATGCCCTTGTAGCAAGCGATCAGCCCGGCGGTCAGGCCGAACAGACCGGCCTTCACCAAGGCGATCACCACGTCGGCCGGGCCGGTGACCAACGTCAGACCGGACACGAATGCTCCAGGGGAGACGTGCTGGACGTAGACGCAGAAGAGGTACGCACCGGTGAGTCCGACCAGGACCACCGTCGCCGACAGCGCGAGCGAGACGAGTGTCGCCGCGAGCACACGCGGAACCACAAGTGTCTGAATGGGATTGACGCCCATCACCCGAAGCGCGTCGAGTTCCTCGCGGATGGTGCGCGCACCGAGGTCCGCACACATCGCGGTGGCACCTGCCCCGGCGATCACCAGAACCGTGACGATTGGGCCGATTTGGCTGACCGTGCCGAGGGCGGCGCCGGTGCCGGAGAAGTCGGCGGCGCCGAATTCGGTGAGCAGGATGTTGAACGTGAAGGTCAGCAGCACCGTGTAGGGGATCGTCAGCATCAACGTGGGCACGATGGCCACCCGCGCGACGAACCACGACTGCAGGATGAATTCGCGCCAGGCAAAGGGCGGCTTGAACATCAGCACGAACGTGTCGAGCGCCATCGAGAAGAAGCCGCCGACAGCGCGGATCGGTTTGGCCGCGTTCTTGGCCAATGCGTCGGATGCGACCATCAAGCGTTCCCCCCTGCGCTGCACGTCAATGGCATCGGTCGCTGATTCCCTCCGACTAAACCCGCCCCGGGCGAATGCCGTGATGGTGACACAGGAAGAAGTCGAAGAACCGTACAACAACGATTTCCACGCCAGCAACAGCACGGCACTGCGTGACGTCGCCACCGCGTGTATTGGAGCGTCGCTCGTGCAGGTCATACGCGCCGGTTGAGAGCGGTGCGACGTCAGCAAACCGTCAACGGATCGCAATCATGCCGGGATCACAAGTTACCGACGGCCGCCTCCAGTTCGGCGACCACGATCTTGCGCATGCCGAGCATTGCCGTCGTCGCAGCGGCGACCCGTGCCGGGTCCGGGCCCTCCAGCAGTTCGTACAGCCGCTCGGGCACGATCTGCCAGCTCAATCCGTAACGATCCTTGAGCCAGCCACACTGCGACTCCTCGCCGCCGTCGACGAGCTTGGACCAGTAGTAGTCGACTTCGTCTTGGTCCGCGCAGCGCACTTCGAACGACACCGCCTCGGTGAACCGAAACTCCGGACCACCGTTGATGCCGAGGAACGGGTGCCCGTCCAGGACGAAGGTGCCGTACACGACGTCGCCTGGGGTACCAGGACCGGCCTCGGTGTAGCGGAAGAACGGTCCGACGGACGAATTGGGGAAGACCGACGTGTAGAACGCGGCGGCTTCCTCGAGGTTGCCGTCGAACCAGAGGGAGGGAGTGATGTTGGGCATAGCCATCAGACTCCGCCTGGCTGGAGAACTCATCGCGGGCGCTGCCGGACCCGCCTCCATGCCCGCAAACCGCCTGGGTAACGTGAGGTCGAAGCCGGTCGAGAGGATGTGCGGGGATGTCGGAGAGCAGCGTGGGCAGCACATCGCAGACGGTGACGTTCCGCGGTGTCGACGACCTCAACCTGATCGGCGACGAGTGGAACCGTGGCGCAGCCTCCGCCGAGGGGCGTCCGACGGTCCTGATGCTGCACGGCGGAGGTCAGAACCGGCACTCGTGGAAGAACACCGGCCAGATCCTGGCCGACGCCGGCTTCCACGTCGTCGCCCTCGACAGCCGCGGTCACGGCGACAGTGATCGCTCCCCCACCGCGAACTACACGGTCGAGACGCTGTGCAGCGACATCCTTCAGGTGCTGTACCAGATCGGCAGGCCGGTCGCGTTGGTCGGCGCGAGCATGGGCGGGCTGACGGGCATCCTCGCTGCGCACGAGGCCGGACCCGAACTAGTTTCCAAGCTGATCCTCGTCGACGTGGTGCCGAGGTTCGAGAAGGACGGTAGCGCCCGCATCCGCGACTTCATGTTCGGCAACGTCGACGGCTTCGCCTCTCTCGAGGACGCCGCCGACGCGGTCGCCGCTTACCTGCCGCACCGACCCAGGCCGCGCAGCCCGGAGGGGCTGAAGAAGAACCTGCGCCTGCGCGACGGCCGGTGGTACTGGCACTGGGATCCGGCGTTCCTGACCAAACCCGATGACGATCCGTTCACGCGGATGGACATGCTCGAGCGGGCGGCGATCAACCTGCAGATCCCGATCCTCTTGATTCGCGGCAAGTTGTCGGACGTGGTCAGCGCCGAGGGCGTCGAGGACTTCCTGACCAAGGTGCCGCGCGCCGAGTTCGTCGAGTTGGCCGAGGCCGGGCACACGGCGGCGGGTGACGACAACGATGCCTTCACCGAGGTCGTCGTCCGATTCGTCAACCAGTGACGGCCGGATTCAACTTCCTGGAGCAGCCCGAGCTACCGGCGCCCCAGGTCACCGACGCGCAGGCCGAACACCTGCTGCTGAAGCACTACGGGATCAATGCTCGGGCGGAATCGCTTGGCAGCCAACAAGACAAGAACTTCCTGGTACTCGACTCCGACGACCGGCCATTCGCGGTGCTGAAGATCGCCAACCCGGCATTCACGGCGGCCGAGTTGGCGGCGCAGGACACCGCCGCCGAGTTGATCGCCTGCGAGGAGCCGACGCTGCGGGTCGCGGTGCCGCTACCGAACCTGGCGGGCGAGAGTTGTACGGCGGTAACGGGTCTACTCGACGACACCGCCCACGCGCGGTTGTTGCAATATCTGCCCGGCGGCACTCTGGTCGGCGCGGGCCACCTTTCGCCAGGGGTCGTCGCGGACATGGGCGGCCTTGCGGGCCGGGTGAGCCGCGCCCTGGCCGGCTTCCACCACCCCGGCCTCGACCGTGCGCTGCAGTGGGACCTGCGCGTCGGCCATGAGGTGGTCCAAGCCCTGGTCTCGCACGTCGACGACCCAACGCACCGCGAACGGTTGACGGCGGCCGCGACCGCCGCCTGGGCACGGATCGCGCCGCTGGCCGACGAACTCCCGCGCCAGGCCGTGCATCTCGACCTTACCGACGCCAACGTCGTCGCAGCGCACGTAGGACCGGGACTCGACGGCATCATCGACTTCGGTGACCTCTCCGACACCTGGGCCGTCTCCGAACTCGCCATCACCCTGTCCTCGGTGCTGGGTCATCCCGGCACCACGCCCACGTCGATCCTGCCTGGTATCAAGGCATTTCACGCGATCCGGCCTCTGACCGCCATGGAGGCGGACGTCGTGTGGCCGCTGCTGGTGCTGCGCACCGCCGTGCTGATCGTCAGCGGGGCGCAACAGGCCGCACTCGATCCCGACAACGCGTACGTCACCGAGCAATCCGATGACGAGTGGCGCATGTTCGAGCAGGCCACGTCGGTTCCGATCGACGTGATGACGGGCGTGATCCGCGCCGAACTCGGGGGCG
>Ga0193716_1000137_pt1 | contig 42961 bp, 40 predicted proteins | sample U2c1metaG_FD_145901 | JGI IMG/M metagenome (GOLD analysis project Ga0193716, IMG submission 145901) | Soil microbial communities from a riparian zone of the East river system, Colorado, United States - U2c1 | ecosystem: Environmental > Terrestrial > Soil > Riparian zone | place: USA: East River...
TCCCGGTGTCGGGCGGCTCGGTCGTCGCGCTCGACACCCGCATGTTCCGTGCCAGCACGATGAGGAAGATCGCGCCGAGCAGGGTGGTCACCTCGCCCGTCGGCACCTCGAGCGCGCTCTGCGACCCGATCACCGCGCGCAGCAACACATCCGCGCCGATGAGCAGTGCGACACCCATCGCCGCCGACACCGGGATCAGCGCCGCGTGCCGGTGCAGTCCGGGGATTCCGTTGGCCAGCAGCCGAACCAGCGCCGGCGCGGCCAGCCCGACGAACCCGATCGGGCCGGCGAGGGTCACCGCGGACGCCGACATCACCACGGCCAGCACGACGGCGACCGCACGGATCCGTCCAACGTGGACACCCAGCGTCCGCGCGTGGTCGTCGCCGAGGTAGACGAGGTCGAGGCGCCGGGCCATCACGAGCAGCAGCACGAACGCGCCGCCGACGAGCGGCGCGAGCGTCCGCACGTCGGACAACCCGTTCTGCTCCAACGAACCGGAACCCCACGCGAACAGTCCTCTTGTCTCGTTCGAGAACAGCAGCAGGAGAATGTAGGTGAGCGAGGACATCGCCAGCGCGATCGCGGTGCCGGCGAGCACCAGCCGGACGATCCCGGTGCCGCCGGTGCCGGACAGCGCCAGCACCAGCATGGCCGCCGCGAGCCCGCCGGCGAACGCGATGCCGGCCACGCCGAGCAGCGGCACCGACACCCCGAACGCGGCGACCGCGACGATCGCGAGGTGTGCGCCGGCATCGACGGCCAAGGTGTCCGGCGACGCCATGATGTTGCGTGCCACCGACTGCAGCACCGCACCGGCCGCGCCGAGCGCGACGCCGACGAAGACGGCGGCGAGCAGGCGGGGGAGCCGGGACTCGATGACGACCGCCCCGGTGCCGTCGGCGCCGCCGCCGAACACCAGTGCCAGCACGTCCCAGGCGTTCGTGCTGGCGGTGCCCTGCGTGAGGTGCACGGCCGCGCCCAGCGCGATCAGCACGCCGAGGCCGAGCACGAGCAGCGCGAGCCGCCCTCGGCGCCGGACCGGCGCGACCGGCGGCGGCCTGGCGGCCGTCATCGTGTCCACTGTGGACTTATGCGTTCAGTGCGTCGACTGCCGCGTCGACATACTGCGCCATCGACAACGGGCCGCCGAACTGCCAGAGGGAGTCCGGGAAGCGGTGCACGTTGCCGCTCTTCACGAACGGCAGGTTCTTCCAGATCGCGTTCTCGGCCAGCTCGGCGGTGTACGGGTCGCCGCCGTCCGCGGTGTTCGCCATGTACCAGAACCGCACGTCGCCCAGCACGGTCAGACCCTCGACGTCCGCCTGCGCGAGCCCGTACACCTCGTCGCCCGCCATCGGCCACGCGTTGGCGAGACCCATCTTCACGAACACGTCGGCGACGAGCGAACCCTTGGCGAACGGACGGATGTTGACCGAGCCCGCCTCGACGTAGGCGTCGGAGAACGCGACCTTGTCGCCGGTCGCGCCCGCCTTCTCGACCGCGGCCTTGCCGTCGGCGAGCTTCGCGTCGAAGTCGGACTTGAGCTGTGCCGCCCTGTCCTCGGTGCCGGTCGCCTTCGCGATCGTGTCGAGGCTGGTGAACATCGAGCCGATGCTGTCCTTCGCGTCATTGCCCACGATGACGATCACCGGGATCTTCGCCTCGATCTGCTCGAGCGCGCCCTCGACGAGACTGTCGGTGACGACAAGGAGGTCCAGATCCAACGAGCCGAGGGTGTCCATGCTCGGCTCGCCGCGGGTGCCGATGTCCTTGGGTGTGTCGTCCAGCTTCATGGCGCTCACCCATTGGCCGTAACCCTTGATGTCCGACACCCCGACCGGCATCACACCGAGCGACACCAGGTGCTCGACCCCGTTCCACTCCGTCGCCGCGACCCGCTTGGCCGGTCCGTCGAGCGTGACCTCCTTGCCACGTGAGTCGGTGACGGTGATCGGGTCGCCGCCGGGTTTGTCGTCGCTGGCACCGGCTTCCTCTGTGGTGCCGCAGCCGGCCGCGAACAGGGCGGCGGCCATGGACAAGCCGATGATCACACGGGTGGTGCGCACTTTCGCTCCTAGCACTGGGGTTGACTAGGCGGAGGTCGCGCGGAGGCCGGCGTCGTTGTAGCGGCCGACCGCGCGGGAGTGGAGATGACCGTCGATCGGGTCGATGTCGACCTCGACCCGGATGCCGTACGCCCGCGAGAGGTTCGTCGGCGTGAGCACGTCCGCCGGCGTGCCGGACGCCGTGATCCGGCCGTCCTCCAACAGAATCAGCCGGTCGGCGAGCGCGGCGGCCTGGTCGAGGTCGTGCAGCACGACGCCGACGCCGACACCGTGCTCGTCGGCGAGGTCGCGGATCACGTCGAGGATCTCGACCTGGTAGCGCAGGTCGAGGAAGGTCGTCGGCTCGTCGAGCAGTAGCAGCGCGGTGTCCTGCGCGAGACAGCTCGCGAGCCACACCCGTTGCGCCTGCCCGCCGGACAGTGCCTGCACCGGCCGGTCGGCGATCGTGGCGAGTCTGGTGAGGACCATGGCCCGCTCGACCGCGGCGGGGCCTTCCGGGTCGCGGCCGCCCCACCGCGAACGGTGCGGATGCCGGCCGAACTCGACGAGCTCGCGCACGCTAAGGCCGCCCGGCGCGGTGCGGGACTGGGACAGCAGCGTGATCCGGCGGGCGAGGTCGCGGCCGGACAACGCGCGCAGGTCGGCGCCGTCGGAGAACGTCACGTCGCCGGCGACCGGCGGGTGGAGGCGGGCGAGGGCCCGCAACAGCGTGGACTTCCCGCTGCCGTTGGGCCCGATCAGTGCGGTCACGGTGCCGGCATCGAGTGCGATCGACGCGGCGTGCACGACGACGTCGCGCCCGTAGGCGATGTCGATCTCGTCTGCGGACACACCGTGGCCGGCTGGTGGCGGGGTGACAGGCACAGCCACACAGTAAAGTAAGGCTTTCCTTACTTACAAGCCCAGGGGTGCTGTACACGCTGCGCGTTCGGGCAGTCACCGCACTTCACGGGCATGGTCGGGAGTCCCCGCGGGATAGGCTCCGCCGTCAGAGAAGGGGAGGGACCGTGACCGAGTTTTCGCCGATCGCGCTGCGCCCGAGCAGGCAGGTGCTCGCGGTCGACGTGTACGAGCGGATCCGCGCGCTGATCATGAACCACGGCATCGAGCCGGGTGCGCGCGCCAACATCGACGAGCTGGCGCGGGAGCTGGACGTGTCCGGCACGCCGGTCCGCGAGGCGCTCGCCCGGCTCGAGTCAGAAGGGCTCGTGTCGCGGCTGCCGCTGCGCGGCTACCGTGTCACGGAGTTGTTGACCCGCAAGGAGTTGGCGGACATCTACGGGCTGCGGCTGCTGCTCGAGCCGCCGTCCGCCGCGGCCGCGGCGGAGGCGATGACCCCCGTGTTCGCCGCCCTGCTGGCGGCCGAGCTGGCCACGTGCCCGTCGGCCCCGACCGGCTCGACGTACGAGGGCTACAAGGCGCTGACCGCCCACGACGCCAGGCTGCACGAGCTGATCCTGCGTGTCGCGGGGAACATCGAGATCGAGCAGGCGTTCGTACGGACGCACTGCCACCTGCACTTCTTCCGGCTGTCGTACAACCAGCCGTTCGGCGAGCAGACGATCGCCGAGCACCGGGCCGTCGTCGAGGCGCTCGTGACGGGTCGTGCCGCCGACGCACGCGACGCGATGACCCACCACCTGGAGACCGCGCGCGACCGGTTGATGCGGCGGTTCTTGTAGGGTCGCGGCATGAGCTGCCGTCTGTCCGAACTGGTCCTCCACTGCGCGGATCCGGTCGCGCTGTCCCGTTTCTGGTGTGACGTGCTCGGCTACGTCGAGCTCAGCCGCGAGGAGCCGGACGACGGGATCGAGATCGGTCCGGAGTCCGGTTTCGGCGGCGCCGCGCCGACTCTCGTGTTCAGCCGGGCGTCGGAGTCCCAAAAGGACAAGCTGCGGCTGCACATCGACGTGAACCCGGTGGACCGCGACCACGACGCCGAGCTGGCGCGACTGCTCGAGCTCGGCGCCCGGCCCGCGCAGGTTGGGCAGGACGGCACCGAGTCCTGGCACGTCCTCCAGGACCCGGAAGGCAACGAGTTCTGTCTACTGCGGAAACAACTGCCGGAGCTGTGACAGCGAACTAGCCGCGCTGCACGAACAAACACATCGTGTGCTCGAAGAACGGGTCGACGGCGAGGCTGTCGGACAGGGTGGCGACATCCGATGTCGGGTTCGGCAGTGTGGTGAAGTAGTACATGCCGGCGGGCAGGCGCAGGTTCACCGCGGGCCGGCCCTCGGTCGTGGGACAGGTCTGCTCGCCGTAGCTGTACTCCGCGCGGCAGCCGCCGCACGCCGGCAGCACGAACTCGTGCGCCGTCGGGCCCGCGAGCAGCACGTGGGTCTCTTGTGGACTGTCGTTGAAGAACGTCACGCTGATGTCGCCCGGCGTGTTGCCGCTGTAGGGCGGCGGCATCGGCAGCGGGATCCCCGACGCGGCGGCGACGCGGGCGGCGATCAACGCGGAGTACGCCTGCGGGGCGGCGCCGTCGGTCGGGTAGGCGGCCAGGAACGCCTCGAACAGCGGCGTCGCCCCGGTGTAGTCGCCCGCGTCGTAGTCGCTGACCGCGCACTGCATGGTGGCCCGCGCCCGGCTTGCCGGTAGCTGACCGGCGATGGCCGTGATCAGCCTCTGGTCGAGCGCGGCGAACTGGTCGAGCGTCGGCAGCATCTCGCACGGGCCGGCCTGGGCCTGCTCGGCGGTGGCGAACGCCGCCGCCACCGCGGCAGGCGCCTTCGCGGCGACCGGCGTGTCACCGAACTCGCTCACGATCAGCGTGAGGTCGGCGAGGACCGTGGTGAGATCGCCCAGGTTCTGCGACTCGGCGAAGTACGTAGCGGCCAGTTCCGCCCGCACCAGCCGCCGGTCCGGTCGTGCCGCACGGTCGGCGAGCAGCGTGCGGTACAGGTCGATGGCGTCGGTGAACTCCATGGCGTCGCGGTGTTTCCGCGCCGAGGTGAGGTAGGTGCGGGTGAGTTCCGTCGCGACGACCGGCGCCAGCGGGTCGAACGGGTGGCGGTCGAGCAGTGCGTGGAGGCGGTCGATGGCGTCGGCCGGGTCACCCATGCGCTCGATCACGCCCGCCGCGACGAACTCGAGGCAGACGGCGCGGGCGGCCGCCGCTCGCGCGACGATCGGGCTGAGCGTCAGCTCGTACGGACCCGTGACCTGGTCGTACCGGTCGACCGCCGTCGCGCAGTCGCCGTCGGCCTGCGCCGCCCGCCCGTCGGCGTAGGCGTCCCGGCCGGCCGCGCCGTAGGACAGCAACCCGGCCACCACCGCGGCCACGAGCACGAGCCCGGCGGCCACCGGTCGCACGTCGCGCCGCTTCGGGGTGCCGGCGGCGAGCCACCACGCGTCGGCCACCTGCCAGGCGAGCCAGTACGCGCCGACCACCCGCCACGGCCAGGGGTTGGCGGCCGCGCCGGTCGCGAACGCGGCGCACACCAGCGCCACGGTCACCGTCAGGTGCGCCGCCGCGCGTCGCCCGCGACCCAGATAGCCGTACCCGATCGCCAGCCCGGTGAGGTTGAGCAGCATCGCGCCCGCGCGTGACCTGCCTTGTCGGCTCATGTGTCGAGGGGACCACGAGCGCGCCGGGAGCGGTCCCGGCCCGGCCGGTTGTTGACATGAAACGCTGTTGCGCAAAACATTCCTTCGCCACCCGGGGGTGTCCGCGCAGTTCCACCGGTAATCGATCGGTAAGGGTTGGTTGCCGAGATCGGTGTGACGATTGGGTCTGACCAACCGGCGTCCACCTTGGAGTTCTCATGGCATCGAATGTGTTGCGGCATCCGGCGTTCTGGCGGCCGGCGCTCGCGTTGTGCATGGCCGCCGTGGTGGTGGCCGGGGCTTATGTGGCCGAGAAGCTGAGCCGGCACATGATGAGTGCCGTCGCGGGCGTCGGGGCGTGGGTCATGTTCGCGTTCCTGGTGTCCTACCTCGTCGTGCGCTTTCGGCCCTCGGTGGGCGCGCCGATGCTCGTCGGGTTCGGGGCGGGCGCCGCGTTCGTCGCGGTCGTCGGTGGGATGACCATGGCCATGAGCTAGGCGGGAACACGGATGTCCGGGTTTTCGGGAACTTTCAGCCAAGTTCCGCAGTCGAAGCGCCATGGTGGTCAGAACAGGTGTCGTGCTCGCGTTGGCGCTGCTGCTTGTCGGGTGCGCCCAGCGCAGCCCCGGCGCGCCGGTCGCGGACGACACGGTGGTCGCGGCCGTCATGCCGGCCGACTTCGGCGGCACGATCGACTACGCCAACGGCTCGGTCCCGCCGCCGTACCACTACGAGTGGCGCATGACGATCGGCGCGACGACCGCCGAGGTGGCGTGGCGGCCGGGCTACGACGAGGTGCAGCCGTGGCGCAACAGCGTCGACATCACCCCCGAGCAGCGGGAACGCGTGTACGACCGGCTGCGTGACCTCGGGGTGTTCGAGCTGGCGCCGGACACCAGCGAAGGCATCTCCGGCGGCTCGACCGGCTCGATCGAGCTGGTCGCCGACGGTAGGAACTACGACCCCGGGACGCTCGGCATGAGCCGCGCGGGGCAGGACGTGCTCGACGACATCGTGGACGCGGTGCAGGCGCTGGTGCCGGCCGACGTGTGGGACGGCTTCCAGGACCAACAGGAACAGTGGGCGGCCGAACACCCGAGGTAGCGTGGCGTGATCCGCTGCTGCCGAGATGAGGGAGCCCCATGGCCCAGTTGAGCGCCGAAGAGACCATCCGAGCCGTCGACCACGTCATCCACGACGTCGGCACGACGTGGATGATCCACGACGACACCAGGGCACGGGCGGAGGAGTACGGCTACGGCAAGCACCTGCCGTTCTACTTCGCGGGCCGTGGCGGGGTCCTCGGAAACGTCGACGCCGGCGTGGTCATCGCGGCGTTCGGGTACTGGGAGCCGGGACTCGCCCGGGTCATGTGGGGCCGAGGGCTCGCGGTCGCGAGCGCACGGGAGGGCGCCCGCCGCTATGCGCAGGCGTGCGTGTCCTGGGCGAACGACCACCTCGCGGACTTCCAGCCCGCCGACCGGCTCGCCGAGCTGGCCGAACGTGTGGTGACCGCCGCCGAGGAGGCGGGGCTGTCGCTGTTCGCCGGTTGGCGCGCCGAGCCGCTCGCCGACTCCGGGCCGCCGAGGCTCCTGCAGCTCGTGCACGTCCTGCGGGAGTGGCGCGGCTCGGTGCACGTGGTCGCGACGACCGCGGCCGGCCTCGGGCCGCTCGAGGCGATCCTCACCAACGAGGGCGCCCAGCAGGCGCACTTCTTCGGCTGGCGCGGCGACCTGCCGGACTGCTCGCACCTGAAGGACCGCCAGACGGTGGCGCAGGAGACCACGGATCGCCTGGTCGCGGACGTGTACGAGCGTGCGCTGACGCCTGCGGAGCGGGCCGAGTACGCCGAGCTGGTTGGCGCGCTCGGCGCGGCCGTCCTTCAGTGACCGATTCCTTTCCCCCGGCGCGCAGGTCTACCTGGGGGAGAGGGAGGCGACGATGGGTGAGTTCGAACGTGACCTGGAGACCTACCGGCGCGAGCTGATCGCGCACTGCTACCGCATGGTCGGCTCGGTCGACGACGCGGAGGACCTGGTCCAGGAGACCTACCTGCGGGCGTGGCGCGCGCAGGACGGCTTCGAGGGCCGGTCCTCGCTGCGGTCGTGGCTGTACCGGATCGCGACGAACGTGTGTCTCACGGCGTTGGAGAAGCGTGGCCGCCGGGTGCTGCCGTCCGGCCTCGGTGCGCCGGGCGACAACCCGTTCGACCCGCTCGAGCCGGCCGGTCCGGACGTCGAGTGGCTGCAGCCGATCCCGGACGCGCTGGTCGTGGCCGAGGACCCGGCCTCGGTCGCCGTCCGCCGCGACAGCCTGCGGCTCGCGCTGGTCGCGAGCCTCCAGTTCCTGCCGCCGAGACAGCGGGCGGTGCTGTTGCTGCGGGACGTGCTCGCGTGGCGGGCCGCCGAGGTCGGGACGGCGCTGGACATGTCGGTCGGCGCGGTCAAGAGCGCGTTGCAGCGGGCGCGGGCCACGTTGGCGCGGGTCACGCCGGAGCAGGTGAGCGCGCCGCCGGCACAGGCGCGGGCGGTGCTGGAGCAGTACGTCAAGGCGTTCGAGAACTCCGACGCGGCCGCGCTCGAACGGCTGCTCACCGAGGACGCGGTGCTCGAGATGTCCGGTGTGCGGACGTGGTTCTCCGGTCGGGCGACCTGCATGCCGTACCTGGTCGCGCAGGCGCTGGGATCGCCCGGCGACTGGCGGGGGATGCCAACGGCTGCCAACGGACAGCCTGCCGCGGTCGCGTACCTGCATGGCGAGCCGTACGCGGTCGCGGTGCTGACCGTGTCGGCGACGCGCCTCGCCAGGATCGCCCTGTTCGCCGACCCGGACGTGGTGGCGCGGTTCACGGGATCGTGACGTCGGTCGAGTAGTCGGCCAGCTCGATGTCGGTCGCGAACCTGTCGGTCAGCTTCATCATGGCGCCGAAGAGGAAGCCGAGCTTGAAGGTCCAGTTGCGCAGACGGATCTTCATGTTGCTGCCCGGCGCGAGGAACGGGCCCGCGTTGGTGCGCTTCGCGACCTTCGCGTAGCCGCGGAACTTCTCCTCGTACCGGCGGAACGCGGTGACGTGGTCGCCGCCCGCGCGGTGCAGCTCACCGGCGAGGACGTAGGCCGCGACGATCGCGAGGCCGGTGCCGAAGCCGCCGAGCGTGTTGCCGTACGCGGAGTCGCCGATCAGCACGACCCGGCCCTTCGCGTAGTGGTCCATGTGGACGCGGCTGATCGAGTCGAGGTAGAAGTCGGTCGAGTCGGGCACCCGGGCCATCAGCTCGGGGATCCGCCAACCGCCGTCGCGGTACGCGTCGAGCAGGACCTGCTTCTGCTGGCCGGTGTCGTAGCGGTCGTAGGTCAGCTCGTCAGCGGCGAACACGAAGAACGCCTCCGCCTTCGGGCCGCCGACCGCGACCATGCGGCCCGGCTCGTTGTACATGACGCCGTCGGAGTCGTCGGAGCCGCCGATGTCGGCGAGCGCGTAGTAGTGGCCGAGGAACTTGACGAAGTCCTCCTCGGGGCCGAACGCGAGGCGGCGGACGTTCGAGTGGATGCCGTCCGCGCCGACCACCAGGTCGAACGTGCGCGGCGCGGAGTTGGCGAAGGTGACGTGCACGCCGCTCGCGGTGTCGGTGAGCGACGTGATGGTGTCGCCGAAGAGGTACTCGCAGGTGCCGGCCGTGCGCTCGTACAGCAGCGTGGCGAGGTCGCCGCGCCGGATCTCGACGTCGCCGCCGGTGAACTCGCCGGGCATCATCGCGAGCTGCACGCCGTTCGCGTCGATCATCCGCTGGTCGTGGCCGCCGGTCTGGCGGCGGTAGACCTCGTCGCGGATGCCCATACGCTCGAGCACGGTGTCGTGGGTGGCGCCCTTGAAGTCGACGGCCTGGCCGCCGCCACGCAGGGCCGGCGCGCGCTCGACGACCGTGACGGTGGCGCCGTAGTGGTTCAGCCAGTAGGCGAGTGCGGGGCCCGCGATGCTGGCGCCGGAGATGAGGACCGTGGTGTTCTTCATGGCCAGAACGTTCTCGGGTGCCGCTGACAGTCGGCAGACGATCGGCCGACAGCGCTGTCAGATCGACTCGTCGACCGTGGCCAGCGCCTGTTCCCGCGACTGTTTCGCGCCGAGGGCGTAGGCGTTCGCGAACGCGTCGGCGCCCAGTTCGGCCGTGGCCAGCGCGGCGGTCGCGGCGACGTCGGTGTCACCGGTGATCGCGATGCCGCGCAGCGCCACGGCCGTGCCGAGCAGCAGTGTCGCCCGCTCGGCGGGCGCCGTCCTCGCCAGCCCCTCGACCGCGGCGGCCAGGTCGGAGGTCAGCGGCGACGCGCGCGCCACCGTGACCGCCTCGACATGGCGGCCGAGCGCGGTCAGGATCCGCGAGCGGGCCGACTCGCCGGTGAAGTCGCCACGGACCGAGGCGAGTGCCCGCGCGAGCAGGTCCCGCGTCTCCTCCCCTCGAGCCCGCGCGACCCGCGCCAGCCCCAACAGCACGACCGGCGACTCCGGCTGCCCGGCCCGCGCGCTCAGCTCGCCCGCCAGGCCGAAGTCCCGCGCCGCCGCCCCGACGAGACCCTGCCGCAGCAGGTACTCGGCCTGCCGGCACAGCACGTCGACGCACTCCTCCAACGCGCCGAACCGTTGGTACAACGCGAGCGACTCGGCCCACAGGGACCGCGCCCGCGCCCACTCGCCGCGCCAGCCGGCCACCTCACCGAGCCAGTCCAGTGACTGCGCCATGCCCCAGCGTTCGCCGAACCCGCGGAACGTCGCCAACACGTCCCGCAGCTCGGCCTCGCCGTCGGCCGGCAGCCCGTCGAGCACCGCCATCAGGCCGATGCTCAGCCTGCCGAGCGCGGTGCTCCACGGGTCGGTGCCGAGCGCGGTCGCGGCCTCTTCCGGCTCACCCCACGGGCCCGCGGTCATGCCCCACACCGCCGCGCCGAACGGATAGCGCAACACCTGGCTGTGCGTCCGCATGATCGCCCGCGCGCGGGCCCAGTGCGTGTCGTCCGGCCGGGGGATCGCGTGCACGACACAGCTGACGTACTCCTCCTCGAGCCCGGCCGGCACCGCCCGCTTGATCAGCTCGGCGGCCGCCTCGCCTGCCTGGCTGCGCCGCCCCGACAGCCACCAGTACGCGGTGAGCGCCGCGACCAGCCGGAACCCGGTCGCCGGCGCGCCGCCGACGGCCCAGCGCAGCGCGGCCATCAGGTTGTCGTGGTCGGTCGACAGCTCCGCGAGCCACTCGAGCTGCTCGGTCCGTCGCAGGTGCGGGTCGGCCCGCTGCGCCAGCGTCAGGTAGTGGTCGGCGTGCGCGGCCCGCAGCGGTTCGACGTCGGTCACCTGTTCCGCGCAGAACAGCCGGATCGTGTCGAGCATGCGGTAGCGCCTGCCGTCAGTCTCAATGAGAGACCGATCGACGAGGTCGGCGAGCACGTCGTCGGTCGTCTCGCACACCGACTCGACCGCGGCGAGCGACGCGCTGCCGGCGAACACCGAGAAGCGCGCGGCCACAGTTTGTTCTTCGGCGCTGAGCAGGTCCCAGCTCCACGCCACGACGGCGCGCAGCGTCCGGTGCCGCGCCGCCGCGGTCCGGTCGCCGCGCGACAACAACTGGAACGGGCCGTGCGCGGCGAGCCGGTCGGCCAGCTCGTCGACGGGGAACTGCCGCAGCCGGGCGGCGGCCAGCTCGATCGCGAGCGGCAACCCGTCCAGGGCCGCGCAGATCGACATGACCGCGTGCAGGTTCGCGGCCGTGACCGCGAAACCGGGCCGCACGGCCGCGGCCCGGTCGGCGAACAACCGGACCGCCGCACCGTCGTCCGACACCGCCAGCGGTGCGAGCGGCAGCAGCGTCTCGCCGGTCAGGCCGAGCGGCTCCCGGCTGGTCGCGAGGATCGACAGGCTGGGGCACTCGGCGAGCAGCGTCCTGGCCAGCGCCGCCACCGCCGCGACCACCTGCTCGCAGTTGTCGAGCACGAGCAGCAGCGGCCGGTCCAGCGCGGCGACGAGCCGACGCACCGGGTCGCCGGCCGACGGCACGAAGCCGGAGTCACGCAGCCCGAGTGCGCCGAGCAGCGCGTGCGGCACGAGGTCGCCGTCCCCGGTGGGGGACAGGTCGACGAAACACGCGTCCCGGTCGCGCGCGGCCTCGATCGCGAGGCGGGTCTTGCCGGTGCCGCCCGGCCCGAGGATCGTCACCAGCCGCGTGTCCCGCAACGACGCCAGCCGCGCCAGCTCGGCGTCGCGGCCGACGAAGCTCGTGAGCTGCGCGGGCAGCCCGGCACGCGCGGGTGACTCGTCCGCGCGCAGGATCGCCAGGTGGGTGGCGGACAGCTCGGGGGAGGGGTCGGCGCCCAGCTCGTCGGCGAGCAGGCGGCGGGTGTCCTCGAACTCGGCGAGCGCCTCCGCCTGTCGGCCGGTCGCCTGCAGTGCCCGCATGAGCTGGCCGCGCAGGCGTTCGCGCAGCGGATGCGTGGCGACGAGCGTGCGCAGCTCCGCGACCGACGTGCCTTCCGGCAGCGTCAGCTCGGCGTCGACGAGGTCCTCGAGCGCGGCCAGCCGCAGCTCCTCGAGCCGCGCCGCCTGCGCGCCGCCGTGCGGCAGGTCGACGAGCGCCGGCCCACGCCACAGCGCGGTCGCCTCCCGCAGCACCCGCGCGGCCCGCGCGTGGTCGCCGGCCACCAGTAGCTGCCTGCCCTCCCGCGCGAGCCGCTCGAACCGGAGCGCGTCCACGTCGTCGGCGGCCACGTCGAGCCGGTAGCCGGCGCCGACGTGCGCGACAACGTCCGCCGCGAGGCCGCGGCGCAACCGGGACACGTGCGCCTGCACCGCGCCGGCCGCCCCGGCCGGCGGGTCGTCGCCGTACTGGCCGGCGATCAGCGCGTCGACGCCGACGACCCGGTTCGCGTTGAGCGCCAGCAGCACCAGCAGCGCACGCGGCCGAGGGCCGCCGACCACGACCGGCGACCCGTCGGTGGCGAACACCTCGAGCGACCCGAGAATCCCGATCCGCATGCGCCGATTGTGGCCGGTCAGCGCCGCACGCGCGGCCGGTTGGGCCACAACGATCCGCATCAGGTGACGTCGCGGCGGGTGCTGGTCACGCCCGCCAGTGCGACCGCGACCGCGGCGTAGGCGAGGAACACCAGGCCACCGGCCCATGCCGGGAGCAGGTCGCCGGCCACCGGCATCGCCTCGCGGGTCCAGCCCGACACGGCCTTCGCCGCGCCGGTCGGGGTCCAGCGACCGACCGCCGGCACCAGCATGACGAGGAACCACTCGGCGTAGAAGAACCACACGAACGCCACCACGACCGCCGCCGTCTGGTTGCGCACCAACGCGCCGAGCGCGCCGCCGAACACCGTCCACAACGCCGTGCTGGCGACCGACCCGAGCAGCGCGAGCGGCACTCCGGCCGTGAACACCGGGTGCCCACCCGTCGACAGCAGCACGGCCGTGGCCACGGAGGTGACCACGGCGGCGGCGAGTCCGACAATGAGACCCACCACCGCGCACGCCGCCAGCTTCGCCACGACCACCCGCGACCGGCGCGGGCTCATCAGGAACGCCCACGTGATCGTCTGGTGTCGGTAGTCGCCGGCCACCAGCAGCACGCCGACGATCATCGCGAACAGGTAGCCCTGTCCGGCCATGCTGTACGCGCTCTCGATCGCCGCGTCGCCCGGCCGGTCGCCCAGCCACAGCGCGACGTCCACGACCGCCCACCCGACACAGAACAGCGCGGCGATCGCGCCGAGCCACCACACCGACCGCGTCGCCCCGGCCTTGAACAGTTCCGCGCGGATCATCGGGTCCCCCTGACCAGTTCGAGGTAGGCGTCTTCCAGATCGTCGCCGAACTCGGCGACCGGACCCTCCGCGACGAGGCGCCCGTGGTTGATCACCACGATCCGGTCGGCGGTCCGGGCCAGCTCGGCGAGGCCGTGACTGGACACCAGGACCGTCCTGCCGTCGATCGCGAGCGCCCGCAGGAACCCGCGCAGCCAGTGCACGCCCTCCGGGTCGAGTCCGTTCGCCGGCTCGTCGAGCACCAGCGCCGCCGGGTCGCCGAGCAGCGCGGACGCGAGCGCGAGCCGCTGTCGCATGCCGAGTGAGAAGCCGCCGACCCGCCGGTCCGCGGCCGAGGCGAGGTCGACGGTGTCGAGCACCTCGTCGACCCGCGCGGCCGGCAGCCGGGCGGCGAGACACAGTGCCCGCAGGTGGACGCGTGCCGTGTGGCCGGGATGGAACGCGGTCGCCTCGAGCACCGCACCGACGACCGCTGCCGGCGCCGGCAGGTCGGCGTAGGGGCGGCCGTCGACGAGCGCGGTGCCGGTGTCCGGCCGCACCAGGCCGAGCAACATCCGCAGCGTGGTGGTCTTGCCGGCGCCGTTCGGGCCGAGGAAGCCGGTGACCTGGCCCGCCGGCACGGTGAACGACAGGTCGTCGACGGCACGCACCCGGCTGAATGACTTGCCGAGGTGGTTGATGGAGATTGTGGTCATGGCGAGAACGGTGCCCGGCCGAGGCGCTCCTGGCTTGGGCCTCCGGGTTGGGCCCCGGTCCTCCAGCCCCGGGTGGAGAACTCCCACCCGTGGGTGGAGGCGAACCGGCTCCCGACGGGCGACAATGCGGCCATGGGACGGTGGCGGTACGTCGTGGGCGTCGCGGTCGGGGTCTACCTCGTGTGGGGCCTCGCCGCGAGCCTGTACGCGGCCGCCGGGCAGGACGGCTGGGCCGGTGTCGCCGGCATGCTCGCGTTGTTCGTCCTCGCGCTCGGGGCCGCGTGGCTGTCGTTGCGCCGCGAGCCCGCCTGGGTGCTGCTGAGCCTCGCCGCGGTGGTGGGGCTCGCCGCGAGCCTGTGGGTGCCCTACACCGGGTTGACGGCGTTGTTCGTGGTCGTGTGGCTGGCGCCGTTCCGGATGCCGCTGTGGCAGGCGGTGACCCTCGCCGTGGTCGTGACCGGCGGGTTCGTCGCCGTCTCGGTGGCGACGGATGTGCCGGGCAGCGCGACCGGCGGCATCGCGGCGGGGCTCGGCTGGTCGGTGTTCTTCGGGGCGGTGCTGAACCAGCTCGCGGTCACCCGGCGCCAGTCGGCCGAGGTGGCGGCGGGACGGGTGCTCGCCGAACGGCAGCGGCTGGCGCGGGAGATCCACGACATCCTGGCGCACTCGCTGTCGGCGCAGGTCGTCCACCTCGAGGGGACGCGGATGCTGTTGGAGCGGGACGGCGACCGCGCGCAGGCGCTCGAGCGGGTCGTGCAGGCGGGTGCGATGGCGCGGGCCGGGCTCGAGGAGACCAAACGGGCGGTCGCCGCGCTGCGCGGTGAGTCGGCGCCGCTGACCGAGGAGCTGTCCCGGCTGGCGGACGAGTTCCGTGACACGACAGGAAACCCGTGTGCCGTCGAGGTGCTCGGTGACCCGGCGAGGTTGGCAGTGCTGGCGGTGGAGGCGCGGCTCGCCGTCGTGCGCACCGCACAGGAGGCGCTCACGAACGTCCACAAGCACGCGCCGCTCGCGTCGGTCACGGTCACGTTGCGCTGCACGGCCGACCGCTGCGAGCTGGACGTGCGCGACACCGGCGGCCGGCCGGGCGCGCTGGCCGACGCCGGCAGCGGGTACGGGCTGGTCGGCATGCGGGAACGAGCGGAGCTGATCGGCGGCGACCTGACGGCGGGCCCGTGCGAGTCGGGGTTCCGGGTGTTGTTGCGGGTGCCAGCGTGAGCGCGCGGGTGGTGGTCGTCGACGACCAGACGGTGGTGCGCGAGGGGCTCGTGCTGATTTTGGGGATGCTGCCCGGTGTCGAGGTCGTCGGGTCCGCTGTGGACGGTGAGCAGGCGCTGGTCGTCGTCGCGGCACAGCGGCCGGACGTGGTGCTGATGGACCTGCGGATGCCGCGCATGGACGGGGTCGCGGCGACCAGGCGGATCCGCGCCGAGTTCCCAGACACGCAGGTGGTGGTGCTGTCGACGTACTCCGACGACGACTCGGTGTTCGCCGCGCTGCGGGCCGGCGCGCGCGGCTACCTGACGAAGGACGCGCCGAGTGCTGAGCTGGCGGAGGCGATCGCGACCGTCCGGCGCGGCGACGCCCACTTCGACCCCGGCGTCCAGCGTCGGCTGGTGGAGACCGTGCGCCCGCCGGCGCCCGCGACCACGTTGACGCCGAGGGAGAAGGACGTGCTCCGGCTGATCGCCGCCGGCCGGTCCAATGTGGAGATAGCCCAACGGTTGTACATCACCCACGCGACGGTGAAGACCCACATCAACAACCTGTTCGCGAAGACCGGGGTGCGGGACCGCGCGCAGGCGGTGACGTACGCGTTCCACCACGGCCTGGCGTCCACAAAGGACTGAAGTCAGGCGGCGGCGCCACCGTCCAGCACCAGGTCGTGGCCAACGGTGAACGCCGATTCCTTCGACGCCAACCACAGCACGGCCGACGCGATCTCCGCGAGCGCGCCGACGCGGCCGATCGGCAGCGCGTCCCGCATCCTGGCCGCACGGTCGGCGTCCGTCTCCCCGGGGCGCAGCGACATGGGTGTGTCCGTCGGGCCGGGGCTGATCGCGTTGATGCGGATGCCGTCCGCGATGTGTTCCAGCGCCGCGTTGCGGGTCAGTGCGCTGACGGCTGCTTTCGTTGCCACGTAAGCGCTGAGCCCGGGCAGCCGCCGGTGCGCGCCGAGGTTCGACGCGGTGTTCACGATCGTGCCGCCGCCCGCGTGCCGCATGTGGGCGATCTCGTGCTTCATCGACAGCCACACGCCCGTCAGGTTCACGTCCACCGAGCGCGACCAGTCGGCCGTCGACAGGTCCGCGACCCCGCCCGGCGCCAGCGTGCCCGCGTTGTTGAACGCCACATGCAGGCCGCCGTGCCGGGCCACCACGGTCTCGATCATCGCGGCCACGGACGGTTCCCGCGTCACGTCCGCCGGCACCGCGCTCGCCGTGCCGCAGGCGGCCTCGATCAGCTTCACCGTCTGTGCCAACGGTTCCGGCGACCGACCCGCGACCGCGACGGTGGCGCCCTCCGCCGCGAACGCCAGCGCCGTCGCGCGGCCGATGCCCGACCCGCCGCCGGTCACCAGCACCACCTGATCAATGAACCGCATTTCAGACCGACCAATCCAGTATCCGCAGCGCTTCGCGCACCGCATCAGTGAGACGTTCCGGGTGCATATCGTCGCGGCCGAACACCCGGACGCCCTGCAGGAACACCAGCAGGAACCGGGCCAGCGCGCGGGGCTCGGCGTCGGCCGACAGCTCACCCTGGGCCCGTGCGCGGAGCAACGCGGACGTCAACGCCACCTCGACGGTGTCCCAGCTCGACCGCACCCGGCGGGCCACGGAGTCCTCCGACATCCGCTCCACAGCGGCGTTCACGACGAAACACCCCCGGTCGTCGCCGAGCGACTCCGTGACATACCCCTCGACCAGCGCCCGCACGGCGGGCAGGGCGGGCCCCGGCCGAGACAGCAGCTCTACGACCGCGGGGTCCCGCGCCAGGAGGTACCGGTCCAGCGCGCGAAGGTATAGCTTGTGCTTGCTGCCGAACGTGGCGTACAGGCTCGCCCGCGCGATGCCCAGCTCCGCCACGAGGTCCGCGGTCGACGTCGCCTCGTAACCGCGCTGCCAGAACACGGTCATCGCCGTGTCGAGCACCGCGTCCGGGTCGAACTCCTTCATCCTGGCCACGCCGACACGGTAGCTAATTCGAGACTGATCAGTCAAGAATCAGGCCTGCACACGTGGCCACGCGGCGAAACGAAAACCTAGGCCGCGCCGCGCTCCACGCCACCGGGCGGGGTCACGTTCAGGATCGTCGCGAGCGGGATGAGGCTCACGGTGTGCCGGCGCCGTGCCTCCGACATCCGGACGCCGACCCACGACTCGCCGGTCACCGGATCGAGCTCGAGTGGGCCGACGACCTCGCCGACTCTGAATCGCTCACCGTGCTCGTCCCTCAACAGGAAGGTCACCATCGAGCCGCGGACCGGGCCCGTGTCTGTTGTCTCTGACACTGTGCTCACCTCTAAGTCGACTGGGGACGCCACGGAGGGGATTCCCCCAAACACGCCAAGATATGCATGTGACGGTCGACATCGACGAACAGAAGACATCCCTAACCGGTTGGTGCACACTTACCGGTGTGCGTGCCTGCGTCCTGCTGACCATCGTCCTGCTCCTCGCCGGCTGCTCCGCACCGCCGGACGAGCCGCCGCCGGACGGGCCGTCACCGGTCGGGTTCACCCAGGTCGACCTGCCCAAAGGCGCCGTGCCGGTGCGTCTCGCGGCCGGCGACGGCGGCGAGCTGCTCGTCGCGGTGCGCAAGGACGACCGGCCAGGGCTGCTGAGCCTTGCCGCGGACGGCACGAACACGGACATCCCGCTCACGTCCGCGACCGAGTACGGCGCGGAGGCGCTCTGGTACTCGCTCGCGGCCGCCGGCGACCGCATCCTCGCGGTCGGCGGCAAGCGCGGCGGCGCCCACGGCAACGTGCGCTGGAGCGTGTGGGACGGCGACCGGACCGGCATCACCGAGCGTGCGCAGGCCTTCTCGACCTTCGGCGGGCTGGGTGCCGGCGACCTCATCGACGGCGTGCTGCCGAGCACCGGGCCGCTGGTCGTCGGCACGTGGCAGAGCGCGAGCGCAGGCTCCGACGCCGCCGTGTGGACGTTCGACGGCACCACGTGGACCCGCGGCTCCTCCGCCGGCACGGCACTGGAGAGCACGCCGGAGGAACTCAAGTTCCCGATGGCCGCCACCACGAACGGCGACGACGTCCTCATCGCGGGCTGGGAGCTGGCCGACGCCCACCAACAGCCGATCGTGTGGACGCTGCGCGGCGGCACGGCGACCGTGGCGACGCTGCCCGACGCCGGGAAGTCGGCCACCGCCATCGCCGTGAGCTGCACGCCGGACTGCGCCGTCACCGGCCGTGTCGACGGCAGGCTCGCCGTCTGGCGGCAGCGGGGCGGGGAGTGGACGCGGGTGACCGGGCTGCCGGACGTGCGCGTCGGCGACACCGATCGTCCGGCCGCGCCCATCGGGGACACCCTCGTGTACTCCGATCGGGGAATTGTCCGGGTCGCTACTCTGGGTACCGACATTCGCGACACCAGCGGCCCCACCGGCGTGGTCACGGCCGTCGCACGGGTCGACGACATCACATATGTGCTGGCGGGGCCCACTGCCGACAAACAATTCTTGTGGCGCGCTGACTGATCGGTCGCGCGTCGGCTCGGGCATGGCTAGTGGGACAGGTAACCATCTCGATATCTGAGCATCTTCGCGATGGCGGACCTGACTCGGTAAAGTCATCCTGGGCTGAGAGGCGCTGCAACGGACGGGGGTCCGCCACGCTCAGCCTGGTTGATCTCTGGAAGGGCGCCTCCCACTAGCCCGGGAGGTCTCATGCGCGAGCTTGCGAGTGAATCAAGGTCACAGGGCGACCGCGAGCGGCTCCACGGAGCCTGCGAGGGGGAGTCATGAGCAAGGACAAGGCCCTACGCGAGCTGTTCGACCAGCGCATCGCGGTGCTGGACGGCGCGTGGGGCACCATGCTCCAGAACGCCTCTCTCACGCCTGAGGACTATCGCGGCGACCGGTTCGGTGACCACACGCACGACGTCACCGGCGACCCGGACCTGCTGAACCTCACGCGGCCGGACGTCATTCTCGACGTGCACCGCCAGTACCTCGAGGCCGGCGCGGACATCACCACCACCAACACGTTCACCGCCACCTCCATCGGGCAGGCCGACTACGGCCTGCAGGGGCTGGTGCGCGAGATGAACGTCGAGGGCGCGCGGCTGGCCCGCCAGGCGGCCGACGAGTTCGACAACAAGTTCGTCGCGGGCTCCATCGGTCCGCTCAACGTCACGCTGTCGCTGTCCCCGCGCGTCGAGGACCCGGCGTACCGCGCGGTGACGTTCGACCAGGTCAAGGCGTCCTACGCGGAGCAGATCGCGGCACTCGCCGAGGGCGGCGTCGACCTGCTGCTCATCGAGACGATCTTCGACACCCTCAACTGCAAGGCCGCCATCGCCGCGGCCCGCGAGGTCGCCCCCGACCTGCCGCTGTGGATCTCGGTCACGATCGTCGACCTGTCCGGCCGCACGCTGTCCGGCCAGACGGTCGAGGCGTTCTGGAACTCCGTCGAGCACGCGAACCCGCTGGTCGTCGGCGTGAACTGCTCGCTCGGCGCCGAGGAGATGCGCCCCCACGTCGCCGACCTCGCCCGGCTCGCGAACACCTACACCGCCTGCCACCCGAACGCCGGTCTGCCCAACGCGTTCGGCGGCTACGACCAGACCCCGGAGGAGACCGGCGGCCTGCTCGGCGACTTCGCGAACGCCGGCATGGTCAACATCGTCGGCGGCTGCTGCGGCACCACGCCGGCGCACATCGCGAAGATCGCCGAGGCGGCCAAGGGTCTGCCGCCGCGCGAGGTGGCGAGCCCCGAGGTGCTCACCCGGTTCAGCGGGCTGGAGCCGTTCAAGATCGGCGCCGACACCGGGTTCGTGCTGATCGGCGAGCGCACCAACGTCACCGGTTCCGCGAAGTTCCGCCGTCTCATCGAGGGCGACGACCACCAGGCGGCGGTCGCCGTCGCGCTCGACCAGGTGCGCGGCGGCGCGAACCTGTTGGACGTCAACATGGACGCCGACCTCCTCGACAGCGAGGAGGCGATGACCACGTTCCTGAACCTGGTCGCGACCGAGCCGGAGGTCGCCCGTCTCCCGATCATGGTGGACAGTTCCAAGTGGACTGTCCTCGTGGCGGGCCTGAAGTGCGTGCAGGGCAAGGGAGTCGTCAACTCGATCTCCCTCAAGGAGGGCGAGGAGGCCTTCCTGAACCAGGCTCGCACGATCCGCGACTACGGCGCGGGCGTCGTGGTCATGGCGTTCGACGAGCAGGGTCAGGCCGACTCCAGCGACCGCAAGGTCTCGATCTGCGGCCGTGCCTATGACCTGCTGACCAAGGAGATCGGCTTCCCGGCCGACGACATCATCTTCGACCCGAACGTGCTCGCGATCGCCACCGGCATGAGCGAGCACAACGGCTACGCGAAGGCGTTCCTCGACGCGCTGCCGCGGATCAAGGAACGCTGTCCCGGCGTGCACATCTCCGGCGGCATCTCGAACCTGTCGTTCTCCTTCCGCGGCAACGACGTCGTGCGTGAGGCCATGCACTCGGCGTTCCTGTTCCACGCGGTGCAGGTTGGGCTCGACATGGGCATCGTCAACGCCGGCCAGCTCGCGGTGTACGCGGACATCCCCGAGGACCTGCTCGAGCTCGTCGAGGACGTGCTGTTCGACCGGCGCGAGGACGCGACCGACCGGCTCGTCACCTTCGCGGAGAACGTGAAGGGGTCGGGCACCAAGCGGGTCGTCGACCTGTCGTGGCGCGAGGCGCCGGTCAACGAGCGGCTCTCGCACGCGCTGGTGCACGGCATCGTGGACTTCATCATCGAGGACACCGAGGAGGCTCGGCAGCAGTTCCCGAGGCCGCTCGAGGTCATCGAGGGCCCGCTGATGGACGGCATGAAGATCGTCGGCGACCTGTTCGGCGCCGGGAAGATGTTCCTGCCGCAGGTGGTCAAGAGCGCCCGCGTGATGAAGCGCTCGGTCGCCTACCTCGAGCCGTACATGGAGGCCGAGAAGGAGAAGCTGCGCCTCGAGGGCAAGGTCGACACCGGGCGCGGGCAGGGCAAGGTCGTGCTGGCGACGGTGAAGGGCGACGTGCACGACATCGGCAAGAACATCGTCGGCGTCGTGCTGGGCTGCAACAACTACGAGGTGATCGACCTCGGTGTGATGGTGCCGGCCGCGAAGATCCTCGACACCGCGGTCGCCGAGAGCGCCGACGTGGTCGGCCTCTCCGGGCTGATCACCCCGTCGCTCGACGAGATGGCGTCCGTCGCCGCGGAGATGGAGCGGCGCGGGCTGAAGCTGCCGCTGTTGATCGGCGGCGCGACCACGTCCCGCCAGCACACGGCGGTGCGGATCGCGCCGGCGTACGAAAACCCGACGGTGTACGTGCTCGACGCGTCCCGGGTCGTCGGTGTGGTGTCCGACCTGCTTGACGAGACGCGCGCCGAGGCGCTGGCCAAGCGCAACAGCGAGGAGCAGGCGGTCCTTCGCGAGCAGCACGAGAACAAGCGGCGCCAGCCGCTGCTGACCGTCGACGAGGCACGCGCCAACCGTGAGGTCGTGCCGTTCGACGACCTGCCGACGCCGGAGTTCACCGGCGTCCGGGTCGTCGAGCCGACGCTGGTCGAGCTGCGCGAGATGATCGACTGGCAGTTCCTGTTCCTCGCGTGGGAGCTGAAGGGCAAGTACCCGGCGATCCTCGACCAGCCGGTCGCGCGGGAGCTCTTCGACGACGCCAACACGCTGCTCGACGAGATCATCGAGAAGGATCTGCTCACCGCAAAGGGCGCGTACGCCTTCTGGCCGGCGCACTCCGACGGCGACGACATCGTGCTGGAGTCGGGGGACCGTTTCCCCATGCTGCGCCAGCAGACGCAGAAGCCGACGGGCCGGCCGAACCGGTCGCTCGCGGACTACGTGGCGCCGGCCGGGGACCACCTCGGCGGGTTCGCGGTGGGCATCCACGGCGCGCAGGTGCTGGCCGGCAAGTACGAGGAAGACAACGACGACTACCGGGCGATCATGGTGAAGGCGCTGGCCGACCGGCTGGCGGAGGCGTTCGCGGAGTACATCCACCTCGCGGCGCGGCGGGCATGGTTCGAGCCGGACGTGGAGCCGGAGCTGGCCGACCTGCACGCGGAGCGGTTCCGCGGCATCCGGCCCGCGCTCGGCTACCCGGCGAGCCCCGACCACAGCGAGAAGAAGCTGCTGTTCGAGCTGCTCGAGGCGGCGAAGCTGGACATCGAGCTGACCACGAGCTACGCGATGACCCCGGCGGCCGCGGTGAGCGGTTTGATCTTCCAACACCCCGGGGCGAAGTACTTCACGGTCGGCCGCATCGGCCGCGACCAGGTCGAGGACTACGCCACGCGGCGCGGTCTCGACATGGCCGAGGTGGAGCGCTGGCTACGCCCGAACCTGGCCTACGACCCCGAGTAACCCGCGAGTTCAACACTCACGACCGGCGAGTCCAACACTCACGACCCGCGAGTCCAACACTCACGACCGGCGAGTTCAACACTCACGACCGGCGAGTTCAACACTCAGACCCCGCGAGTCGCTGTTTCAGGACCGGCGAGTTGACCGGTCGGCTCTATCGCCGCTAGACGCGAATGTTCAACTCACCGGTCGCGAACGTGCAACTCGCGGGTTCTGAACGGGCGACTCGCGGGTTCTGAACGGGCGACTCGCGGTCAGCCGGTGACTCGCAGGACGGCCTTGCCGGCGATGCGGCGGCCACGCAGCGCGGCCGCGGCTTCCGCGACGTCCGCGAGGTCGCCCTGCCAGCCGAGGTCGACGGTGAGTGTGCCGTCCGCCAGGCGTGCCAGCAGCTCGCCGAGATCGGCGCCGGCCGTCGCGGTGTCGATCAGGAACGACGTGAGCGACTTGGCGGGGCCGACGGTGGCGTACGGCGGGAACACCGCGGGCTCGCCGGAGCTCCAGCCGATGCTCTGGACGACGCCGCCCGGCGCGAGCAGCGCCCACGCCGCGACAAGCTGGGGTCCGCCGACGTTGTCGATCACGATGTCGACGGGCTCGGTCAGCCCGTCGAGGCCGACGATCACCTCGGCGTCGAGCCCGGCGCCGCGCGCGGGGGAGCCGACGGAGGCGAGCACCGTGGCGCCCGCGTGCCCGGCAAGCTGGACCGCGAACCGACCGACCCCGCCGGCGGCCCCGGTGACGAGTACTCGTTTGCCCGGCCCGACTTCGGCCGCACGCAGCGACTGCAGCGCCGCCAGCCCGGCGACGGGCAACGCCGCCGCGGCGGCGAGGTCGACGTGGTCCGGCACCGGCGCGACGGCAGTTTCGTCAACCACGACCCGTTCGGCGAACGCGCCGGCCGCCAGTCCGACGACCCGCGTGCCGATCGGTGGTCCACCGTCGGTCGTGCGCACCACCACGCCCGCGACGTCCGACCCGAGCACCGCGCCCGGCGGCACCCGGCCCGACCTGGCGTCGTTGAGATCCCCGAGGTTGAGCGAGACGTGCCGCGCGTCGAGCAGTAGCTGCCCCGGCGCCGGCACGGGTTCCGGCACGTCCGCGAGGCGCACCCCGACAGGTGCGGACGGATCGACGACAAGCGCACGGACCATTGGCTCCCCCTGACAACGGTGCACACCATAACCGGCAGGGAAGAAGTAAGGCGCCGGCCGGAGGCTGGGGGACCCGTCCGGCCGGCGTTCTGGTCGCCGGCGCCGCGAGTCGGTCCACGTCAGCGGCATCCCTGGGGGAAGACACCGCCGGGAAGGGCCGACTCGTTACGGCTCAGGCAGCGACCAATGGGTACAACGGCCGGAGGCACACAGACGTTCCCTGACCAACGTGCGTTCCGTCACGCGCCGGAGCAGCTCTGGCCGCCGCGGGGCTACGCCGCCTGACGGGAGCGTTCGACAAGGGCCTCGACATTGCGTGCGTGCCGGGCGATGGCCGGTCCCCGGCTGGCGGTGAGGAACGTCCGCCACCGCCGGGTCATCCCGTGGTGTCCCTCCCGCGGCGGTTCTTTCGTTGCACGGGAGGGACACCACGGTTCGCGACAACGTCCGGGGGGTTGGGGACGTCGCCGAGCTCCGCGCCGCCACCAGGCGGCCTGACCCGTCGCGGGCGCGCGCCACGCGTCGGTCTCCCGTGCCGGCATGCGGCGCTCCCTTCGCGACTTGATCTCCTGTGGATCGGTGCCGGGGCCGCGATGCAACGCGGTAACCGAAAGAAATCGCGCGGCAGCCCGGAGTTGCGGCGACCGGTGCAGCGAACGCCCCACCGAACGGGCTAGCCGAGTAGGCCGGGGAGGTCCGGCAGGTCGATCGGTAGGGGCGGGAGGAGCGCCGGCGGTGTGGTGGGGAGGTCCGGCACGTCGACGGGGTCCGACGCGGATGGCGGCGGGTTCGTCGTCGGGGTCGGGGGCAGCGTGGCGCTCGGTGTGCCAGGTACCGCGGGCACCGGTGGGGTCGCCGGCAGTGGGTCGGTGACCGTCGGGATGAGGCCGCGCAGGGTCGCGATCCTGGTGCGCAGCTCGTCCGCCACCCCGGGCTCGTCGACCCGGTCGGTGAGCGTCGCCGCGTGGTCGAGCAGCCGGCTGGCGCGGTCGTACGCACCGCTGTCGATCGCGATGCGGGCATCGGCGACCGTGTCGCCCGCGTCTCGCGCCGAGGTCCGCGAGTCGGCGAGGTCGCCGTACACGAGCTGGGTGATGGGCCAGAGCGGACTGTCGGGTCCGGCGTGCTCGGCCGCCGCCGTCAGACCGCCGAACGCGACCAACGCCGTGGTCGCCACGACGACCGACCGGCGCGACCACCGCGTCACCGGCCGTCTGATCGCGGCGACACTGGCCGCGAGCAGCCGGTCGTCGGCCGGGTCGGGCGCCGGCATCCTTGCCCGCCAGTCCGACAGCAGCGCGTCGACGTCGTCGCACCCGTCGGGACGCTCGCCGCGGCCGAGCTGGTCGAGCAGCCGGTCGTCCTCGGCCAGCGTCGTGAGGTCCACCGGCCGGCCGTGGTCGTCGTCGGAGATGCGGAGTGTCATGCGACCACCTCCTGCGCGCGTGCCTGTTCCCGCAGCCGCGCGAGCGCACGTGACTGCGCCATCCGCACCGCCGCCGCGGTCATGCCGAGCACCGCGCCGACCTCCTCCGCGGACAGGCCGGCGGCCACCCGCAGCACGACGATCTCGCGATGGGTGTCCGGCAGGTCGGCCAACAGCTCCATCACCCGGCGGGACAGGTCGGCGGTCAACGCGCGGCGTTCGGGATCCCAGTGGTCGTCGACCGGTTCCGGCACCGTCTCGATGGGCCGGACGGTCACCGCGGCGCTCGCCGCCCGATACGCGTCGGCGACCTTGTTCGCGGCGATCCGATAGACGAACCCGGCGAACGGCAGCCCCCGGTCCCGATATCTCGGCAGCGCCTCGAACACCGCGAGGCACACCTCCTGCGCCACGTCGTCCGGTGACGCGTGACCGCGGCCGAGCGAGCCGAGATGCGCCCAGCAGTACCGCACCACACCAGGGCGGACCAGCGCCAACAGCTCAGCCGCCGCGTTCTGCTCGCCGCGGGCGGCCCGCCGCGTGAGCTCGCCGTCGAGCTCCACCCGTCACCACCGCCCTCCGAACCGTTGCGGGACAGGGTAACCAGAACCCGCGCGCCGGAAACCGGCTCACCTCGATTTCCACCGCGCCAGCACCTGTTCGACGAGCTCGTCGGCCGCGCCGAGGTAGTTGACCGGGTCGAGCAGCTCGGGCAGCCCGTCGCCGAACGCGTCCTTCAGGTCCGGCGTGGCGAGCAACAGCTCGTCGAACGACCCCTCGCCGGCCGCCGCGCGGTGCGCGATGCTCGCGAGCAGCGACTTCGCCGCGGCCTTGCCGAGCACGGGGGCGAGCACCACGTTGAGCCGCTCCGCGACGATCGTGCCGCCGCCGGCCGCGAGGTTGTCGCGGAGCCGGTCGGGGAACACCCGCAGCCCCTCGACGAGCTCGGCCGCGGTGCGTGCCGCGCCGCCGGCCAGCCGCAGCCCCTCGCGCAGCGGCTGCCACTCCGACTGCCAGCCGCCGGGGGAGCGTTCGTCCTCGGCCACCATGGCTTGCCCGAGCATCGCCGCGTACCCGGGCGCCTGCCGCGCGGCCGACATCAGCAGTGTCGCCAGCACCGGGTTCCGCTTCTGCGGCATGGCGGAGGAGACGCCACTGCCCTCGCCCGCCGGCTCCGCGACCTCGCCGACCTCGGTGCGGGTGGCGCCGAGCACGTCGGCGGCGAGCTTGCCGAGCGCGCCGGTGACGACCACGACCACCCAGCCGAGATCGGCGAGCGGCGTGCGCTGGGTGTGCCACGGCGCGGCCGGCGCACGCAGGTCCAGCTCGGCCGCGACCCGGGTGGTCAGCGCGGCGGCATGCCCGGCGGGCTCGACACCGGCGGCCCGCGCGTACTCGACGTAGGCGGCCAGCGTGCCGGCCGCGCCGCCGAGCTGGACCGGGAGCGACGACCGCACCTGCCGCACCCGGTCGCTCGCGTCGAGGACCAATGTCAGCCAGCCCGCGGCCTTCAGCCCGAACGTGGTCGGCACCGCGTGCTGGGTGAGGGTGCGGGCGGCCATCGGCGTGTGCCGGTGCTCGTCGGCGAGCGCGGCCAGCGCGGCGGCGACCCTGGTCAGGTCGGCGTCGGTGGCCAGCAGGGCGCGGTTCGCGAGCAGCATGGCGCCCGAGTCGAGGATGTCCTGGCTGGTGCTGCCGCGGTGGACGTACTCGGCGGCGGCCGGGTCGACCTCCCGAACCGCGGCGGTGAGCTCGCGAACCAGCTCCACCACCGGGTTCGCCGAGCCGCGGGCCCGCAGCGCGAGGTCGCCCGCGTCGATCCGCGCGGACCGCACGGCCTCGGTGATCGGCCCGACCGCGCTCGCCGGGATCACGCCGAGGTCGGCCTGCGCCCGCGCCAGCGCGACCTCGACGGCCAGCATCGCGCCGACCCACGCGTCGTCGGTGAGCAGGGTGTCCATCCCGGTGCCCGGCCACACCAGGCTCAGCAGCCCGCCATCGGAGCTGTTCATCCGTCGATCCTCTCGAGCTATGCCGCGGCCTCGGCGCTTTCCACGACCTGGTCCGCCTGGTCGGCGGCCAGGCAGGCACGCGCGATCGCGTCGGCGTCCCCCAGGATCACAGAGTCCACGCCGGGACGGATACCCGCCGCCGTGCCCCAGTGCACCGGCTCGGTCGGCACGCCGAACGCGAACCGGCGGGGGTGCGGACGGCCGTCGGCGTCGATCAGCCGGTACGGCTTGGGGGTGACCGCGAGGCCGCCGGAGACGTAGTCGCCCGCCACCACGTCCGGGATGCGGTAGGTGCGGCAGGCGCCGTCGGCCAGCAGTCCGCGGACCAGCGGGTCGGTGGTGGTGCGGATGTCCACCACCGGCAGCCGCGCGTCCACGAGCGCGGTGGCGGTGACCGGGGGACCGGGGATCGCGGAGCTGACGGCGAAGCCCGCCGGTGACGCCGTGACGGTCATCCCAGGTCCGCACACGCGCAGCAGGCCGGCCTCGATGAGCGCGATCATCTCCGCGATCCGGTGTGCGGGCGGACCGATGGAGACGTACGCGTTCAGCGGGGTATACCAGGACTGCAGCTGGTCGCGGTAGGAGCCGCCGACGAGGCCGCCGTGGTCCACCACCAGCCGGATCTCGTTGCGGATGTCGCGCATGACGTCGAGCGCGGCCTTCAGCGGGCCGTGCACGTTGCCGAGGCGGGCCTCGTGGAGGTCCTGGCCGAGGTGTTCGAGCAGCCAGGCCCGGTACTCGTCGTCGGTGGCGAACGCGCGTTCGCCGTACGGGCGGGCGATGCGGTCCCAGTCCCAGTCCGGCAACGCGTCGATACCGAAGCGGCGCAACAGGTCCACGTCGTCGGGGGCGGACCGGAAGGCCTCGGTGAACGCGTCCTGGTCACCGCCGGCGCGCGCCACCAACGCCCGGTAGTAGACCGACCGCACCTCGAGGTCGACGAGCGGCCACACGTCCTGGGTGAAGTTGGTGGCGCCGCGGCCGCGCAGCTCCTTGATGGCCTCCGGCGTGAGGAACAGAGGGAGGTGCCGGCCGCTCACGCCCTTCTGGTTGCCGCCGCGCGCGTGGTAGGGCACGCCGCGCCGCGAGCCGGCGACCAGCATCGGCTCCCTACCGGACGGCCGGTATGTGAGCGCGTCCCCGTTCCGGACGAAGGCGCCGCCCCGGCCGACGGTCAGTAATGCGAGATGGTCGAAGAAGTTGAGTCCCAGCCCGCGCAGCGCGACCACCTGACCAGGCGCGATAGCGTTGAGGTCGGCTTCCCCCGGGTTGCCCGGCGGGATGTAGACGAGGCCGTTGGCGTCGGCGAGCTCGCCGAGCGCCAGCTCCGCGTCGGTAGGCGGCATGTCGAGGTGGCCGAGTGCGAGCACCACCGAGTCGAGCCCGGAGAGCCGGTCGCCGGTGGAGAGCGTCACCGTCTGCGTGCCGTCCGGCTCGTCGACGAGGGCCTCCGCGTTCGCGCCGTGCGTCACGACCGTGACGGTGCCGTCGGCGAACGCGATCAGCCGCTCGAACACCCACCGCAGGTAGTGGCCGTAGAAGGCACGCGTCGGATAGCTGTCCGGCCCGAGGCCGGTCGCCTCGTCGTGAACCCACTCCGGGTAGGCGCCGACCGGCTCGGTGGGCAGGAGGAGCGTGGACCACTCGTAGAGCGACGGGCCGGTGCGCACCGGCCCGTCGCAGGCCACGGTGGCGTCGGTGAACATGGTGACCTGGGAGGCGACGGTGTTCATGAGCAGCACGTTCGACTGCTCGGTCCGCCATACTCGGCCGCCCTCGCCGAGGTAGGGGTCCACCACGTGCAGCGTCACCGGGCGGCCGGTGGCCACCGCGTTGGCGCAGACCCGCTCCACGACCGACAGCCCACGGGGCCCGAGACCCACCACACAGATGGCGGCGCGGGCATCGTCGCTGCGAGCGTCCATGCCCGCAGTGTCTGCTCTGCCGCCACGAATGTGCCGCGAATCCGCTACATGCCCCACCCCCGACATGTAGCGGTCCTGACTCGGGCCGGCATGGTCACGTCGTTCGCCGCTCACGATCCGCCGCATCGTCATCCCTTCTCGACCGATTCACTAACCATGCTTGAGTCGGTTCCCGAGGACATGAGCCAGCGGTCACTCCGAGTTCGGGAAATGAGAGTGACTGTGACTCTGACGTACCTGAACGGAGACGATCCCGGCATGAGCGACTGCGCGGGCCCAACCTACGAGGTGCCGGACCCGTCGGCGCGAAGGAACATGATGTGGTCCGAACCGCCCGTGCGTCCGCGTTCGACGAGCCCTGCTACCGGGCCGGCGCGTACCGGGATGTGCTGTTGCGCCGCTGGCCCAACGCCTTGGGCCGGACGATGTGGGACTTCCCCGGTGGCAACCGAGGTCCACAACTGGGAGTCCGGCGGCCGGCGCTGAAAGTCAAGGTTCTGTTGTCGGCGCTGAAATGGACGGGTGGCCGCCATCATGGAACTGATGGAGGCCACCCGTCCATGTCCTCAGAGGTCAGTCGGAACGCAACCGGCGCCGCCGGTGTACCAGGCGTTCTGGACCCAGTTCTCGGGACCGAGGTAGGTCTGGCCGGGCCGCACGCAGGCGCCCCAGTCCTCACCGCGGGTGGTGACCCAGATGGCCACCGTCGTCGAACCGCAGTGGTTGTAGTAAGCGGAGTACAGGGTGTAGTTCAGACCGCAGGCGGCGGGCACGGGCGCCGCACTCGCTGTCCCGGCGGTGACCGGGACAGCCAGCGCCGCGATTGCCGCTGCGGTGATCAGCAGTTTCCTCATGCCGCCAGCCTCGCCGCCGGCTCTAACAACTTGCTAACAGGTGGCGTCGTGGGGACTGGCCGTTCTGCGCCTGGCTCGCTTGTCGGCCGGCCGCATCATGCCCGGCTGCCTCCTGCCCGCGCTCCTGTTCAGGTCAGCGAACGCACGTCCGCGATGTCGTACTCGGCCACCGAGGCACCGAGCACCGCCGCGCTCTGCGCGTCACTGGGCCCACTGCCCCGGAACGCCTCCACAGCCGCCCGCGACTCCCAACGCTCAAAGATGACGATGCGACCGGCCTCCACCAGATCCGCGGTGATGGCGAAGTCGAGACAGCCGGGTGCGCGGCGAGCCTGTTCGACAACGTCCACACAGTCCGCGAGATAGGACTCCCGCTGAGACGGATCAAGAACAAGATGCCCCGCGACAATGACCATGGTCAGCTCCTCTGCCGGTTCGAGCCCACTGTTGCGGAGTATGACCATCGACAGGCCCGAAACTCATCGCGGAACGCCTTGCAGGATCGGTGACGTCGTACCAGATCAAGGGCGCCCACGGGACACCGGCTGGCTAGACTGCGTCCATGGGGTGGCGACGTGTGGGGACTTCGGCAGCGCTGGCGGTCATAGGTGCGGTGATGCTTGCGTTCGGCATTCTGGTCACGGCAGGGGGCGCCATCGTCATCCTGTCGCGGGGCTGGAGCGGAACGACCACAGGCATCTGGCTGGTGATCGAACTGCTGGCTGCGGGCGCGTTCATCGCCTTCGCCTGTCGACTGCTGCTGGTGGGGGCGTACGTCAGCGACAAAGGGGTGCGGATCCGGACGCCGCTGAGAACCCTCGCGTTCGACTGGTCCGCGGTGCTGTCGGTCCGCTCCCAGAAGATCATCCGCACGGTCCCCCAACCGATACTGATCGTGACGGCCCGCCAGGTGTGCTTCGACCTCACCGACGGCCAGACCGTAGAGCTACCCCTGTACGGAGCAATGCGCGACGCACACCGGCCCTGGCGGATGCCCGACATCCAGTCGGCTGCTGAGTTCGATCGCGTGGTCGCCGAGCTGCGACGCCTCACCGCGCTGCACCAGACGAGAGATCACGGCTGTTCAGAGGGCGCCGACGGCAGGATTTAACCTGCGACACCTGCCTCGGGGAGGGTTAGCCGACGCCCGTCCCGATTGTGGCTCTGACCTGCGCGCTTGCCTCGCGAGCGTCGGCTATCGGCGGCTGCTCGTACACGCATTGTGCGCAGACAGCGTTCCGCAGGTCACCCGGCTGCCTGCACCGCTCCGGCTTCCTCGTACAGGTGTTAGACGATCACGGCTCGAGGGAGCCCCTGCGCATCAGACGGCGCAGAGGCGCGGGCGCACGTAGCATCGTCCGTCTCGTGGGGACCGTAAGACGAAGGAGGCTGCGTTGTCGACCACCAGGAGCAGGTACTGGGACGACCTCGCCGAGGACCTGAAGGATCCGGAGTTCCTGCGCGTGTACACCGCTGAGAGCCTGCGTGTGTCGGAGCTCGACGAGCTGGTCAACGACCAGGACGAACCGCGGACGTCTTGAGCACGTGTCGAGAGAGCCTCGATGATCAGACGGGCCGCCGGTGGCGGCGCTCCCATCATCGCGGACCGTGAGCTGAGCCGCGCAGGCCGGCCGGCGTGTTCGGAGCGGCAGCCGGCCGTGCCGCGATGGATGCAGGCCACGTCCCCAACGCGACGGGCACAGCGCGCCGCCGCCGGCGGCGCGTCTATATCCTATAGAGCCTGGTTCATCAGTAGAATGCTGCGAGAGAGTTGTCGTCGAGAAGAGGAATAGTAGGATGATCTTTCGCAAGGTGGCTCGGCAAAAAGCCGCTGCGGCCTCTGCGAAATATCGCCGGGCTGCAGTCCAGGCTCTAGTAATCCTAGATGAGGAAAAGCGGGAAGAGTACGTCGACCTGTACAAGATCATGGTTCAAAGTTCTGAGTCTCTGGTTGCCAGACGTCAGAATGTCAACACATTCTTTGTTACCGCGAACGGATTCCTTCTTAGCGCCGTCGCCTTGATTTCTAAGGACGGCGTTCCAGGAAATCGGATTGCAATGGCCCTCGTGATTCTGTCTTCGATTGGCATCATATTCAGCCTTATCTGGCGTCAACTACTTCTATCGTTTGGTCAGCTCAACGCAGGTAAATTTATGGTGATAAACGCCATGGAGCAGCACCTGGCAGCTCCTCTATACGATGCCGAGTGGATCGCTCTCGCAGAAGGCCGGGACAAGCGCGTCTACCGCAGTTTTACCGATAATGAAGCACGTGTACCTCTGGCAATCCTTATGGTTTATCTGATTATTCTGGTAGTTTCAATTCTCGTTCTGGTAGGACGCATCAATCTTGCGGTTTAGCTTACGCCAAGTGGCTTTAATTGCTTCCACATACGGCTCGTCCTGCTTTTGAACTTCGGCGCTCAAAAACTCAAAAGGGACGAGTGAGTCGTGCTCGGGATCGCTGTTGACCATCCACGCTACCCACGCATTATGAATATCGCTAGCGAGCACATTTTCGCCTTTCGCCAGCAATAATACAGCGTACATCCTAAAGAGGCCGTCAGTTGCTTCGTCCGGCAATGATCCGTGGGGCACTAGCGCTCGGATCTCTCTCGCGATTTGATCAATATAACAACTGGACGACTCACTGCCAGCGCTCAAGTTCTTGGACGATTGCATCGAAATCCCAGTTGATTGTAGGGTAGCCGTTCAAGGCCTGCGACACCGGACAGGCACGGTCGCGATAGATTTTGACACCAAACATAAAATGGCCTTGTCGAATGGTTTCTTGAATCTCCCATGTTACTGCTTCCGACTGGTAAGTCGTCTCTCCAATTAGAACGATTGTACCCTTTGTCGCTGCTATCCGCTGCCTGCAGTTAGTTTTCCAGGCCGTATCCCAGGGCTCCTTTACCGAGTAGTCGTAGAATTCAATCTGATTGTTTTGCTGCGTAGCGTGCTGAATAAGAAATCCTCTTGCCCATTGGTCTTCCATCTGGAAGCTAATGAATGCTCGCGGGCGTGACATCACGTGCTCCTATCGAATGGCTTCTGTCTGTTCCTATGGCTGCGTAAGCAGAATCCTACCCAAGAGATTCTCCAGGTAATGTTGGCGCGCCGACACAGGCTCGGCGACTTTGCAGACTTCATTGATGGTCGGCTGAACCAGAACCCAGAGGCATGACGCTGCTAGCCTCGGAGTGTGCGTGGTGCTGGTGATCCGTTGACGGTCGGGGAGCGTGTTGCGTTCTACCGGCGTCGGCGGGGGCTTGCTCAGGCCACGCTCGCCGGCCTGGTGGGGCGGTCTGAGGACTGGTTGAGCAAGATCGAGCGTGGTGAGCGGGACATTCGCCGGCTCGATGTGCTTGTCGAGGTCGCCAAGGCGCTTCGGGTCACGCTCGGTGATCTCCTTGGTGAGCCGGTGCTCCTGGAGGACGACCAGAAGAATGATGACGTCCCGGCTGTCCGTGACGCGCTTATGGCTCCCCAGCGGCTGTCGAAGACGCTGTTCGGTGGTGGGTTCGAGCCCGAGTACGTCGACCCCAAGCCCGTCGCCCAGTGGACCGAAGATGCCTGGTCGGACTACCAGGGCGGCCGGATCGGCAAGGTCGTTGCCGCGCTCCCCCGGCTGATCAAGACCGCTCAGCAGATGGAGTCGGCCGGCGGGGACGGCTCCTACAAGCGCCAGTGCGCCGCCGTGTCCGCCCGCATCCATCATCTGGCCGCGACCACGTTGAGCAAGGTCGGTGAGTCCGATCTTGCCTGGATCGCCGCTGAACGCGCCATGCAAGCCGCCGACACGGCCGATGATCCGCTGGTCCTGGCCTCCGCCGCTCGTTCCGGCACTCATGCCCTGCTCGCGGTCGGCCGGTTCGATGACGCCTTGCAGCTCGGTGACGCTGCCGCCAAGTGGCTCACGCCCCGCATGAACGCGGGCGACGCCGCCGCGCTCAGCCTCTACGGCATGCTGCACCTCCGCTCCGCGACCGCTGCTGCTCGGCACCAGGACCGGAGCATCGCGAACGAGCTGCTCGACAAGGCCGAGACCGCCGCCGAAGCACTCGGCGAGGACGCGAACCACTGGCAGACCGGGTTCGGTCCGACCAACGTCGCCCTGCACCGGATTTCCGCCGGTCTTGACCTCGGCGACGTCCCGTTCGTGGTTGAACGCTCCGAGGAGATCGACACCGCCGCGATGCCGGTCGAGCGGCAGGTCATGCACCTGATCGACTACGCCCGCGCACTCAGCCTCGTCGCCAAGGATCAGGACGCCGTACAGGTCCTCCTGACGGCCGAGGAGAAGTCGCCCCAGCTCGTCAGGCATTGCGCCATCGCCCGTGAGGTCGTGCGGTCCCTGTATCGGCGGGCGCCGGTCACCGCCGGCAAGAAATCCTCCCTGCTCCTGGCGCTGGCCGAACGCTGCCGCGCGGTGAGCGAGAGCTGATGCCCGTCCTCGGTCTGATCGGCTGCGCTGCTGGCGGCCTCGAAGACGTCCTGCCCAAGTTCATCGAGCCCATGCAGGAACGTGGCTGGCAGGTCGCCGTCACCCTCACCCCGAACGCCGCGACGTGGCTCGACGCCACGGGCGAGAGTGACAAGATCGCGCAGGTCACCGGCTATCCCGTGCGGTCCAAGCCGCGGTTGCCCGGCGAGGAGAGCCCGCACCCGAAGGTCGACTGCTACGCGGTCGTGCCGGCCACCTCGAACACGGTCGGCAAGCTCGCGCTCGGCCTGGCCGACAACCAGGCACTCACCCACGTGTGTGAGGCGATCGGGCTCGGCACGATCCCCATCGTGGTGTTCCCGCGCATCAACGCCGCTCACGCACGCCAACCGTCCTGGGCCAGCCACATCGACGCGCTCCAACGCGCCGGCGTCTACCTGATCATGGGCGAGGACGTGTGGCCGCTGCACGAACCACGCTCCGCCCCGGGCAAGGAACTGCCCTGGACCGCGATCATCGACGCCATCGTTTCCGCAGCTCAACGCCCCTGAGCTAAGGCACCCGGACAGTTTGTCCGGGTCGTTTGCCCATTCCGACGGTTTCCTTGGATCACCGCACCCGACCGGGTGCCCCGAGGACGGCGGAAGGCGCATGAGTGTGCACGTAGTCATCCAACCCACGGCGGGATACGGCGCGGAGGTCATCGAACCTCTGCCCGGTGTCCGTCAGCTCATCGCGGGTAACGACGAAGTCGGCATGACCATCCAGGTACCCGCCCGTATCGGCGGCCTGTCTGACAGCGCTCGTTTCGCCCGATCCCTGGCCGCCGCCGCTGGCGAGTTCGCCGATTGGTGCGACGCGCAGAACCGCACCCGCACGTTCGGCGACCGCCCGAGCGGCTGGGCCGGCCTCAACCACATCACCGAAGGAGACTGATCATGGCTGTCCCGTACGGCATGCGGTTCGACATCGCGTTCGACGACATGTTCCCGCAGGGCGCGTTCCTGATGGGCGACATCCAGCCGCTCACCGAGTACCAGTCCCAAGAGGACAAAGCCCGCAACCGCCCGGTCCGGCCGCGGATCGACGAGCAGACCGGCCGCCGGCTCTACCGCGCCACCATCGCCGACCCAGCCGCCGAGAAGGAACGCGACAAGTCCATCGCGGTCGAGATCGCGGCCGACGTCCAACCGGTACCACCCGCGGCGGTCGGCAACCTCCCGTTCCGGCCAGTCTTGTTGGAGGGCCTGACAGTCCAGCCCCGCGCCGAGACCTCCGGCCAGGCCAAGTGGATCACCTGGGTCGTCCGCGCCACCAGCATGCGTGCTGTCGACGCGCCCGCGACTACGCGAGGCGGTTCGGCGAAGTCGCTCGGTGATGACGCCGGAAAGTCAGCGGCATGAGCGACTACAGCACGACCTATCAGGTCGCCTGTGCGCCTGGCCCGAACGCGGTAGCAGCCATGACGCGCGGCTCCGGTGGTGCGCCGGTCCTCGTCGTTTACCTCGACCCGGTGAACATGACCATCCACAGTGAACCGTCTCTAGCGGGCACCCGTGAACTCGCTGCCTTCTGCCGAGAGCTGGCACAGGAAGCGACACGCCTCGCCGACACCATCGATCCGCTCTCCCGCGGACCACGCCACCTGTTGCAAGAGCAGGAAGGTGGGTCCAGTGACGCCTAACGCTATCGCCGATCGTCGTGTCATCGCGCCCTATGTCACCGCGTGGACGGAGGAGAGGGACCCGTCTTCCACGGTGGTGATGCGGCGTGGTGTCGGGATCGCGTATGAGGACGAGCGGGTGTTCGATCGCGATGAACACGGTGTGCTGTGGTCGCGCACGCCTTCGCGGCCGGGGTGTGGTCGGCCCGATTTCGGGCGGGTGCATCCCCTGCGGCAACGGCACGCCATGCGCCTGTTGTTGTGCCAGGTCTGTGCCTCTCCGGCGGATCGCACCGACGAAGGTGTGTTGTGGTTGCTCAAGGATCACCGCGCCGACTGGCTCGGGTGGCCCAACCGCATGGGTGTCTCTGAGCCGCCGGTCTGTGTGCCGTGTGTTCGGCTGTCGGTGCGGTTGTGTCCGGCTCTGCGGAACGGCGCGGTCGCCATTCGAGCCGGTCGTTATCCGATCGCGGGCGTGAACGGCGCGTTGTACCGGCGCAACGGCCTGGTTCCCGTCGCGGTGGGACAGGTGATGGTCGAGTACGGCGACCCGCGCACCCGGTGGATTCGCGCCGCGCACCTAATCCGGCGGCTGAGTGACTGCGTGACCGTCCCGCTGGAGTCGCTCGTCGACTGATTGTCCCAAGTAGACAACAGCCGCTGGCAGCATCTCTGCTGTTCAGCGGCTGTGCAGAGAGTGCCCACGGTAGGATTTGAACCTGCGACACCTGCCTCTGGAGGGGCGTCTTCGACGTCGCCTACCGCCTCTACCTGCGACCGCTCGGATGTAAGCCGAGTGTACTTCTGCTGAGTTCCATGCCCACGGTGTCCGGTCGGGCAGTCATCCTCAGACGAAGCCGAAACGACGTTGTTATAGCTGTGCGTGGCTTGCTCGGGGTCTGCGTTGTGGCGCTCTAAACTTCGGTGGAAGCCTCGTAAGGAGAACTGCGCGTCATGGTGGATGGTGGTCGAGCGGGCCGACCGGCTGTAGGGCCGAAGGTCTTCGTGAGCTACGCCCACGATGGTGAGCAGCACAAGGCTGCCGTACTGGCGTTCGCACGGCTGTTGGTGACCTGCGGAATCGTTGTTGAGTTTGATGAGTGGCGTACTGATCGACGCCAAGACTGGTACTCATGGGCGCTGCGTGAGATCCGGGACGCGGACTTCGTCCTCGTGGTCGCGTCGCCGCGCTACCGCGAAGTAGGTGATGGGGGCGCTCCCGCCGACTTGCACCGCAATGTGCAGGCTGAGGCGCGTGTGTTGCGCGATTTCTTGCTGGACGACTACGAGACCTGGATGCCAAAGGTGCTTCCAGTCGTGTTACCTGGCGACTCCGTTGATCAGCTTCCATTGTTCGTACAGCCCCGCGCGGCGAGCCATTACCTGGTGAAGGCGGTGACTCAGGGCGGTATAGAAGACCTTCTTCGGATGGTTACGGCCCAGCCTCGCCATGTGCCGCCTGCTCCGGGTGTTGTGCCGCACCTGCCACCCGTCACTGCCGACGACGTAGGTCGTGATATCTCGGGGGACTTCACGGGGTCGGTCGCGCAGCAGCGCGACGTCGTAGTCCGCGGGGTCGACCAGCAACGCCGCCGGTTACGTGCGGTGCGGCCTGGAGTGATGGCTGACAACCCCGGCGCGTCAACACTGGTGAATCTGTTGGTGACGGACGACGCGCCACAGGTTGTAGTCGTACACGGGCGGGCGGGTGCGGGGAAAAGCAACGTCGCCTACGACGCTCTCGAGACGTTGATCGGGCGTGGCTGGGTCGGCGGACTTGTCCGGATGGACACCTTGCAACAAGACTCGCTATCAGCGCGAACCCTTGGTGCTGAGTTCGACATGTCCGACTCACCGGTGACAGTGGTCGACGCCGTGGGTGGTGAATGTCCACAACTGCTTGTCGTCGACCAACTGGACGCGGTCAGCATGTACAGCGGTCGGTTGCCCGACAACTACGACGCTGTCATGGAGATGCTGGAGCAAGCAGAGGCGCGTCCGCACCTGAAGGTCGTCCTCGTCGTCCGAACCGTCGACCTGGACACCGACCCACGGATGCGGCACCTTCGCAGCAGTGACCTTATAGGACGTATGGCGGTCGATGAACTGACGTCAGGGGCCGTGCGTGATGCGTTGACAGCTGGCGGAGTCGATCCGTCGAATCTGCAACCAGAGACGCTGGACCTGTTGCGCATTCCTGTTCACTTCGCGACCTTCGATCGTCTGGACGAGGAGTCGAAGCGGCGCCGATATCGCAGTCAGGTGGATCTGTACGAACAATTCACGAAGCAGGTCCGACATGTCATCAATGACAAGTATCACTTCGAGATGAATACTGTTCTCATCCGCCTTGTGCAGTACTTGAGCGACCACGAACTGCTCCAGGCGCCGAACGCGGTGCTTGACGATGTGCCGGAATCGCATGTCGCGGCGCTGGTGTCAGCCGGTGTTCTCTCGGAAGACAGCGATGGGCTGAGTCTCTTCCACGAAACCTACTTCGACTTTCAGTTCGCGCGAGCGTTCGTGGCGCAGCGCAAAGATCTGCACCGGTTTCTGGTTGATTCCGGGCAACATCTGTTCCGGCGAGCACAGACCCGTCAGGTTCTGCAATACCTGGCCGGTAGCGACCGACGTCGGTTCCGTGAAGTCGTCGTCGAGCTGCTGTCCAGCGAGTCAGTTCGCTCGCATCTCAAGGATGTCGTCATCGGCGTGTTGAGCCAGCTGGTGGACGCGACCGCGGCCGACTGGGCTGTTCTCCAACCCCTCGCATTGGCCGACACTGGACGTGCGGCCAAGTTGTGGGGTCTGTTGTCGCTACCCGCCTGGTTCGATGCTGTGGACGGAGGCCGCCGGTGGGAATGGCTTCTCGCCGATACCAGCACAGTCGGTGACGCGGCGTACCAGCTGATGGCAGCGTCACGAGAACGTCCCGCGCGAGTCATGGAACTGGTCCGCCCGTACATCGGTGTCTCGGCCGAGTGGAACCTGAGACTCCGCACTCTTGCCCAATGGTCACCAACGTCAGGTTTGGCACCTCTGATCGTTGAACTCCTGGGCAAGGGCCTGCTCGACGACGTCCGCGGGCCGATTGCCGTGAACAGCGACTTCTGGTCGATCGCCTACGGGCTGAAGGAAGAACCGGACGCGGCTGTACAGGTCGTCGGTGCCTACCTGCGCCGTGCTCAGGCTCGAGCACGGGAACAGGGAATGGCGGACCCGTTTGGCTCAGAGTTCGTGACCGACACGTCGTCGAGCGGCGGTTCCACGGTCCTCGAGTTGGCGAAAGTCGCGCCCGAAACCTTCTTGAACGAGATACTCCCTGTGATCGTCGATGTCGCGGAGGCAACCGGCAGCCGGAGGCATCCGGACGACTTGTTAACCGACTCGTACTGGAGCTACCGCTTCCTGAATTCGTCACATTCGATCACCTCCGCGCTGTTTTCCGGTGTCGAGAGCGCCTTGCAAGCAACTGCTCATGACCAGACGCCCGACGGCCCCCGTCTCGCGATCCTCACGTCAAGCGAACTGGAACCGTTGCGGTTCCTCGCATGCCGGATCTACACCGCGGCCGGAGAACCAGTTGCGAACGAGGCGATTGACTGGCTGCTGTCTGACCAGCGCAATCTCAAGCTCGGCTGGGCCGGCTCTGCACGCTGGGCGTCTCACGAACTGATCAAGGAAGCGACCAAGGCGTGCGATGATGCGCACCTGAACGCGCTGTGCGGTGCTCTGCTGGAGTATTACCCGGACTGGGAGTTGTCGGCACGACCTCAAGGCACACATGGCTACAGTCAGTATGGATTGCTGTCAGCCGTGGACTCCGCTCGTCGACCGGCGGCCTGTGACCGCCGCCTTGCTGAGCTGCAACGGAAGTTTCCCAACGACACACCCGGGCCGCCTCAAGCGGTGAGGGCCGACTGGGTGCGGCCGCCGATCTCGGATCAGTCGGCTCAGAAGATGTCCGACGTGCAGTGGCGGAGAGCTATCGAGAAATACCACAGCGACCGGCGTGATCACTCCCGGAGTCCTGCGTCCGGGGGCGCCCACGAGTTGGCTGGAGTACTTGGCCGCCGGGCACAGGACAAACCAGAACGTTTCGCTCGCCTTGCACTGACATTCAGCGTGAATGTGCATCCCACATATTTCACGCACGTTCTTGGTGCGGCCGCAAAGGAGCTGCCACTGGCACTGCTGACCGATCTATGCCGGCATGTACGCGATGTCGCTGGGTCCGCTGGAGGACGCGCGGTCTGCCAAGCTATAGAAGCAGTCGCCGAACACGCTCCCGACGACCTCGTCGAGATGCTCGAACACTTCGCCGCCGACGACGACCCCGATCACGAACCCAGCCGTCCCGCAGCGGATCAAGGGCGCCTCTTCGACAACCACAGACTTCAGACACAAGGAATGAACTGTGTGCGAGGAGTCGCGGCCGAAGCGATCGCGGATGTCCTGTTCAGCCAGCCACACCGCGCCGACCGCCTCCTGCCGACCGTCGCAGCGCTCTCGCGCGACCCGATCATCGCGGTCCGAACACAAGCGATGATCCCTCTTACCGCGCTTCTGAACACCCATCCCGACGTTGCGCTCGACCACGCGCAGCGGCTGTTCGACGAACCTGACATCGACATCTACGCCTCCGAACCCGCGATGCGGCTCCTCACATACGCAGTCCTCCGCGCGCCGAATCGCTTCGCGCCACACCTCACTCGCGCCGTCAACGGGCCAGAGGACATCGCGAAACGTACTGGATTCATCTGGGTAGTCGCGCTTATCAACGACCGCATGGACCCATCAATCACATCCGACCCAGCGACGCTGCCACCAGCAGCACGCGCAGGCGTCGCAAGCACTCTCGCCAACGAGCCCCACCTGCGACCGGACCTGCTCATGACACTTCTCGATGATCCGGAGGAGGACGTCCGCGATGCAGCAGCCCGCTGCTTCTACCAGCTCAAGGAAACTCACACCGTGACCTCCCAGGCGGTTACCACCGCCTTCGTCACGAGCAAAGCGTTTACCAAGCACTTCAACGCCTTGTTCCACGCCCTCGCCGACGATCTTCAGATCACCGAGGATGTGGTGCTGGATGCATGCCGCCGCGCTGTCGTCGTCGCCGGAACCGACCTAGGTGACCTCCGCACAGCGCGCGCTGCGGCCAGCAGAGACCTTGTCACCGTCGTACTGCGCTTGTACCGCCAAGGTGGACCATCGATCCGGACGCAATGCCTCGATGTCATCGACCGGCTCTCCGAGCTCAACGCCTACGGCTTGGATATGGCCCTTCGCGACGAACGATGACCGTGCGCGATCGGCACTGAGCTTTGGGAGAGAGACGGTATGAGGTCTGGCGGGGTGCGCCCCGGACAGACACTAACGGCGAGACTGCGTCATCGATTGTCAGCGACTTGGGGAGTTGCACCTCGATGAGGCGACGCCGCACGCCCGGTCTACGTGGACGAACAGCGGCAAGCCGCGTGACAAGCGGCAACTGAGTCACGTGCGACGGATGAGCGGCGAACCGTGCCGTGTCCGCCCGAGTTGATCCAACTGCTCTGGGAACACATCGACCAGTACGGCTACGGGCCGGACGGCACCGTGTTCCACAGGGAGAAGGGTGGAGACATTCCGATGATCACGTACACGCGGGTATGGCGTGCGGCGCGCAAGCTCGCGCTCACTGAGGAAGCTCAGGCCACTCCGCTTGCCGGTCGCCCGTACGACCTACGGCATGCGGCCGTCAGTGCCTGGCTGTCCGGTGGCGTGGAACCACCCACCGTCGCGGAATGGGCAGGGCACTCGTTGTCCGTCCTGATGGAGGTCTACGCAGCTGGCCTGGACGGCCAAGACGTGGTGAACCGGCGTCGGGTCCTGGAGGCACTCGGACACGGGCCGGGCCGGTGAGCAGCGCGTCCGTGTCTCGTCCGTGCGGTGTCCGTAAACGTCCGTGGAGAGCCAGACCTAACCGGGTACGGCCGGGTAGGACGACAACAGCCGCTGGTCAGCACTTCTGCTGGTCAGCGGCTGTTTTGGCAGCTACAAGAAGGGTGCCCACGGCAGGATTTGAACCTGCGACACCTGCCTCCGGAGGGCAGTGCTCTATCCCCTGAGCTACGTGGGCCCGGTCGCGCTCGGCGACTTCGCAGAGCTTAGCGCATGGTCTCCCGGCTACCGTGAGCGCATGAGTCGTCGGTGGGTTGAGTCGGGTGGGGTGCGGCTTTCCGTTCGGGAGGAGGGGCCGGCAGACGGGGCGACCGTCGTGCTGGTACATGGGTATCCGGACAACTCGGATGTGTGGGACGGGGTGTCCGCCGTCCTGGCTGAGCGGTTCCACGTCGTCCGCTATGACGTGCGGGGATGTGGTTCTTCCGAGTCGCCGGTGGGGCTTGACGGGTATCGGATCCCCCATCTTGTCGACGATCTTGCCGCTGTTGTTCGGGCTACGGGCGGCGAAAACCCGGTGCATCTTGTCGCCCATGACTGGGGGTCCATTCAATCCTGGGCTGCTGTCAGTGACCCTGCCTTGAGCGGGTTGTTCGCCTCCTACACGTCCATCTCCGGGCCGGATCTCGATCACATCGGGGTCTGGATGCGCAAGCGCGGACGGCAACAGCTCCGCCAGCTTGTCCACTCCTGGTACATCGGGGCCTTCCAGGTGCCCGTGGTGCCTGAACTGGTCTGGCGGCTCCGCCCGCTGCGCGCCAAGTTCCACGCCACCTACCGCGGCGCGCGCAACGGGATCCAGCTCTACCGCGCCAACATGGCCT
>Ga0193716_1000138_pt1 | contig 42843 bp, 38 predicted proteins | sample U2c1metaG_FD_145901 | JGI IMG/M metagenome (GOLD analysis project Ga0193716, IMG submission 145901) | Soil microbial communities from a riparian zone of the East river system, Colorado, United States - U2c1 | ecosystem: Environmental > Terrestrial > Soil > Riparian zone | place: USA: East River...
GGACACCTCCGCCCCCGTTCCGCTGAGAGTCGGGATCCCGACCTTATAGACGCCGGGAACTTTTACCAGGTCCCAGCCCTGGTAATCCGCAGAAGAGCCGGGGTTGGTCATCATCAGGGACACCGCTTTGGCAAGGTCCATCGCCGAACCCCCGCCGATGCCGACGACACCGCTGATGGTGCCGAATTCCTGTTTCAGCTGGCTGGCCAGCTTGTCGACATAAGAAGTTTTGGGCTCGTAAGTGACATCTGCAAAGATCAGCTTGTCCTTTCCCCGAAGCGGGATCCGCCGCGCCAGGGGCATATTTTCAAAAAAATGATCTACTAAAAAGACGACAGGAGCGTCTCCCTTACGCTGGGGAGCAAGAATTTCATCAAGCTGGTTAAAACTGCCACGGCCATACACCACATATCCAACCATTTTAAAGTTGCGGAACTTCATAAAATATCAAGATTGAGCCGCAAAATTAAGGGAATGTTACGCAAAAAGCGCTGCCGCCCCAAAAACCCCGGCGCTATCACCCAGGCTTGGCTTAAGAAGCGGAACCTCTACCCGGTTGTTAAAAATAAATTTCCCCAGCTCCGCAAGGCCATCCGTATAAAGTGCATCGATATTGCCAACCCCTCCGCCGATCACCAGCACATCCGGGTCCAGCATATTCGTTATGACCGAGACACCCTTCCCAAAGAAATGGCAAAGCCGCTGGATAGTCTTTGTCGCCGCAGGATCAGAGCCGTCCTGGTTCCGGCCTACGATCTCCTTCAGCTTTAATTTCTGACCCGTAAGACTGGTATAATATCTCTCCGTTGCCGGACCCGAAATGACCGTCTCTACACAGCCGGTCTTTCCGCAATAACAGGGACCTCCGGACTCATCAAGAAAATTATGCCCCCATTCACCGCCAATGCCATGCCGGCCATTCCAGATCTTTCCATCTATGACGATGCCGCCGCCGACACCCGTGCCCATGATGATGCCAAAGACCATCCTGGCTTTTGGTGCAGCAGCTTTGACAATACCCCAATGCGCCTCGGCAAGCGCAAAACAATTGGCGTCATTGGCAAGCGCCACCTTTATTTGCAAATTTTTTTCAAGGTCTTTTTGCAGCGGCTGTCCGTTTAGCACGACCGTATTGCTGTTTTTCATCGTCTGCAGGGTCGGGTCCAATACACCCGGTGTGCCGATCCCGATAGCCTGGGGCTTAAGACCCGACTGCTCTTGCATATTGGCTACCAGCCTGGCTATCTGACCAATGACATGCTCATAACCTTTGGCTGATTCCGTGTCTACGCGAGTGCGTACCAGAGGGATGGGGTTGTCGATAGATTCCAGTATGACACCTTCGATCTTTGTGCCACCGAGGTCAATGCCCCATAATGGTTGATTCATTTTTTTTGCAGTTCGTTTTATCCGGAAATATGTGCTGGAACCTGTCCAGTTGCAGTCCGGGCGCTAATTTAATGAATCAGCTTTTTAGCATTTTTAAAAACTTAATAACAGATCGACATGACACCGGCGCCTCCGGCGCCTCATCATAACAACCCCGCGGCCCGCTCAAGGTCTTCCGGCGTATCGATCTCCACACCCATATAAGTAGTAACGACCATCCGCATAGGAACCCCATTTTCAAGATAACGCAGACATTCGATCTTCTCGACAGCTTCCAGCGGACTCATCGGCCAGGCAGTAAATTGCAGCAGCGCCTCTTTGCGAAATGCATATACGCCGATGTGTTCGTAATAGATGGGAGACGCCGAGACATCCCGGGGATAAGGGATAACGCTGCGGCTAAAAAACAGCGCATTGTTGTTTTTATCCAGTGCGACTTTTACATAATTAGGGTCATCGATGAATTTCTGTTCCTTCAACACCTGCACCAAAGAAGCGACCTTCACCTGCAACCCGTCCTCACCCCTGAAGACCGACAATAATTTTTCAAGCGGCTCTTTACGCACAAATGGCTCATCACCCTGTACATTGACGACTACATCCACTTCCATGTCTGCGACGGCTTCCGCGATCCGGTCACTGCCGCTTTCGTGGGTACGGATACTCATCTTTGCTTTTCCGCCATGATCCGTTATCTCCTTATAGATAACTGCACTATCGGTGACAACCATTACTTCATCGAATAAACCCGTAGCCAGCGTATTATCATAGGTATGCCGGATCACTGTTTTATTTCCCAGCGGCTGCATCAGCTTGGCGGGAAAACGGGTTGCCGCATAACGCGCCGGGATCATAGCAATTATCTTCATGCCTGTAAGTTTTTAAGACGCCGGAGGCGTCTTGTCCGAAGGACAGATATTAGATGTTTGCAGGAAAATGCGCTAAATTTCAAAATGCGCATTTCCTGCATAATTTTGGTCGAAAATAAGTATATTTAGAATTACTAACGCTTTGCCCGCCATTTGTCCCCGATCGGACCGTCGCCTACAATTACCAAAACCAAGACCAGCATGCAAACGAGCGATCTGCTAAACAGCTACGTTGTAGACCCTAATACCTGGGATGAGATGTACGCGCACAGCGACGTGCGGCAACAATACCAACACGTGGTGGAATTCCTGCAGCAAATGAACATCGAAGAGCTCAACAAAAAAGAAGAGATGGCCAAGAAGATGTTCATGAGCCAGGGCATCACCTTCACCGTTTACAACAGCGGAGAAGGCATTGAGAAGATCTTCCCCTTCGACATCATTCCCCGCATCATCACAGCCTCGGAATGGACTTATATAGAGTCCGGCATCCGCCAGCGGCTAAAAGCCCTCAACCTCTTCCTGAAGGACGTTTATAATAGCCAGTTCATCCTGAAAGATGGCGTGGTCCCGACGGAGATGGTCTACAGCTGCCCGCACTTCCTCCGGGAGATGCACGGCTTCCAGGTTCCCCATGATATCTATGTACACGTGGCAGGCATCGACCTTATCCGCGATCAGGACGGTACATTTTATATCCTCGAAGACAATCTGCGCACCCCCAGCGGAGTCAGCTATATGCTGGAGAACAGGGAGATTACTAAACGTATCTTCCCCGATCTTATACCAAGGAACAACGTTCGGACCGTCACAGAATATCCGGATATCCTCCATCGCAACCTTGTCTCCCTTTCCCCGCGCCAGACAGCCAACCCCACCATCGTCCTGCTGACACCAGGTATTTATAATTCGGCATACTTCGAACATACCACCCTGGCCCGGCTGATGGGCGTGGAACTTGTCGAAGGCCGCGACCTCGTGATAGACAATCACCGGGTTTATATGAAGACCACTTCCGGTCTTCAGCGCGTAGATGTGATCTATCGACGCGTGGACGATGAATTTCTCGACCCGCTGGTCTTTCGGCCCGATAGTATGTTGGGTGTCGCCGGGATTATCAGCGCCTATCGAAAAGGCAATGTCGCCATCGTCAATGCCCCCGGGAATGGCGTCGCGGACGACAAGGCCATTTATGCTTATGTGCCGGCGATGATCCGCTATTATCTGAACGAAGAGCCTATTCTGAAAAATGTGCCTACCTATCAGCTCGGCAACCGGGAAGAACAGGAATATGTTTTTTCCAACATGAACAGGATGGTAGTGAAAAAGACTAATGAAAGCGGCGGCTATGGCATGCTCATGGGCCACACGGCCAGCGACGAAGAGATCCAACGCTACCAGGCGGAGATCCTGAAAGATCCGCGCCAATATATTGCGCAGCCCATCATCAGCCTGTCCTCCGCTCCCTGTTATATGAATGGCCGCATGCAGCCCCGTCGCATTGACCTGCGCCCCTATGCGCTCTGCGGACCGGATGGCATCCAGATCGTACCCGGCGGCCTTACCCGCGTCGCATTACGGGAAGGCTCCCTGGTCGTCAACTCCTCACAGGGCGGAGGCAGTAAAGATACCTGGGTATTGGCCAGCTAAAACCACCCAGACACCAAACGTTGACATAACAAATAAATCCTTGCTTTATACATGCTGAGTAGAGTAGCCGACAGTTTATATTGGATGAGCCGTTATATGGAGCGTACAGATGGTATCCTCCGCATGCTGCGAATAAATTATGCTTCTTCCCAGGATGACATCCAGGACTTTTCCTGGAAACCCGCACTGCGCATCTTTTCCTATATTGCCGAAAAAGACGCCGGTACCGTTGCACAGAACTCCCGGGAAGTGCTTCAATACATGGTCACAGACCGAGAGAACGCCAACTCGGTGCTGAGCATCGTCACCCGCGCCAGGGAGAACGCCCGCAGCGTACAGGATCATATTACAAAAGAGCTCTGGCAATGTCTCAACGAATTTTATCATATCATCCGCGATGGACAGGTTGCCCGCGGCTTACACGCCGACGATCCCATCTCGATCCTCGATGTGCTGATCCGGCAGGGTTTACTCTACTACGGGACCACCGACGTTACGATGGCAAGAGGAGAGGGATATGCTTTTATCAACATCGGAAAATTCCTTGAACGCGGAGTACAATCCGCCGATATCCTGGATATAAAATTCAGCGACCTTCAATACGACTTTACCCTGATGGATACCAACTACTGGAAATACCTCCTGCTCTCCATCTCGGGATATGAGCTTTACCTGAAGACCTATCGAACCGGCTTTGAAGCCCGCAACGTTGTCGAGCTCATCGTTCTCAACGAAGATTTCCCCCGGTCGGTGATCTATTCCGTCAACCAGCTGTATCGCTACTTCGAACGACTGAAAAGCGACCGGAATAAAGAGGCCTATCTTAAGATCGAGTTTATGATCGGCAGGATCCGCAGCCGGGTGAAATACAGTACCGTCGAATCTATTCTTGAACACGGGCTTCACAGTTACCTTAAAGGGTTAAAACAAGACCTTTATGAGGTGGGAAATGCCTTCAATCTGCATTACTTTGCATACACATAAGAATCCATCCCCATTATGCCCCGATTCAACATCCACCATATTACGAAGTACACATATGAAGGCCCGGTAAGGGACAGCGCCAACCAGATCGTCCTGTTTCCCGTGAAAGATGAATACCAGGAAGTGCTGCGGCACGACCTGCACATCACAGGCGAACCGGCAGTCGATATCTACAAGGACTATTATGGCAACGAGATCGGCGCCTTCACTCATGCCGAAACCCATACCTCGCTGACCATCGATTCCAGGCTGGAGGTCATCACAAAAGCGAGACCCGCATTAAAGGACGAAGCGGGCCGGGAAGAACAATGGAACATGCTCGAGTCGCTGCGCTGGCAGGTGCCCTATATCGATTTCTTAAAACAGGAAGTCTTTGCTTCGATCGGGGAAGTTCTCGAAACGGTCTGCCCCGACCAGGCCCGCTCCCAGACACCCCTCGAGGCGGCACAACAGCTACGGACCTATGTCTTCGACCATTTCAAATATATAAAGGGCATTACCAGCGTTGAGTCCACCCTCGACGAAGTGTGGCAGCTCCAGGCCGGCGTCTGCCAGGATTTTGCCCATATGCTCCTGGTATTCCTCCGCCAGATCCATATCCCTGCCCGTTATGTCAGCGGATATATCTGCCCGAATAGCAACGGCATGCGCGGAGAAGGCGCAACCCACGCCTGGATAGAAGCCTATATCCCCTTCAACGGCTGGGTCGGCCTGGACCCGACCAACAACTGCATCACCGACGACCTTCACGTCCGCTTAGCCGTAGGCCGCAATTTCTCGGACTGCTCGCCGGTAAAAGGCACCTACAAGGGCACCGCCGGACAGACCCTCGAGGTCGGTGTCTCGGTCTCTTATGAAAATGGGAAGATGATCGAAGATGTAGCGACCATTCTGGCGATTCAGCCCTCCACCAACGGAGACGCCGACGAAACAAATTCCTACCGCCGGTATGTGGAGATGATGCAGCAGCAACAACAATAATAAATATAATTTATTTTGTTGTTGGCGGCCTGTACTGCTGGAAAGGCATGCCTAACAACGGCCCCATCCGGTTATTCTCCTTCTCCTCCGGATGCGTATCAATCCCATAATGCAGCGTCTTCGTGTCCTTGACGAACTTGAACGTCCCAAAGAGCCTATCCCAGAAAGAAAAAATATTTCCGTAATTCGAATCGGTCAGCGGCCGTTGAAAATGATGATGCACCTTGTGCATATCCGGCGAGACGATGACCCAGCCAAGCGCCGTATCCAACCATTTGGGCAAAGAGATATTGGCATGATTGAACTGCGAAAACAGCGCGGAAAGCGATTGATAAAGAAAGACCAGCCATACCGGCGACCCGGCCACGATGACGGCCAGCAGCGTAAAAATAGCGCGGAAAACACTTTCTCCCGGATGGTGCCGGTTTGCCGTCGTCGTATCCACCCAGGCATCGCTGTGATGTACCAGATGAAACTTCCAAAGCACCTTTACCTGGTGATGCAGCCAGTGGATCAGCCAGGCCCCGATCAAGTCAAGGATCATCAGACCAACCAGCGTAAAAATCCACAGCGGCAACCGGAAAAGATAAAGCAGACCGATATGATGATGGCTGCAATAGTCAGCAGCAAGAATGATCAGTGATGCAAAAAGGAAATTTATAATGACTGTGGTCAGCGTGAAAAAGAGATTCAGCCCTGCATGACGGACCTTGTGGTATTGCATTCGCACAAGCGGAACGACTCCTTCCAGCATCCAGAAGAGCAATAACCCCCCGCCGAGGATCAACGAACGATGCCAGGACGGGATATGCTCGAAATATTGAACAAGCTTTTCCATATGGCTAACCAGTAACGGCGGCGCAGCCGCCGTTACCTGAGATTCTAACTATTGAGCATCAGCGGCATGACGAGCATCAGCACTTCTTCATTCTCGTCCTCCTCCGTAGGTTTAATGATCCCGGCCTTTGTAGGTGTGGACAGCTCCATGCGCACTTCATCGCTGTCGGTCGAAGCCAGCATTTCGATGAGGAAACGGGCATTGAAAGCAATGGCCAGATCTTCCCCATCATATTGACACTTCATCCGCTCATTACCTTCAAAAGAAAAGTCTACGTCCTGGGCGGTCAGCTGCAGCTCACTGCCCTGGATATTCAGGACCACCTGGTTCGTGCTTTTATTACTGAAGATGCTGACCCGGCGCAATGCACTCTGGAATTCATTACGACCCACGACTAACTTATAGGGATTGTCGACGGGAATGACCACTTTGTAATCGGGGAAACGGGCGTCGATAAGCCGGCAGCTCATCTGCGTTGTGCCATGAGTAACAAAAAGATGATTGCTGTTATAGCTGATGGTAATTTCGTCCTGATTGTCAGGCAGTGCAGATTTCAACAGGTTCAGCGGCTTCTTCGGGACGATCAGCGTGTCGCTCTTGGGACAGCTCACATCCTTACGCTTATAACGGACCAGGCGATGCGCATCCGTCGCAACGAACTGAAGCCCTTTTTTATCCATTTCAAAAAAGACGCCTGTCATTGCGGGACGCAGGTCGTCATTGCTCACGGCAAACAGGGTCTTGTTGATCGCCGTTACCAGTGCGGAAGAAGTGGCGGTGAAAGAGGTGGTCTCATCCGTAGCCGGCTCCTTCGGGAAATTGTCGGGGTTCTCACCCATGACCTTATACTTACCATTGTCGCTGGTGAGCTCAACGGCAAAATGTTTGTCGATATTAAATGTTAAGGGCTGATCGGGAATATTCTTCAGCGAGTCGATCAGGATCTTGGCAGGGATACACACTTTCCCGGTATCCTTTGCTTCTATGTCCATGTGCACTTTCATGACAGTTTCCAGGTCGGTAGCGACAACCGTCAGCTTATTTTTTTCGACTTCAAATAAAAAGTCTTCCAGTATTGGCAATACGGTATTTGCGTTGATGACACCACTAATCTGTTGCAGTTGTTTCAATAATGCCGAGGAGGAAACGATAAACTTCATGAAATTTGTCTTTGGGCGAAACTACTAATTTTTGCGTAATAGCCAAGATATTAGAACACAGGAAGGCTCCAACCGTGCCAATTGTTAATTTCCTGTGACTAACCGGACCCTGTTTCTGACCCCCATGACGCCGGTTCCCGGCGAATTTGTAAATTCGCCGCTTCAATCACCTATGTTTAAAAGAACGGCGCTATCCCCGGAACAGGCACTGCAAAAACTGAGACACTACTGTGGTTATCAGGAGCGGAGCCACAGTGAGGTACAGGAAAAACTGTATGCTGCAGGGCTTCGAAAAAAGGACGTCGAGGCCGCGATGGCTACCCTCATCGAAGAGAATTACCTGAATGAAGAAAGATTTGCCCTTCAGTTCGCCGGAGGCCATTTCCGGCTAAAGTCCTGGGGACGGGTAAAGATCCGCTACGAGCTGCAACAGCGAAAGGTAAGCGAATACTGCATAAAAAAAGCCCTGGCAGCCATCGACGGGGAGGACTACGAAAAGACGCTGAACCGGCTGGCGGAAAAAAAATGGGAAACCCTCAACGACGAAACCAACATTTTCAGCCGCAAGAGAAAGCTGCAGGACTACCTGATGCAGAAAGGATATGAATCCGACCGCGTAGCCGCCACGGTCCGCGCACTCTCCGAAAAAATGCAGTAGATTGTACTCCTATCTATCAGATTCCTGGTTTGCGATTTATTGCTATTTTCACATTATATGTGTGCATTAACAATTACTATTACGATCATCCAGACCGACCTGAAATGGGAAGACAAAGCCGCCAATCTCCGGACCCTGGAGAATAAGATCCTTTCCATTCCCGGAAACACGGAGCTGGTCGTTCTTCCCGAGATGTTCAGCACCGGCTTCAGCATGCGGCCCGAAATCCTCGCAGAACGCATGGACGGGCCGACCCTGGCCTGGATGAAATCGGTCGCCGCCCGTAAAAAGATCATCCTGACCGGTAGTGTCATCATAGAGGAAGAAGGGAATTATTTCAACCGGCTTATCTGGATGCTGCCCAACGGGGAATACGGTTATTATGACAAACGGCACCGCTTTGCCTATGCCGGCGAAAACGAACATTATACCGCCGGACAACGGCGTTTGGTCGCCTCCGTAAAAGGCTGGAAGATCCTGCCCCTTGTCTGCTACGACCTCCGCTTTCCCGTCTGGAGCCGGCAAACCCAGGCGCCCCCGCCCGGCGTCGCCGCATCGGCCACCAGCGCGCCTTCCATGGAATACGACATCCTCCTCTATGTCGCCAACTGGCCACAGCGCCGCAGCCTGGCCTGGAAAACCCTGCTTCAGGCCCGCGCCATCGAAAACCAATCCTACGTGGTAGGCCTCAACCGCGTCGGCAACGACGGAAACAATATCAATCATAGCGGCGACTCCATGATCATCGACCCCCTGGGGGAAATACTCTATCATGGAGCTGAAAAAGAGGACATCTTTACCATCACCCTTCAGAAAGAGACCCTGACAGACATCCGTCAGCGTTTTCCTTTCTGGCGGGACGCCGATTCTTTTTCTATTCAACCTTGATATCAACTTATGGCAACGGCATTTATTACCCGCGAAATTTTTACGGGACATGAGATTCAGACCGGTAAGGCAGTCCTCGTCAGAGAAGGAAAGGTCACAGGCATTGTACCCATATCGGATATACCCGCAGGCTACCGTCGTCGCGACCTCCAGGGCTATTTACTTGCCCCGGCATTTATCGACCTGCAGATCTATGGCGGCAATGGCAAGCTCTTCTCCGCCGAAATGACCACCGATGCGCTGGACGCCGTATATGAATCTTGCCTCCAGGGCGGATGTACGCAGTTTCAGATCACATTGGCGACCAACTCTATCGAAAAATTCGTCCAGGGACTCGAAGTCGCCCGCGAGTACCGTGCCGGCGGTGGGAAAGGCCTGTTGGGCGTTCACCTGGAAGGGCCCTACATCAACCCCGCCAAAAAAGGCGCCCACGTGGAAAAGTTCATAAAAACACCCACAACGGAAGAGATCAACCTGCTTCTCCGGAAAGGAAAAGACCTCTTCCGCATGATGACCCTTGCCCCCGAACAATGCGACCGGGCCTGCATAGAGCTGCTTCTGCAACAGGGCATCGTCGTCTCCGCCGGACATAGCAACGCCACTTACGAAGAAGCCATCGACGGGTTTTATCAGGGCATACCCGCCGCTACCCATTTGTTCAACGCTATGTCACCTCTACAGGGCCGCCAGCCGGGAATGGTCGGTGCTATCTACGACCACAATGACGTACAAGCCAGTATCGTCTGCGACGGAGTACACGTAGACTTCGCCTCCGTCCGCATCAGCAAAAAGATCATGCAGGACCGCCTGTTCTTTATAACGGACGCCGTTGCCGAAGTACAATATGGCGAATACATCCATGTAGATAAAGGCGACCGCTTTACCCTGCCGGATGGCACTTTATCGGGTTCCGCCCTCACCATGCTCCGGTCCGTTCGCAATGGCGTGGAAAAAGCAGGTTTTCCCCTGCCGGAAGCCCTTCGTATGGCCTCTCTCTATCCGGCAAAGCTCATGGGTCTGCAAAATAAATGGGGTTCTATCCAGCCCGGCGCCCAGGCCGACTTCGTACTGCTCGACGAACAGCTGAATTTATTAAAGGTAATTGTAGAAGGAGAAGACTGATCCCGGCCCGCGCCCGCGTCGCCGGAGCCAACTACTCCTGCGAATTCTTTCGCGTCGACTGCATCCGGATCAGCTCCTTTGCCCGCGCGGTCTTAAAATCAAGCCCCTTGCCAATGGCATCCAGCGTCGGCAATGCCTGCACATCAGGCTGCACGCCCCGCCCATCCTTGACCCTTCGCTGATCCACAACCAGCCGAAACCTTGGCAGCCGGAAACGCACACCCGTAACAGGCAGCGTCACATCGGGGATCATCCAGGCCGTATTCCCATAATACGCCCCGCCTGTCTCCTCGCCGACCAGGGTGACATTCGATTGCCCTTTAAGAGCCCCCGCAAAAAGACAGGTGGCAGAAAACGAATTGCCCCCGGTAAGTACGTATACAGGACCATCGAAATGATTATGGGTAAAAGGACGAAAATAATGGCGCTCGAAATAGCCGAAATGATATTTCCCGTCGGCATGCCTGGTGCTGGCAAAAAAAGTCAGGAACCGGTACAAAAGGCCGTTGTTAATATACCGGTCATATTTACTTGCACGGCGGACAGTATACAGGGAATCCGCCAGCTTAAACTTTTTGTCGATAATATAACGCGTAAGCAGGGTCGAAAGAGAGGCGTCACCCCCGCCATTCGATCGCACGTCGACGACCAGGTTTTTGACCTGCTGATCCGCCATGACCTGGAAGGAATGCCGGAAAAATCCCCGCAAATGATACCCATGCTCAAAAGTGTTCAATGTTAGAAAGGCCGTATGACTGGCACTGTCCACCTGCAGATTCCGTGCGAAAAGCAGCTCCCTTTTCTTCCTGGTCCGCCGCCCCGGCGGACGGATCTTTCTTGCCGGCCCCGGACTCCGCTGCCCTGTTCCCGGCTGCAACACGCGCCCAAGACTCCTCCGGACCGAATCCGCCCGGGGATCATAAATTGCGATACGGATCTGCCGCAGAACTCCCGAAGGGTCGGTATATCCGATGTCAAACGTGTCGGTATGACCAAAAATCGCTTCATACCAGGAGCTGAAATGAAGCCCCGTACTGAGGTATTGATATTTCCCGGTCTGATTATACCCGTCGGTAACGATATAAGGGAATAAGGTATCCCTCAGCTGTTGCACAGTCCTGCCATTGATGGTCTGGATCAGCGTCCCGCGTTTTAGCACAGTGTCGCGCCGGTTGAGATTGGCTGCTACCACCATCGTGTCGGGCCAGAACTTCAGGATGAGAGGAAACTGCTGCAGCTTGGCCGTATCAAGATAACGGCTGAAAGGCTTCGAAGCCCGGATGGAAGTGTGCCCGCAGTTGACCTGGGCAATGACATAGCTCAGGATCTTTCTGAACTGCGGCTCTGTCATGGAATCCGAGATAGCAGAATAACCCCTGTCAAAAAAATAGTTCATGCTGTCCCGGGACGTATACCAGTAAAGACTGGGATGCCAGGCTTCCAGCGTATGGCGGAAGATCCCATAATCTTTTTTCAGGTCTTCGGGCGCATACTTGCGGTCAGGCCTGAACCCTTTCTCGGAAGTCCTGCAGGAGACAAGAAAAAGTACAGCGATAAGACAGGTAAAAAAAGACAAGGATTTCTTCATGAAAAAGCTCATTTGGAGGCAAAGGCATTCCATCCTTGCGCAGTAATATCAAATGTGTTGCCCCCCTTGGTAATGATCTTTTTGCCATTTTCGGGTTCTGTCATATATCCAATAACACTGATCTGTTCATTCAACACCAGCTTGTCATAATCTTCCTGGGCGACAGTAAATAATAGTTCGTAGTCTTCGCCGCCACTCAGCGCACAGGCGGTAGGGTCCAGCTCGAACTTGTAAGCGGCGTTCCGGGTGTCTTCGGCAATCGGGATCTTCTCCTCATAAAGGACACAACCTAGCTCGCTCTGACGGCAGATGTGCAGGATCTCCGAGCTCAGCCCGTCGCTGATATCCATCATCGATGTCGGACGTACCTCCGACTCGTGGAAAAATTCTATAATGTCTTTTCGCGCCTCTGGCTTCAGGAGCCGGCCGATCACATATTTTTCTCCTTCCAGGTCTGCCTTGACCCCCGGACTTTCCAGAAAGATCTTCTTTTCCCTTTCCAAAATGATAAGACCGAGATAAGCGGCTCCCAGGTCCCCGGAGCAACAAAGCAGATCGCCCTTTTTTGCGGTGCTGCGTTTGACGAACTTGTCCGGGGTCACCTCTCCAATGGCCGTGACGGAAATGACGAATCCTTTTTTCGAAGAAGCAGTATCGCCGCCGATCAGGTCCACTCCATAAGCTTCACAGGCGGCATAGACCCCTTCATAAAATTCATCAAGGGCTTCCAGGCTGAACCGGTTGCTGATACCAAGACTCATGGTTATATGAGTAGGGATAGCATTCATCGCATAGACATCGCTTAGATTGACCACGACGGATTTATATCCTAAATGCTGTAATGGCGTATACATCAGATCGAAGTGAACATCTTCGATCAGCAGATCAGTCGTGATCACGGTCTGTTTCCCAAAGTGATCGATAACAGCCGCATCATCACCGACACCTACAAGGGTCGACGCGTTCTTTATTTCGATATTCGCGGTAAGATGCTCGATCAATCCAAATTCACCAAGGGACGATATTTCTGTCCTGTTGTCACTCATAATTGTGTAATAAAGTTAGATCATAATTCAGGATGCCTGCCATTTACCACCGCTACCAGCTCATCGTGGATCTTCCCGTTAGTAGCAATGATATGCGGTTGGTACAGCGAATACCGGCCACCGGTAAAATCAGAAACCCTTCCGCCGGCCTCTTCTACGATCAGGACGCCGGCCGCACTATCCCATGCCTGCAGCTTGTGCTCATAGAACCCGTCAAAACGCCCCGCAGCCACCCAGCAAAGATCCATAGCAGCAGAGCCAAGCCGCCGGACAGGTACACCGCCGCGGATCAGCCGGGAGAACACCTCCAGCGCACCATTCGGCTGATCCAGATAGGTATAGGGGAAACCGGTAACCAAACAGGACGTTGCAACAGAGGTCTCGTTGCTTACAGCTATCTTCTTTTCGTTGAGCGTAGCTCCATAACCCCTCTGGGCGAAAAAGAATTCTTTGATAAAGGGATTATACACCGCCCCAAGGATCATTTCACCAGCTTGCTCCACACCGATGGAAACACAGCAAAGCGGCAGACCATGAGCAAAGTTCACCGTTCCGTCGATAGGGTCGATGATCCATTTTGTGCTCGAATCCGTGACAATCTCGCCAGCCTCTTCACTCAGGATAAAATGATCGGGAAAATCGCGTTTTATGATCTCGAAAATTGCCTTTTCCGACGCATGGTCAGCTTCGGTGACCAGGTTATTAATGCCTTCCTTGTTGGAAATTTTGAACTCGCCCTGAAAATAATGCTGCATGACAGCAGCTCCCGCTTCAGCCGCCCTGATAAGTGTTGATTTTAGCATGGCACAAATATAGCCACATCACAGGAAGTTTTCGCGGGCGGCTTCCCGGGCCACACTGCGCGGCGCCTCCAGCTGGCGAATCGCCTCGATGTATAGATTGAAAACGCTGCTGTTCAGCGTATACTTGAAATTTCTGCCCTCTTTCTCGCCTTCGATTAGGCCGGCTTCCAGCAGGATCTTTACGTGATGGGAAATAGAAGGCTGCGCCAGTTCGATCACATCCTGTAATGCGGAACATTCGCCGCATCCACCCTTACCGGAGATATAATGTAATATCTTGAGCCGGTTACTATCTCCAAGGGCCTTGGATATTTTCTCGATTTGCTTAAAGGTCAGTACCATTTAGTATTTTTTTGAGCGGGGCAAAAAGCATCCTGGATACTCTTTACTCCCATACATCCATCGACAAATGCAAATATATCAATTTTTTCGCAAATGTCCAATAGTTTGGCCTAAAAAAACGTACTTCGCAGAGTATCATGATTCTGTCTGTCATTATCGTCAATTACCGCGTTCGGTATTTTCTGGAACTCTGCCTGCATTCTGTGCAAAAGGCGCTCCAAGGCCTTGATACAGAAGTTTTTGTCGTTGATAATAATTCCGCGGACGGCAGCGTAGAGTACCTCCGGCCTTTGTTTCCCGATTTTACTTTCATCGCCAATACGGAGAATACCGGTTTTGCCCGGGCTAATAATCAGGCATTGCAGCTGTCTCGTGGGAAATATATTCTTTTCCTCAACCCGGATACGATCCTGCCGGAGGACTTTGCCAATCGCTGTCTCGCTTTTCTGCAGTCCACTCCGGACGCAGGAGGGCTGGGCGTACGAATGATCGACGGCAGCGGCCTTTTTCTAAAAGAGTCCCGCCGCGGTTTCCCCTCTCCTTGGGTAGCCTTTTGCAAGCTGTCGGGTTTGACCGCGCTTTTTCCCAAACGACGTCGTTTTGCTGCTTATTATCTGGGGCATCTGCCCCAGGACAAGACAAGTCCGGCGCCGGTACTTTCCGGTGCCTGTTTCTGGGTGGGGAGAGCTGTACTGGAAAAGACCGGCAGCTTCGACGAACGCTTCTTTATGTACGCGGAAGACATCGATCTCAGCTATCGGATAGAACAGGCAGGATATGTCAACTATTACCTGGCTGATACAACCATCGTTCATTTTAAAGGAGAAAGCACGTTAAAGGATATGCGCTATGTGAAACATTTCTATAAGGCGATGAGCCAGTTCAGAAGAAAACACTTCAAGAGGGGCTTGCCGGCGCTCTTCAATGCAGGCATGGAGCTCGCCATATGGCTAAGGGCGGGTATCGGCGCGATAGGGCGGGGGGGTACAGCGCCTTCCCCTGCTACTAAAGATCCGGCAATCCTCAAAACCCAACTGATGGGAGACCCGGCCACGATCCTGCGGCTGAGAGAGTTTTTCGCCACCACCGGTACCAGGGATGTCATTGATGAAAGCCGCCGGCAGGCTCAGGAGCTCATCCTTTGTCAAGGAGCACAATTTTCATTTAAAGAGTGTATTAAATCCCTGGAAGCGGCGGCGCCCTATCGGACCGGATTACAGGTAAAATTTTATGCGGAGGGTAGTGGATCTGTCGTGGGCAGCGCTAACCGGGATGGCCGGGGCGAGATTATAGAGGCAGTTCCTCATCGCTGATCAGCTGTTTCAGCTTGCGGTATGTCAAAAGCAGGATTACCAGGTTAAATATTGTCCAGGCGATGACCCACCAGTAAGCCTTGTCTTCAGGCGTATTAGCTTTTATCAGCCAGCCGTTCAACACTTTTCCAACAAGCCAGCGGTCCAGAAAACCCGGTAATACGAGAAATGCGGGATAGAAGAAAAGCCGGCCCTGCCACCAGGGCAATACTACAAAGGCTTTTATCAAAGGTGGTATACAGGCGATGACAACGATCAGCAGACAGACCAGGCTTATGACCCGGTGATTGCCATGCGGGAAAAGAAGCCGGATGCCGGCGGTCAGATCCCCGCCGCCTGAAGCCGCCGCCACCAGCATGCTCAGCGGGAGTGTGGCAAAGACCAGCGAACACCCCAGGGATTGCTCGCTCAGGGTATTGTTTTCATCCATCTTATGCCAGCCGACCCACAGGAGAATAAAATTGATAAGGGGCCCTGCCAGATCCGCCAGCATACGCTGCCCGGTCGAAACACTGCTTTCAGCGCCAAAACTCCAACTGTCAAATCCCCTGGGACCCCAGCACCCGCTGATAATCCTCGCCGCCAGCGTATGAGCCCAGTCGTGTATTTCATGTACAAAGAATGTTAGAGCAAGGAAAGAGACGACATAAAGGAGGGTCAGTTTAAGCTTCATAAATAAATGTAACAAAAATATCATCCAAAACGTTAATTTCGTCGCGTATCAAATGACTCGGGTTACTCAATGGCGTTGATTGAAATTCAATTACCTAAATCTTTGGCTAGAGCGTTGCGGCTGCCCCAGAAATCTCCCCGGCGGCAGCAGTTGAAAGTATTGCGAAAATTACTGAAAAAAGCAAGATTCACAGAGTTCGGTCAGTTATACCGTTTTGACGAGATCCTGCTCAGCAAGCATCCGGGAAAAAAATTCCAGGAGATCGTGCCTACTTTCGACTACAATAGCATTCATGCCGCCTGGTGGCACCAGACACTGGAAGGAAAAGCAGACGTCTGCTGGCCAGGTAAGATTAAATACTATGCACTTTCTTCCGGCACATCAGAGGCCGGTAGTAAATACCTGCCCATTACAAACGATCTGTTGCGCGGCAACCGCATCGTCATGGTCAAACAATTACTCACGCTTCGCACATACCGGGACATCCCTGTAAAAAGCCTTGGTAAAGGATGGCTGATGATCGGGGGTAGCACCAGCTTGCAAAAAGGAGCGGGGTATTATTCCGGAGACCTTAGCGGCATCACCGCCCGGAAAGTCCCTTTCTGGTTTCAGCCCTTTTACAAGCCGGGAAGGAAAATTGCACGCACCACGGACTGGACGAAGAAGCTGGAGGAGGTCGTAAAGCTGGCGCCGCAGTGGGATATCGGCTTCGTCGTCGGAGTGCCGGGCTGGATCCAGCTATGCATGGAAAAGGTCATCGAGAGATACAAGCTGAATAATATCCATGAGATCTGGCCAAACCTGGGCTTTTTTGTCCATGGCGGGGTATCCTTTGATCCGTATAAAAAAGGATTCGAAAAGCTCCTGGGCAAACCTATCACGTATATCGAAACCTACCTGGCTTCAGAAGGTTTCATCGCTTATCAGGATGCTCAATACTCCAAAGGCATGAAGCTGGTGACAAACCAGCACATCTTCCTGGAGTTTGTTCCTTTTGACAATAGAAACTTCGATGCCGACGGCAACCTGGTGGAAAACCCGGAAGTGTATATGATCCATGAGGTAGAAGAAGGAAAGGACTACGCACTGCTTTTGAGCACCAGCGCAGGGGCCTGGCGTTACCTCATCGGGGATACGGTACGGTTTGTGGATAAGGAACGCTGTGAGATCATTATCACCGGCAGGACCAAACACTTTCTTAGCCTGGTCGGCGAACATCTCAGTGTCGACAATATGAACAAGGCAGTCCAGCTCGCTACGGAAGAGATGAACCTCTCTATTCCCGAATTCACCGTGGCCGGCGTACCCCATGGTTTGTTTTTTGCACACCAATGGTGGTTGGCCTGCAATGATCCGGTAGATGAGGAATTGCTGCGGCAAAAAATTGACCATCGGCTGAAGGAGCTGAATGATGACTATGCGGTAGAAAGAAATAGTGCATTAAAAGATATATACCTAAAAGTGTTGCCGGAGGAAAAATTTATGGAATTTATGCGCCTCAAAGGGAAAATAGGGGGACAGCACAAGTTTCCCAGGGTCCTGAAAGGTAATATGCTGGCAGACTGGCAAAAATTTCTGGAGACAGGAAGTCTCTAAAATAATGATATTCTATGACGGAGGCCATATTGAAAGGATTGGCATTGGGATTCGCACTTGCCTTATCGGTAGGTCCCATTATTTTTACCATCATCAAACAAAGCCTGAACAGCGGGCACAAGGGCGGCTTTAGCTTCGTTGCTGGGGTATGGGCCAGCGATATTGTTCTTGTCGTACTTAGCAATACGCTTACCGTATTTGTCTCCGCACTTACCGAACACTCAAAGGTCATCGCTTTTGCCGGCAGCTCCTTCCTCGTCGGAATGGGCGTTTATTTTATTTTCTTCAAAAAAGTAACCCTTACCGGCGTCGCCGACGGGAATGAGGTTCGCTTCCGCAAACGCGATATGGCCAAGGCCTTTGCTTCAGGATTTCTTATCAATACCCTCAACCCGGGCGTCATCCTGTTCTGGCTGGGAAATGCCACCCTTCTTGCCGCCAATCATACCCTCCAGGAAAGGATCGTAATTTTTTCTGTCTGCCTGCTCATTAATATGGCCGCCGATGTCGGAAAAGTGATGATGGCCGGTAAATTGCGAAATAAGCTAACCTTAAGAACGCTCGTCATTATCAATAAAATATCCGGCAGCATCCTCATAGGCTTCGGCATCGTACTGTTGTGCGTCGAGATCCTTACACAACACCATTAAATGGGGCCGCGCGCGCGGAGGCTAAATTTGCTAAGAGCCGAAGCGCGCGCCATTAACAACTAACTTGCAGGAGATAATCGTAAGTTTGAATCCAGCTATGCGCAAGCTAATTATATTATTATTTTGTATCATTCCATTCCTCGCTCATGCACAGCGTGATGTCCTCGTATTGCAAAAAAGAGGTATGCATGTCCGTGCCTATACCGTCGGCGACCAACTGACCTTCAGGACCATTTACGACCAATGGTTTACAGGTGTCATCGACGACATGCGCCGCGATACCATCTATGTCACCGGTCAGGCTTTTAGCTATAAGGAGATCGATGCGATCCAGCGGGCAAGAAAAGGTAGCGACCTGGGCAAGACCATGTTGCTGGCGGGCGGCGGATTCATAGTCATCAGCGCCGTCAACGGACTGCTCCGGAAAGATGCGGCAAAAGATTGGTTTACAAATTCCGGTTATATCATCGGCGGCGGTCTTCTGGCCGGAGGATTGCTCCTGACACAGATGAAAAGCAAATACTATCATTTGGGCGGGAAATACAAGCTATTATACTTGCAGATCGGCAAACGCTGAACTATATTGCAATATCGAAAAACCACCGGATGCCTATCAACACAAAAGGACTGATCCCACGCGCATGGAGAGTTATCAAGCGCGTTTTTATCTTCCTGTTTTTCTTTCAGCTGTTTTATCTACTCCTGTTGAAATGGGTCAATCCGCCGATCACACTCACGCAGCTGGGTAGCTTCTTAAGCGGGGATGGTCTCAAGCGGACTTACGACGACATGAAGAATATTTCGCCTTATGCCAGGCTCGCGGTCATCTGCTCGGAAGACCAGCTTTTCCCCGATCACGATGGCTTTGACTTCAAGTCCATCGAAAAGGCGATGAAACACAATCAAAAAAGCAAGTCCCTGCATGGAGCCAGTACTATCAGTCAACAAGTGGCAAAGAACGTTTTTCTCTGGCAGGGACGCAGCTGGATCCGCAAAGGCCTCGAAGTCTATTTTACTTTTATGATAGAATGGATCTGGGGAAAACGGCGTATCCTGGAAATGTATCTCAACATAAGTGAAATGGGCAAAGGCGTTTATGGCATCGAAGCCGCTTCGCACTTTTATTTCAACAAACCCGCAAAGACCCTGACCCGGCAGGAAGCAGCCCGCATCGCAGCCTGTCTGCCAAATCCAAAACTATTTACCATCAAACCCCTGTCGCCTCATGTAGTCGCACGCGCGGCCTGGATCCAGGGACAAATGGGAAATCTCCAGGAAGACCCCGATATTCAAAAGTTATTACAATAAACCCGCTGCTCCGCACCAAAACCCTCGCGCTTCACCCCCACTATCGCGTCAACCCCTCCACCGCATCTATCGCCGCCTCCAGACGCTGCCGCTCCTGCCCCCCAATTTCGGCCCAGGGCGTAGACTGGTTGATCAGAATATCCCGGTAAATATGATACAGCTTCTCGCGGGAAACCAGGTCAGGATATTCCCTAAGCTCATCTTTTACCCAGGGCAGATCAGTCTTGCAAAGCAGGTAGGCATCATATTGCCGCTTCCCGATCTGGTCAAGTATCCAGCTCTCGCAGCGACCAAAAACAAACTCGCTCCAAACCTTCATCACATACATATCCGTGTCGATAAAGAGAATCGGGTCAGCCCCGGGGCCGCGACCGTCTGCTGCAAGCCCGGCCGCCGCCACCGCAGGGGCCCCGGCCTCCTCACCCCCAACCCTCACCCCAACTTTTTGCAACACCGTCTTCACCCCCTCATCTTCCAGCGCCAGCTGCCCCTTTGCTATTGTCGTAAGATCCTCAAAACTATAATTCATTCCATTCGCAAGTAAATACTCCCGCGCATATTCCCGCACCCAGCTCGTCTGATAATGAGCGGCCAGCCCCTCGCATAAAGATGACTTGCCGGTCGACTCCGGCCCGATGATAACAATTTTCTTAAGCGGTAGCGACATGTTCGATGGCTTTTGCCCTTTTGCTCCATTCCAGTAGCCCGGCAATGGCAATGATCAATAAGACCAGGTAGTATACGCTGGTAAAAACATAATGCTTGACAAAATACAATGGGATCGAGGCGCAATTTGTGGCGATCCACCAATGCCAGCTTTCCACCTTTTTCCTCGTCATCAGCCACATGCCGGTATAGGCCGTTGCTGAGGCAAAAGCATCAGCCCAGGGGATAGCCAGCGGCGCAAAATCCTGCTTCAGCCAGGTCAGCGATCCAAACACGGCAAGATAAAAAAAGGCAAAAAAGGCCAGCTGCTGAGCGATCTCCCGGGACGATGATCGGGTTATCCGCAGGACATATTGATCCTGCCGGTCCTTTCGGGTCCACATCACCCAACCATAAATATTAAGAGCGGTATAATAAAGATTGACGCTGGCTTCACCCAGCAGGGACATTTTTAAACTGAGATAGATATAGATTATCGTATTGACAAGTCCGGTAGGATAGACAAGGATCTTTTCACTTCTGCTGAACCAAACGCTGGCTATGCCTGCGATGACTGCTATGAATTCCCACCATCCGGTGTGTCTTAAGTCCTGGATAAACTGATGGCAGAGATCCGCTATTGTCATTCCGATTCAGCTACGACTTCCTTTACTTCGGGGATCATACGTTTCATCATGCTTTCGATGCCGGCCTTCAGCGTGATCATCGAAGAAGGACAACCCGAGCAGGAACCCTGCATCATCAGGTTTACAGTCCCTTCATGATAACTCCTGAACTGGATGGCGCCGCCGTCCATTTCAACAGCAGGCTTTACATAATTTTCCAGCAGCTCCTTTATACGCTTGACCACATCGTCGTCGTCGGCGTCGATGACATTGCTGCCATCTGATTTAAGAATGACAACGTCTTCTTCATTCACGACAGGTTTGCTCTCTTCCAGGTATTCCTTGAGGAACTGGCGGATAGCAGGAATGACATCGTCCCAGTCCGTGTCCGTTGTCTTGGTCAGCGTCACGAAATTGCTGGCGATAAATACGCTCTTTATAAAAGGAAAACCGAAAAGCTCGATCGCCAGGGGAGAAGGTTTGGCAGATTCGACATCGGGGAAATCAATGATCTTGCCGGGGTACAACAGCTTATTGGCCACGAATTTCATCGTTTCCGGATTGGGAGTCATTTCCGTATATATGCTGATAACCGGGTTGCCTGTTTTGATCATAATGAAGCCTTTTAAGGCAGTAAAGGTAGTAAATCCCAGCCATTTTATGCCGCTTCCCTTTCCAGTCCCGGACCCGACCCCGGCTGGCCGGCAGTCCGGGGCGAAGCCAGCCGGCCCGGTCCTGACCATCTCAAATTAAGAAGATGCGCCGAAATGATCAGCAGGACGGCAAAAGGCAGGATGCGGAATTCGTAAGAATGCCATACCTGCTTGGCTACCAATAGCATTATACCCCCTACAAACAGGAACCAGGGTGTAAGACGCCTGTGATGATGGCAGAACCCATGCCAGAGCGCCCAGGTACCGATAACAAACGCCATACCGATCATGCTATACTCAAAGACAGCATTATGAACGATGTTGACGCCAAATACCGGCAGCGTGGCTACAGCCAGCGGCAACACTGCGCAATGAATAGCGCAAAGGATCGAGGTGGAGATGCCCACAGCATCCCAGTTAATTTTACGCATCATAGTAATTCCCTGAGTGGTTAACATTCGCCGGTCCAGCGTACCCGACCGGGCGACAAATTTACAACAATGTTGCAAATAATTTGTTTTAAATTTTTTTGACACCGGCAGACCCGGACAACACTAACTTTGTGGATCATGAAAAAGAAGAACCTATTATTCCTGCTGGGCTTTTTTGTCCTGTTATTCATCGGCTTCTATTTTGCCCTGACCCGATTCGTGCCGGGCTTTGGAGAGCCGGAATTGCCGGTGCTGAGTTATGTGCCTCATTTTTCGTTTAGTAACCAGGACGGAAAGACCATCACGGAGAAGGATCTGAATGGGAAGGTCTATGTAGCCGAGTATTTTTTTACGACCTGTAAAGGCATCTGCCCCAAGCTCAATACGAATATGAAAAAGCTGGCCGACGACTATAGCGGGGTGTCTGACTTTCGGATCCTTTCCTATACAGTAGACCCCGAGACAGACAGCGTGGCCCGCATGAAACATTATTCGGATTCTCTTGGCGCCGACCCGACCCGGTGGTGGTTTCTCACTGGTCGTAAAGATAGCCTGTATCACCTCGCACGAAGCGGTTATCTGCTGGATGATCCCAAGAACAATGCGATGAACATCGACGAGCAATTTCTTCATACCCAGTTCCTGGCCCTTGTAGACAAAGGAGGACGCGTTCGCAAGATCTATGACGGCTTGAAAAAAGACGAGCTGGACGAGCTGGAAAGGGATATAACCATCCTTCTGAAGGAAAAGGCGGCTGCGCCACGATTTGCTAATTCTCTTTTTAACAATAACCCTGGTTGAAAATGATTGAAGCCAAAATAGACGAGTTACTGAAAAAAAACCACCTGAGCATTACCGGTGGCCGCAGGAGAATACTGGAACTATTCCTGCAGCAGGAAGGCGCTTTGTCACATAGTGATATCGAAAAAAAAGCCGGCGAAAAATTCGATCGCGTCACCGTATATCGTACGCTCCAGGTATTCCTCGAGAAAGGATTGATTCATAGCATACCTACCTCGGATAATTCTATACGTTACGCGTTGTGTAAAGACGACTGCTCTGGTGGACAACACCGGGATGACCACGTTCACTTCATTTGCAACTCCTGCGGTAGTACAGTGTGCCTTGAAGATGTGAGCGTGCCGGCCATAAAGCTTCCCCGGGGATATGTGTCGGAACAGGTTGAAATGCTCGTCAGCGGAGTCTGCAAGAGCTGTAATCATTAAGGCCTTCAACACACCCGACTCAAAAGTCGCCAACACACCCGGCTCAAAAAAAAGAAAGCCCCGATGTAGAAACACCGGGACTTTTGGTTAAGGCTCTGATTAGTAGCTTCTTTATGTTGATATCACATTTTTTAAATCGCTTATTGCAAATATAGCCGGAAAAAAGCATACGAACAAGAGGTATAAGTACTACTTTCCGGGTATTTTTGGGTTTTTTTTCGCTTCAAATTTTTTGCAATTCCAGGCTGACAAATTCCATCAGTTGTTTAATGTGCTCTTTTGAAAAGTTAAACTTCAGCCCCGCGGCATCGTATAATTCCGGTAGCGTCTTCATTCCACCGAGACTCAACGCCCTCGTGTAATTACTTAACGCATTCTCTTTGTTACCCTTATACTGCATCCAAAGACCGATCGCACCTAACTGGGCAATGCCATATTCGATGTAGTAGAACGGGACTTCGAACAAGTGCAGCTGCTTCTGCCAGCCAAACTGCCTGAATTCCTCTAATCCGCTCCAGTCGACAGACTCAGAAGAAAACTCATCCAGGATCTGCATCCACATTTGCTTTCTCTCCTCCAGCGTATGAGTCGGATTTTCGTATACCCAATGTTGAAATTTGTCAATGGTCGCTATCCAGGGAAAGATCGTGATGACGCGCTCGAGTTGATATTCCTGAGCACGTGCTAAATCGTTTTTATCATTAAAGAACAACTGCCAGTGATCCATGCTGAACAACTCCATCGACATACTTGCAACTTCTGCAATTTCCATCGGGTACTCCTTGAAAGAGCTTAATTTCAGCGGATGCGACAGGAAGGAATGAATGGCATGACCACCCTCATGTACCATCGTCGTCAAATCACCCATTTGCCCCGAAGAGTTCATGAATATGAATGGCGCACCCGTTTCCGCTAACGGACAATTATAACCGCCGGGCGCTTTCCCTTTGCGGCTCTCCAGGTCGAAACGCCCCATTTTTTGCATGGTGCGCAGACAGTCGCCGAAAAAAGGATTTAGCTGGTCAAAACAGGCAATGGTCTTTGTCAATAAATCCTGCCCGTTCGAAAAAGGACGCAGCGGTTCCGTACCCGCCGGCTCGGCTTCCATGTCCCAGGGACGCAAGTTGTCAAGTCCCAGCTTTTTCTTCTTCCTTTCGTTTATCTGTTTGACCAGCGGAAGTACATACTCCCTGACGGCCTCATGAAAACGGAAACAATCTTCCTTTGTATAGTCAAAACGGCCTAATTCTTCGAATTTGTAGTCCCGGTAGTTCTTAAAACCCGCATTCTGCCCTATCTGGTGCCGGATAGCAACCAGCTTGGAATACAGGTCATTCAAAGCCTCCTTGTCCTGCAACCTTCTCTGCTGCATTTTGCGATAGACTTCTTCCCTCAGTTTCCTATCCGGGTTTTCCAGGAATTTTGATGCCTGCTGAAGCGTATATTCCTGCCCACCAACCTCTACAGTCATTTTCCCCGAGATGACACCAAACTGCTGGCCCATGACACTTGACTCGGCGAAAAGCGGAATGTTTTCTTCACGGAAAAGCTCGATCCGCTTCCGGACGCTGCGCAGATAAGTAAAATAGTCTTTCTGGTCCAATTCCTTCGTATGCGGGTTTTCCACCAGCCGCTTGTTAAGGCGGTCCGCATAAGGCTGGATCTTCGGCTGTATTTCCAGGCAGAAATAATTAAAGGCCTCTTCCAGCACTTTATTCTCGGTATCACAGGTCATGCGGATCTGGCGCCAGCAGACGTCTTCGCTCACCACGGCTTCCAGCTCGCTCATGTCCAGCAACCATTTCTCGAGGGCCGCACGCGTGTCCAGTGGCCGTTGCTCCAAATCCTGGAACCAGGGTTCCAGATTTTTCCAATCCGTTATCTCAAAACCTTCCGGCAAAAAATGCCGCTCAGGTTTTTTCAATTCTGCTGTAGGTAACATAATTAACTTTTCTTTTTTGCTGCCTTCTTAGGCTTTTCTGCCGGAGAATCTTTAGCGTCCGCAGGAGCCTTCTCCGCCTTTTCAACCTTTTCCACCTTTTTCTTTGGCGCCGCAGCTGCTGCTTTTGGCGCTTCGGCAGTCGCGGCTGCTTTCTTTGCTTTCGGCTTTTCCGCGGGAGAATCTTTAGTGTCCCCAGAAGAATCTTTAGTGGGCTCTTCGCTCTTTACCTTCGCTTCCGCTTTCTCAGCCTTTTTCTTCGGCGCGGCTGCTGGCTTCTCCCCAGCAACAACTTCCTCAGCCTCTGCAGAACCTTCTTCTTCCGGAGCTGCCTCAGACAACTTAATTTCTATATTGTTTGCTTTCAACACGCTAAACCATTTTACCATCTTCTTCAGATCACTGCTATATACACGGTCGAAATCCAGGTCCGGAAATACCTTGCCGAAATATCCCTTCAAGGCGGCATTGTCTTTCTCATCGGGCAGCTTCTCTGTGCTGGTCTCCATCGCTTTTAAAATATCGACCAGGTTTACGTTATCCCGAATAGTATAGACCTCGATACTTTCCAAATGGGAAAAATTGTGGATGCGGCTGGATACAAAACGCGTTGTCTTGTCGTCCAGCGCACGAACAATGGCTCCGTCAGACTTACTGCTTAACAACTCATATAATCCCGGCAATCCGGTAACTGCTATTACTTTGTTATATTCCATATTGGTGTGTATTCAAAAATAAATTCTTGCTACGTTGAATGAGCCACAGGGCTCGATTAAGGGACATGCAAGTTAATGTTAATCGCCCATTTGAAGCCAAATATTTTCTCTGCAAATCAGCTTCGGCGGGAACCCGGAAAGCTCATCCTCAGCTCCTCCACTCACTCCCTCAACACCCCTCCGCCAATTCCCGCTCACCCCGCCAACACCTCCTCCATTCCCTTTTTCAAGGTCATATAATCCGTATACCCCTGCGTAAGCAGGTAAAACTTCGATTCGGATACCTGTAAAAATACCGTAGGGAACCCCGTCACCCCTAGCTGCTTCACCAAAGCAAACTCATCATACGCCTTTTCCTTATACGCAGGATTACGCAGCTTCACATAAAATTCAGTATCCGGGATCCGATATTTTTCCAGCAAATGACGATAGGCTTCATCATCGCAAAGATCGCGCCCTTCATAATGCAGCGCATACTGCAGCTCCCCGGCGAACAACACCGCCAGATCCGGATAGTAGTCCCTGAATACACACATCGCAATAGCCGGCTTTTCAGAGCTTGGATACCAGTCACTTTCCTCCGGATTACGCATATGCCAGAGCCAATCCTCCCCAAAGCGGATACCCGTCCGCTCTTCCACTGTCTTATAGCTGCTTAGGATATAGTCTGATATCACCCTGACGGGTTGAGGTTTTTCCGGCAGGATCATGCCGCCGGAGAGCACTTCGAAGGCCACCGTCTGCCGGTATTCTTCAAAAAGCCGCCGGATGACAGGACTAAATCCATAACACCATCCGCAATACGCATCATAACAATAGTATAAAGTCGGGCTCATATGATCAGCAGGGCTTAAAAATGATTTTGCCGGAAGTAAGCTTTGTACTCACTCCCGGCAAAGTTGAAATAAAAATCAATAGGACGAAAAATCATACGATCAATGACCTCTCCGGCCACCACTGCCGCCGCCACCCGAAGGCCTTGAGCCGCCGCCCGACGACCGCGGGGCGCTTGCTCCACCACTGGGCCGGCTAAAACCACCACCGCCGCCACCGCTTCTTGCCTGGTTGAAATTCTGCGTCCGCGTCTGACCACGGTCACGCATCTGTTGTTGCCGGTTGAGGTTTTGCTGCACCGATGGATTATTCGTCACCGGCCGCCATGAATTGTTTGACCGCTGCTGCCATTGGTTATTAGACTGATTCCGCTGGTAGACATTCCCACTCCGGTCGGAGAATACACTATTGCCGCTGCCTGGCCGTCCACCGGGTCTTCCACCCTGTACGCTTGTTGGACGCGCGCCGCCATTATTGAAACCACCACCGGGCCTTCCGCCATTCACGCTGATCGGTCTTCCTACCGAACCACGAGCGCCAAAATTGTGGTTATCCCTTGTGACGATACCCCCACGGCCACGGTATATATTCGAATGATAGTGGTTATTTATGTACACACTCCGGTTGCTGTAATAGTTATGACCATAGAAACCACCGGACCGATACCTGTTCCAGGCATAAGCCGGCCGGTAAACACGCGGTCCCCACCAGCCACCGCCGCCCCATCCACGCCAGTAGCCGCCACCAAAGCCAACGCCAAAGTGGAACCAGCCAAGACCAAAGCCATAACCCAGCGACCAGCCGACATACGGATTATATCCTACGCCAAAACCCCAGGTATAAGGACGGGCATAATAATTACCATTGAACCAGGGATCATAATAAAAGCCGGTACCATAGACCACCGTAGAACCATAGATATAGTTATTCAGATATCCCGGGGTATATCCCATGTATACATACTGCGGCGTCACATCATATACATAAACGTATTTGGTGTTGTAAAGAGGAGAGCTGGGTGGTATACGGTCTACCTCTTCAGGCCTTTCAGTAGCCACAGTCCACGGACCGCTCGGGCTCGGCGCCTGGAACCAGACACCATTGTCTACACTATAATACACACCATGATCGAGGATGACAGAGTTCGACGTATTCGTCGCATATTGCATATCCGTTCCCTGTAAAGGCGCGAATTGCGGATCGCCATTGTAGTTGACATCGGTGGTTGCCGTACTCCGGTCGACCTTTGCCGTCTGAGGGACCTGCGCATCCATTATCGCTTCACGCGCCGCGTCCGTTCCGGCCACACTGGCGAGCACATTATCCTTCGGCGAACCTTCAGGGATCTTTGCAAAGTCGCCAGGCAGCGCATTGGCAGCCACATAATGCCAGCCGCCCGTCAAAGAAGAAGAACTATACCAACGACCGGAGATGAGTACATAATACTTGCCTTCCTGGTCCTGGAAAATATCATTCGGGGAATTCGATACATATGAAAGACTTGTGCCGGTTACCGGGCTCATGCTCGGCTTGCCATCCGTCTGGATCAGCTCGGCAGGGGAAGTGCTCACAATAATGTTCGATGGCACCTTGTCCTGTTGAGCCGCAGCCGAATCGACATAACCGGCGTCTGAGCTGTTGGCATTATCTATCGCACTCTTTACCTTATCGAGACTGGATGGAACACTGCCACCCGCTTCCGAATAGGGACCCGTAGCCGCCTGCGCCGTATACCAGCGCTTGCCGCCATAAAGATAAAACCTTCCATCCTCTGGCTTTACAATGGTAAAAGGAGAATTGACGACCACATCCATCCCCCAATCCTTATTATTCTGAAGTTTGGGCTGACCATCGATCAGCACCAGCAACGAAGACCGGTCACTGTAAATGATCCGGGGTGCCGTTGTATTCAGATCCTTCGACAATTTCTTTTGCTCCAGGTTCTGATCCAGGCTCGACAGGATCTCATCCAGGGAAAGATCCCCGGCTGCCTGTGGCAGATTTGTTTCAAGAGCGGTCTTCAGACTGCCGGTGAAATTCTCATCCGCCTGCCCGGGAAACTTGATATTGGGCACCTTTACGGATTGGATAACGACCCGGCGATTGTCCCTGTCTGTCTCCACATTAGCTACGGACCAGAAAGTACCAAACACCGGTTCGGTCTTTCCATTCTGTAAAACAGAAATAGCCCAGCGGGATTTTAAAACATTATCGGAAAAAGACTCCGGCTGCGGCTCGTAGATCTTGACAACAGTACCGTCGTCAGTCGTAAAGCTGCGCGGCCAGTCCTGTTGTTGCTGTTGCTGCGGGGCAGCATCCTGCGCCCGGGCAACAACCGACACAGAAAGAGCTGCCAAAAGCATAGAGAATATAATACGAATGCTTCTCATACGTTATGTTTGTTTATCGTTAACAAGGTTTTACGCGAACTGTTCATACCAGACTCTCCCTGATGTAGGGGACGCTGGCTGGTGTTTTGGGGGCTTGACCCACTCGCTCATAGGTTTGACTGTTTTTGGGCGCTAAAGTTTGCTGGCGTTTATAAATGAGTTGTTAAAAATAACCCCTTAAATTTTAATGTGCTTCAAGCCAGTTGATCCCGGTTCCCATTTCTGCAATGGCCGGGACTTCCTCCGGAAGCAGCAGCGCCGTCTGCATACAACGCGTAATTATAGGTTTAATTATCTCTATTTCAGTTTTATGGGCGTCGAAAACCAATTCATCATGCACCTGCAGCAGCATCTTCGACCTGAGCCCCGCCTTTTTAAACTCGGTATGCACTTTTATCATCGCCAGCTTGATCATATCCGCTGCCGACCCCTGGATCGGGGAGTTGATGGCATTTCGCTCCGCAAACCCCCGGATGGTAAAATTGGCGGAATTGATGTCCTTTAACCACCTTTTCCTGCCCATCAGGGTCTCCACATACCCATTCTCCCTGGCCAGATTGATGGTATCATCCATATATTTCTGGATATTGGCGAATTGCTTCTTGTAGTTGTCAATTATCTCCTTGGCTTCCGATCGGCTGATGCCCAGATTATCGGCCAGCCCAAAGGCCCCCTGACCGTAAATAATCCCGAAATTGACGCTTTTGGCCTTGTAACGCATTTCCTTGGTCACATCCTTTTCCTCCACATTGAATACCTTGGCCGCCGTAGCCGTATGGATATCCTTCCCCTCCCGGAATGCCGCACACATATTGGGGTCCCCGCTGATCGCTGCAACAATCCGCAATTCGATCTGCGAATAATCCGCGGACAGGAGCAGATATTCCTCGTTCCGGGGCACAAACGCCTTCCGGATCTCCCTTCCCCTCTCCGTACGGATCGGTATATTCTGCAGGTTGGGGTTGTTCGAGCTGAGACGGCCCGTAACGGCTACAGCCTGCGCATAGCTCGTATGCACCCGGCCCGTCTTGCGATTGATCATCTCCGGCAGCGCATCCACATAGGTGGATTTTAGCTTGGTAAGCTCCCGGAAAGCGAGAATATCATCTACGATCTGGTGTTTATTAGCCAGCTTCAGCAACACGTCTTCCCCTGTTGCATATTGCCCCGTTTTGGTCTTTTTGGCCTTGGGATCAAGCTGCATTTTCTCAAACAGGACTTCACCCAGCTGTTTGGGCGAAGCCAGGTTGAACTGCAATCCAGCCTGCTGGTACACCTTTTCCTCGGCCACCCGCGCCTCCCTATCCAGCTCTTTCGAGTACTCTCTCAGGAATTCCATATCCACGCGAATGCCCTCGAACTCCATATCCGTCAGCACCTTCACAAGGGGATTCTCCACTTCATAAAAGACCTTTTCCACTTCTTTCTTCTGCAATTCCGGAAAAAAGGAGTGTTTCAGCTGCAGCGTGATATCCGCATCTTCGGCCGCATAATCAGTTATCTTTTCCAGCGCCACATCCCGCATATTGCTCTGGCCCTTCCCTTTCTTCCCGATCAACTCTTCGATATGCACGGGCTCGTACCCTAAGTATTTGGCACTCAGCAGGTCCATGCCGCGTTTGCCTTCCGGCTCGAGAACATAATGCGCCAGCATGGTGTCGAACACCTCTCCTTTCGGCTCGATGCCATACCATTTGAGTATCAGCAGGTCATATTTGAGATTCTGGCCGATCCAGGTAATGCCCGGCTCGTCCCACAGTGGACGGAAGAGTTCCAGCGTCTTTTTTGTAACCTCCTGGTCCTTTGAACAGGGTACAAACCAGGCTTTTCCCGGCCGGATAGAAAAGCTCATCCCAACCAGCTCAGCATCGTTCGCATCCAAACCCGTCGTCTCAGTATCGAAACACAGCTCTTTTTGCTGTAAAAGCTTTTCCACCAGCCCACGTATGGCTTCTTCATCGACCACCGATGTATACGTATGGACAGTGTTGTGGATGTTTTTACCACCGGGCGGAAAAGAAGAGCCTTCGCCTTCTTCCCTTGGCAGCTCCGATTCCTCGCCCCTTTCCACCGCTGCCTCCAGGTAGGTGCTTGCTGTTTCCAGCCTGTCCGTGGGTTTTTTCTTCGGTGCCACCGGCTTCACAGCATTCCCAAAAAGATCGGTCTGCACCCCTTCCGGCGGAATGTATCCTCCCGTAGCATCCTCGCCCAGTACCCTCTTGATGAGGGTCTTGAACTCAAGCTGGTTGAATACCTCATTCAAACCCGCCTTGTCCCAGTCCTTCAGCCTGAAATTTTCCTCATGGAATTCTACCGGCACTTCAGTGATGATCGTGGCCAGCTTTTTACTCAGTATGGCCAGCTCTTTCCCCGCCCGCACCTTTTCACCCAACGCACCCTTGATGTTATCGGCACCGGCTACCACATTTTCCAACGTACCAAATTCAGCCAGCAGCTTGGCGGCAGTCTTTTCACCCACCCCCTTGATCCCGGGAATATTGTCGACAGCATCTCCCATCAGACCAAGGATGTCGATCACTTGCCTGACGTCTTTGATACCCCACTTCTCACAGACCTCTTTAGGCCCCAGGATCTCGGCAAGACCACCCTGGTATGGAGGTTTATAGATTTTGATCTTTTCCGATACCAGCTGACCATAGTCTTTGTCCGGAGTGACCATATAGACTTCATAACCTGCAGCAGCAGCCTGTATGCTCAACGTGCCGATAACATCATCAGCCTCGTAGCCATCCAGCTCCATTATGGGGATATTGAAACCTTTAACAATGGCCTTTATATCCGGGATCGCACTCGTAAGATCTTCCGGAGCCTCCTGCCGGTTAGCCTTATAGTCCGCAAAATCCGTATGGCGTTCGGTCGGAGCGCTGGTGTCGAAGCATACCGCCATATGAGAGGGTTTCTGATTGTTGATAAGGTCGACAAGAGCATTCGTAAACCCGAACTGCGCATTGGTGTTCCGGCCCTTGGTCGTAATGCGCGGGCTGTTGATCAGCGCATAATACGCGCGAAAGATCAGCGCGAACGCATCGAGGAGAAATAGTCTTTTATCCGTATTTTCCATAGTGGCGAAATTAGGCAATTAACTCTTAAGGCGCCCTTTCCCGCCGCGCTAATATTTTTAGTTTTTTACGCCTTCATCTCCTTCAACCTCTTCTGCAAAGTAAACATCTCATCCCTCAGCCTCGCCGCCTCCATAAAATCCAGATCCCTCGCCGCCTTCTCCATATCTTTTTTCGTCCGGTTTATAGCCTTCTCCACCTGCGGGATCGTTTGATAGACCTCCTGCTCTTCAGCAGCCATAGTGACCAGCTCTCCATCCGGCGCCAGCGCATACTGATCCCCCGGATTATATCCCCGGATGTCAAGCACAGAAGTCTGCGCAAATACCTGCTCCTTTGTTTTATTCACCGTTCGCGGAGTAATGCCATTTTCGAGATTAAAAGCGACCTGCTTTTCCCGGCGACGCAGCGTCTCGTCCATGGTCCTTTGCATGCTTTCGGTGATCGTGTCGGCATAAAAGATAACCTTCCCATCCACGTTACGGGCAGCGCGGCCCGCCGTTTGTGTCAGCGACTTTTCATTGCGCAAAAATCCTTCCTTATCAGCATCCAGGATAGCAACCAGCGAAACCTCCGGCAGATCCAGACCCTCCCTCAGCAAATTGACGCCGACCAGCACATCAATCTCCCCCAGCCGCAGCTGCCGCAATATTTCCACCCTCTCCAGGGTATCTACCTCGCTGTGGATATATTTTGATTTTATATCGATACGATGCAGGTATTTATCCATTTCTTCCGCCATCCTTTTGGTCAGCGTTGTCACCAGCACCCTGTCCCCTTTTTTTACCGTCTTGTCGATCTCATCCAGCAGGTCATCGATCTGGTTGACGCTGGGCCGCACTTCGATAGGCGGATCAAGCAGTCCCGTAGGTCGCACGACCTGCTCCACAACAACTCCTTCTGTTTTCTCCAGCTCATAGTCGCCCGGTGTAGCAGAAACAAAGATGGTCTGCCCCGTCATGGACTCGAACTCATGAAAATTCAATGGCCGGTTGTCCAATGCGCTGGGCAAACGGAATCCATAGTCCACCAGCACCAGCTTCCGGCTCCTGTCCCCACCATACATGCCGCTGATCTGTGGGACTGTCTGATGACTTTCATCCAGCACCAGCAAAAAGTCCTTGGGAAAATAGTCGAGGAGGCAGAAGGGCCGCGTACCCGGCGTACGGCGGTCAAAAAAGCGGGAATAGTTTTCCACTCCATTACAATATCCCAACTCCCGGATCATCTCCACGTCATAGTTCACTCGTTCACCCAGCCGCTGCGCTTCAATATATTTCCCTACGTTCTTGAAATAAGTTACCTGCGAAGCCAGCTCATCCTGGATCTCGGCCAGCACCTGGTGAATGATGTCCTTTGGAGCGAGATAAAGATTGGCAGGAAAGATAGCCGCATCCGTAAGCGCCCCGATCCGTTTGCCGGAAGAGATCTCAAAACTTTCAAGAGAATCGATCTCATCCCCGAAGAAGCTGATCCGGTAGCCATAATCCACATAAGGAAGATTGATGTCTATCGTATCACCCTTTACCCGGAAATTACCCCGCCCGAATTCTACCTCACTGCGCTTGTACAGGGAATTGACCAATGCATGTAACAAACCCTGCCTGGAAATCACCTGGCCCTGCTGCAGACGGATGATCCCGTTCTCGAATTCGGCGGGATTGCCGATACCATAGATACAGCTCACGGAGGCCACTATGATGATATCCCGCCTGCCGCTCAGCAGTTGTGTGGTAGCCTGCAGGCGCAGCTTTTCCAATTCCTCATTGATCGAGAGGTCCTTTTCAATATAGGTATTGCTGACAGGCATATAGGCCTCGGGCTGATAGTAGTCGTAATACGAGACAAAATAACCGACAGCATTGTCCGGGAAAAATTGTTTGAACTCGCCATACAGTTGCGCCACAAGAGTTTTATTGTGCGTAAGCACTAGCGTAGGCCGCTGTACGTTCTGGATCACATTGGCGACGGTGAAGGTCTTACCCGAACCCGTGACGCCCAGCAAAGTATGATATTGATCTCCCCGAAGAATGCCTTCCGTCAGCTGGCTGATAGCAGAGGGCTGATCACCGGCCGGAGTATATGGAGAATGAAGGTTAAATGACATGACTACAAATTTACTATCTTTTTTTCTTCAGCGCTCTTTTGAAGGGGTCCCAGCTGACCTTCAGCTTTCCGTCATCACCGGTCTTGGCGCGGAGCCGAAGGCTAAGCCCAGCCTTACTGTCATTGCCCTTGCTGTCCGGCGGGATCTCGGGGTTCTGGTCCTTGTTTTTCTTGAGATTGCTCAGAGGCACCTGCAGGCTCATGTCGGCGCCTGTTTTCAGGTTATAGGTACCCTCCACATAAAGCGCAAAAGCCGTTGACCGGATCTCCATCCGGTGTATGGTCAAAGTCGTGGAATCGATGTCGAGCTGATTCTTCACCTCCGCAAAATAGATGTTGGAAAAGTCCTTACTTTTCAACACCTTTTCATGGATCTTTTGCATGGGCTCGAAGTCGATCAGCTGCCCTTGTCTCAGACTGAAATCAACAGTTCCCTTCATACCGCCCGTCACCATTTTTGCTTTGTCCGTCAGCGCTCCCGACAGGTGTACGTCTGCTGTCAGCTTGCCTTTTAAGTTTTTTGCGGTTATTGCGTCCTGTCCAAAATTATTAAAGCCATTGAACAGCTTCTGCACATCCACCCCTTCGATATGTGATTCCAGTGCCAGCGGATTGGCGTCTCCTTTTCGCTTCAGCGTCGCCTTCAGCTCCATCGATCCCGAGCCCTGCTCCACGGTCAGGCGGTTTAGCTTGATCGAATTGCCATCGAATATGAGATCCGCTTTTGCATGCGCGCCGGAGAATTTTTTATAGCTGAGATCGGCGGCTTCGATAGCGACATGAATCGTTCCTTCCTTAAGAAGATTGTCGATGCGCGCAAAGCTCGTTTTGAAGAGGCTTTGGCCCGAAGACCTGACAGTAGCCGTGGATGGCTTGCCCGCAAAACCGCTGAAGTCCGCCACGTCCAGGTGGGCAGCGCGAAGACTTAAGTCCATGCTGACATTCTCCGAATTCCGGTCAAGCAGCGCGACAAGGTTTTTTGCAGCGCCTTTAACAAGGATCCTGCTCGTTCCTGCATTGACATCCAGCTGCTCGATAAAAAGATCCTGGTCTTTAAAAAGCAGCCTGCCTTTTCCATTGGTCAGCTTGAAATCATAAGGCAGGTAGGTAATGGAGGCTGAATCGATGTCAAGCCTGCCATTGACGATAGTGCCTGCCGTGTCGTTTTCAGACATTGGACCTTTGTAGGAAATGTTCAGGTTGCCGGTGCCTTTCTCAAAGAACATCGTCTCGCTCCCGGTCATGGTATTTAGCTGGTCCAGCGCGAAACGGGAATGAATATCGCTGGCAAGGTTTGGATGTTTCAGATTGGTAATGGTAATTGTATCCGATCGCAAGGGCATGTCTTGTAGCCGGCCGGAAAAGGCCAGCAGCCGGATGGCGGAATTCTCGTCGTCCCTCTTCTGACCACGACGCCATTCATTGGTAAAGCTGGCGCGGAAGGACGTTTCGGTAAACCTGCCGATAGGTGTAAGTACGCCGCCCTTGTCCAGGTTCAGCTTGATCTGTATCTGGGGCTGAGGATCGTCGGCGGAGCCGGCATCCAGCTGCGCATGTATAGACACCGGTTTGTCGATATCATATTCATCCAGCTTCTGCTGAATGTTGGGTGTCAGCAGTGCCGCGACCTGGTGGAAGACCGCATTGTTCGTTTCGATGGTCAGGATGAAGGGGTCCGGTGAAACCGTCGGAAAGAAACGCCCCGTGAATGTATAAGGATGCCCGTCTATTGCCAGGGTGATGCCGGCAAACTGCACGATCTTACTGGCTGTGTTGTAACGCAGTGCAAGACGCCCCGTTAGTCGTTTATCCCTGAGAAAACTTCCCTTATAGGTGTTAAAAGCAAAACTCTTCACGGTAATGTCCGCATTGGCGGCGATCTGGAGCACGCGCTCCTTTCTTTTGAACTCGCAGTCCAGCCGGCGAATATCCAGGTCGAAGAGCTTATGCTTGTCCTGTAGCTCATCCGTCCATTTCATGTCGGATAAAGAGATATCCGGCAGATCAGACGGTTCTCCGGATGAGGACGAAGCAGGTTTACGGTCTTTGAAAATATAAGTATTGCTATACCCGGTAGTATCCCTGAAGAAGTAAATGGTGCCGTGTTCGAGAAAAACTTTACCCAACTGGACCTTGCGGTTCATGAGACTGCGGAGGATCTGACAGCTGACAAACACATTTTTGGCATGCAACAGGTCATGGTGATGCTGTTGCCAGAGACTATCCCGTATCGACACATCGGATAGCTGCAGCGTAATAGAAGGGAAATGCCGGAAAAGAGAGATGTCCAGCTGGCCGATCTGTACATCGGCTCCCATACGGGCTTTTATTTCCACTCTGGCCTTTTCCAGCAAACTGGCCTTCTTCACGCTGACATAAATGGCCAGGGCCACCCATACAAGCAATAGCAGGCACACAATGGCGCCTGCTATTCGTAACGTATATCGTAATATCTTTTTCAACTATATTGGCCCCTACAGAGCTATCGCACTCAGATAGTCCGCGAATTTGCTCAATACCGCGGCATCGATCCCGATCTGTTCCTGCGCCTCTTTCCAGTTCCGTTGTTCGATAGCTTCCCGGATGCCCGGCAGGGTCTTCACGCCATAACCGGTATAAAAACCGGGGGCATAAATGGCATGCCGGTACCAGGGACGGCGGGGAAGTCCTTTATCAGATAGCAATTGTTGTTCCGCCCTATAAAGAGCCTGGTTGATCACATCTGCCCGGCTTCCGGACGCACGTGAACGCACCAGGCTGTCAGACAACCGGGAAAGACGATTCGTTGCTGTTTCAAGCCGGCTCAGCGCATTTTGCAGACTGGAAAAGTCGAGGAAAGGCACTTCTGTCCTCGCAGCAGGTGGTAGCTGCTTAACAGTCGGGTCCTTGGCATAGCTGTAGTGATTTTCTTTAAGCACCTGGTTTGACAGGGCCGTGGTTTCCCTCATCTGGTCCAGCGATGTCATCAGCTCGGACACATATCCGCTCACGGTTTTGTAGAAGGCGCGGAAGTCAAACGGCAGCAGGGCAGCGTCAGCCATCCGCAGGGTGGTACGACCGGCCGTTTTGGCTAATACGACCCCGTACTGGAAGGTCGGATCTTTGAAACGGCGGAAGTCGTCATACGAGTCGTAAATGGAATGGTATTCCCCACCGGAGGACTCTCCGCCAAAACCCAGGTTAAAACAGGGGATCCCAAGGTGCTGCAAAAAAGGGGAAAAGTCGGAGCCGGAGCCGAGGGCACTCAGGCTGAAGGTCTTTTTCTGGAAAAGATCTTTGCGAAGCTTTCCATTCTCTTCGGCGTTGACCAGCTCGCGGGAATGACGGCGCTCGCCAATGCTGACCTGTGTTTCCGGGTCGGTGACGTCGCGGGCGATCTCGTTCATGAACGGTTCCAGGGCATGAGAGCCGCCGGCTTCGAGAAAGCCCCGGCCATTTTCGTCGGAGTTGATATAGATAACGGCTTTCTTTTGCAGCTCTTCAGCATGTTCTTCCACCCATTCCGTTGATCCCAGGAGACCGGGTTCTTCGCCATCCCAGGCGCAGTAGACGATCGTCCGTTTGGGTTTCCAGCCCGTTTTACGCAGTTCGCTGACAGCCCTTGCTTCTTCCAGCAAAGCCGACTGACCGCTGATAGGGTCTGCAGCGCCGTTGACCCAGCCATCATGGTGATTACCACGGATCACCCATTCATCGGGGTATTCGCTCCCCGGCATTTTGGCGATGACGTCATTGATGGTTTTCATATCCCAGTTGAAGGCCAGTTTCAAATGGACCTGGGTCTTGCCGGGACCGACATGATAGGTCATCGGCAGGGCTCCCCGCCAGTCTTCCGGCGCGACAGGACCGTCCAGCGCGCGCAGCAAAGGCTCGGCATCGTGATAGCTGATGGGTAATACGGGGATCTTTAGCAGGGTAGGGGCATCCGACAGTTCGATCCGCTTGGCGTCTTTGGTGGCGCCAATACCGGGTGTCAGCGGGTCGCCGGGGTAGATGGGCATGTCCATGACAGAGCCCCTTTGAACACCATATTCGCTTTTAAAGGCTCCTTTGGGATAGACCTCGCCCTGGTAGTAGCCGTCGTCCTTTGGATCGGAATAGATAAGGCAGCCGATGGCGCCATGTTCCTGTGCCACCTTGGGTTTGATGCCCCGCCAGGAACGACCGTATTTGGCTATGACGATCTTTCCTTTTACGGAGATGCCCATCCTCGAGAGGCGTTCATAATCCTCAGGTATGCCATAGTTCACGAAAACAAGCTCAGCTGTCACATCCCCGTCAGGCGACCAGCAGTTGTATGTAGGCAGTTGCTCACGCGTCTGACCTGACGTCGCATCTTCTTTAAGAGCCGGCTCGGCCAGGCTTGCCTTATAGGCAGCAGGCCCTGTCATTTCCAGCAGCCTTTCCTTGGGAGTGGGGAAGGGCACGTAGAAGGTTTCGACCTGTACATCGTAACCCCAGCTCTTGAACTTATTATAGATATAGTCGACGACCGCTTTGTTTCCCGGCGATCCAACATGATGAGGATGTGCCGACATGATACGTATACCGCTGTCGATGTTGGCGGCCGAAAGATAGCCGTCAAAGGTAGATTCCAGCTGGAATTGTTGACGGGACGCTGTTTCATCAAATCCGGACAGGGGTTTGGACTGCCCCCATGCCAGGGCGGAAGCCAGCATAAGGCTGCCGGCAAAAACAAAAACTCTTTTTCTCATTTATTTGGTAGTGTTTGGTGAATCGTCACGTCTTTGGAGCCGGCTATTGTACTGGGAGTAGTCTGGTACAATGATCTCATACTCTTCGAGCATTAGCGGAGAGGTGAGCAGGAAGTCGGCGGTAGCCCGGTCACAGGCGAAAGGCAGGTTCCACGTCACGGCCACCCTTAGAAGGGCCTTGATATCCGGGTCATGAGGCTGAGCTTCCATGGGATCCCAGAAGAAGATCAGCATGTCGAGCTTGCCCTCTGCAATGCTGGCACCGATCTGCTGATCTCCGCCAAGCGGGCCGCTCAGAAACTTGCTCACAGACTGGCCTAAAGCCAGTTCCAGAAGGCTTCCCGTCGTGCCAGTGCCATAGAGCCGATGCTGGGCCAGCGCCCGTTTGTTGTATACGGCCCACTCGATGAGCTCGCTTTTCTTGTTATCATGTGCTACGAGGGCTATGCGTTTAAAGCCGCTCATTTTTCTAACGGGCGTTTGCATAATTATTCATTTCCTCGGTAAGATACCGGCTTTATGATTATTATAACATCTTCATAAAAATTTTACTTGTCATGCAGCGTTTTCATTCGGGCATGGAATTTGTTGCACACTCCTCCCTTTCGTTTTCGAATTTACTGACCCAACGGCAATGAAGAGACTAACCTGTTGTATTTTGTTGGCTGTAACCTGCAGCTTTGTCTGCCAGGCCCAGCAAACGCCGGATTCCGCGATGGATTCGCGTATACTAACAGGTCAGCCATCCTTCGTCAACTTTACCGCAGTAGTAAGAGAGTCTAATAAGGTCTGGCTGAAATGGGATGTGGACAGCGCTGTTGAAGGAGATTATTTTGTTATCGAACGCAGTTCGGATGGTTCCCACTTTGAGACCATTGGTGCACTTCGCTCGACCGGGATAAAAGAGCGTTATGAGCTGACGGACATAGCGCCTCCCAACGGCCCCAACTTCTACCGGATCAAGTATACCGGTCAGTCTATTGGTAGCTCCTATTCCAAAGCCGTGCAGCTAAGCCTTTCCGGCGATGTCGACTTTAAGTTTTACCCCAACCCCATAGATAAGTTATTTATCGTCCGAACCGAGCATAGCATCGATCTCCAGGTCCTTGACGCGAACGGCTCCGTACGTCTTAGCAAACGGTTGCAACCCGGTATCCAGGTAATAAATGCATCTTCCCTTGAACGAGGGGTTTATATTCTCCGAGTTACTGATAAAGAAAGCAATAGAGCAATTTCCCAGCAGTTGTTGAAGAATTAAAAAAACCTTAAAAAAGAAATTACCAGAAAATGGTATTGCAGAATTGATTTAATTCCTATACCTTTATCTTGGTTTTTCATAGGATATTGGATTTTAAAACGGGGTTGAATTTCTATTCAGACCCCTTTTTTATTTTATGGAAGTGAAAGAGGAAGACGGGCGCCAGTAAAGGATTAAAGCTTGCGTAGTTGTACGCGGGAGAATAAGTATTAGTGCGCATGCATGTTTGCAAATCTGTGAATTGTGTAACATTGGCTGTATAAATAAAAAAAGCCCCGATAGAAATCGGAGCTACATACTTACTAACCCAATTAAAATAAAAACAAACTCGTTGGCTGTAAATCTTTATTCAGCAGCAAGCAAACATACGTTGAACTAGCTGGCTTGCATTTCTTTTACTTTCTCTCTGATCTTGCCTTCGATCTCTACTGCCATCTCCGGATTATCATGTAACAGTTGCTTCACTGTATCACGACCTTGTCCAAGCTTGTCGGTGCCATAGCTGAACCAGCTACCACTCTTGTTGACAATACCAAGCTCTACACCCATGTCGATGATCTCACCCATCTTGGAAATACCTTCTCCGAAAACAATATCGAATTCAGCAGCACGAAAAGGAGGAGCTACCTTGTTCTTTACAACTTTTACTTTTATCCGGTTACCAACTGCTTCTTCTCCGTCCTTGATCTGCGCCATACGACGAATGTCCAAACGAACGGAAGCATAGAACTTAAGGGCGTTACCACCGGTTGTCGTTTCCGGATTACCAAACATAACCCCGATCTTTTCCCGCAGCTGGTTGATGAAGATACAGATGGTGTTGGTCTTGCTGATCGTAGCCGTAAGCTTTCTCAGCGCCTGCGACATCAGACGGGCCTGCAAACCCATTTTGCTGTCCCCCATTTCACCTTCCAGCTCACCTTTGGGAACCAGTGCGGCAACAGAGTCGATAACGACTACATCCAATGCGCCGGAAAGGATCAGCCGGTCCGCGATCTCCAACGCCTGCTCTCCATAATCTGGTTGTGAGATCAGCAGGTTGTCGATGTCGACACCTAACTTCTGGGCATAAGCGCTGTCGAAAGCATGCTCGGCATCGATAATGGCACACATGCCGCCTTTTTTCTGCGCTTCTGCAATAATATGTGTGGCAAGAGTTGTCTTACCGGATGACTCTGGTCCGTATATTTCGACGACCCGGCCTTTGGGCAAACCCCCAACCCCCAGCGCCATGTCCAGACCGATCGAACCGGTGGAAATGACCTCCATAGGGTCCTGGCTTCTTTCATTCATCATCATCACGCTTCCCTTCCCAAAGTCCTTGTCTATTTTGTCCATCGTCAACTTTAAAGCCTTGAGTTTTTCTGTATTTGACATAATCGTAGTTTTTTAGTTCACCCAAATTTATTGATTCAGCAAAGCTAGTATAATTATTTTATACACACTAACTATTTTAGTATTCAAAGCTAATTTTTTTGGTCCGGTACACCCTACACACATTTTTTTAACTTTTCCGGGCAACCCGATCTTCGTAAACTGCATTTAACAAGAGACGACCTCGGACCCGGGCTATCCAAACACCCGGCTCCGGTAAAGCCGGATCAACCCCGACAGCACCAGCATGAATATATCAGAACAGATAGAGGACGCCCGATCGGGCAACGTCGCTGCGCAGAGATACCTCTTCGGCCATCTGGCGGACCCCATGATGGCGCTCTGCTGCCGGTATGTGAAGAGCCGCGAGGACGCTGAAGAGGTCCTGCTGGACGGATTTTATAAGTTCTTCAGACATCTCAGGGACTTTCGCTACCAGGGCGAAGCCGCTCTTTATGCCTGGATCAAAAAGATCATGGTCAATGAATGCCTCATGTTCCTTCGCCGCCGCCACGCTTTTTCCATGCTGACAGAGACGGCAGCAGAAGACCTTCCCCGGATAGAAGAGCCACTGGCCAATCTGTCGGCGGCAGAGATCTTCGACGTGGTCGTGCGGCTGCCGGTAGGCTACCGGACCGTCTTCAACCTCCACGTCATCGAAGGGATGGAGCATAAGGAGATTGCAAAAGCCCTCGGCATCTCGGAAGGCACCTCAAAGTCCCAGCTGAGCAAGGCCCGGCTCTTATTACAAAAAATGTTATTGGAAAATGGAATAACTTATGTCAGACGAAAGACCCGATGAATTTTTTTCCTGGCGCAGCCGCCTCGGCCCGCCGGATGCCCTGCCGGAACAGGGTCTCGACAACCGGGACCTGACCTGGGAAAAACTGGCTCACCGTCTCGGAAAAGCCCCCGGACAGGACTCAGCCAGCCACCAGTCCGGCAGCCACGCCTCCACCAACAGCGCGTCCGCAAGGCCTCACCCCGCCAGG
>Ga0193716_1000139_pt1 | contig 42721 bp, 74 predicted proteins | sample U2c1metaG_FD_145901 | JGI IMG/M metagenome (GOLD analysis project Ga0193716, IMG submission 145901) | Soil microbial communities from a riparian zone of the East river system, Colorado, United States - U2c1 | ecosystem: Environmental > Terrestrial > Soil > Riparian zone | place: USA: East River...
AGCGCGGGTGCCGCACTGATGAACGCGAACCGTTCGATGACATACCGCGAATGGTGAACGCGTGACGTGAAGCGTGACCGATCGGCGCCGTCAGAAAATCTGGCGATGTCGATCGACCGTTTGACCTCCGCGCCGTCAATCTCCCTCCGTAGTCATTCTGTGTCCCGTGACTACTATCAGTTAGCAACCCCGGCTTGATCACCGCGGGTTAGAAAGCCCCGACGTTTCCAAGGCGTCGGGGCTTTCGCATTCCTTGGAGCCAAGATGCCGAATCGTCCCGATCTCCCTTGCGCTGGTTGCGGCAAGATGCTGTGGCGAGGCGCGACATCCCTCCCTGCGGGAAGGGCGCGTTGCCGACCTTGCCGTCGGATCCCGCCGTGTCCGTGCGGGTTCTGCGGTGCTGAGTTCCAGCCCCACACGGTCGGCAATGTGCGGATCATCTGCCGCCTCTGCAACCAGAAGCGCCCGAACGACGGCAGTGACTTCGTCGGACAGCCCACCCTGTGGGCCGAAGATCCGGATGTCGTTCCCAAGCCGATCAGGGCGAAGAAAGCCAAGCCCCCCAAGCCGGCGCGAGTCCTCAAGCCGCAGCCGTCCAAGCCGCAGCCTCGACCATGCCGAACCTGCGGTACCGAGATCGTGCCGTCAGGGCGCGGGCGACCGCGCATGTGGTGCGAGGAGTGCCGCCCTGCCGCTCCGGCTCTGCGGGTCGCTGCGTAGGGAGGTCGAGATGGAACGTCCGTGTGACATCTGCGGCGACACCTACGAGGCCAAGCGGCCAGCATCGAAGTATTGCTCAGGTACCTGCCGCAAGCGCGCATCGCGTGGCGTAGTCAAAGCCCCCGACCTCACTAAGGGTGATTGGGGTCTGATCGCCCTTCCGGTCTCAGCCCGGGAAATCGAGCAAGGCCCGGTCGAGTCGGCGCTGCTCGCCGAGCTTAAAACTGCGGAGCGTGACAATACGACGCTGGGTCAGGCCGCGCTGACTCTGGCCCGCCGGGTGGACATCGGCCGCGATACCGGTGCCGGCCTGGCGTCGCTGGTGAAGCAACTCGAGGCCACCAAGACTTCGGCCACTGCGGACGTGAAGTCCGCGGCGTCTCCGCTGGATCGGGCCAAAGATCAACTGGCCGAGCGTCGGGCGCAGCGCGGTGCGTGAGCCGCGGTACAAGTGGGTCCCCGAGTACAAGGAAACTTTCGGGGATCTGGCCGCTGATGTAGGCGAGCAACTCGGCATGGTCATGGACGCCGAGCAGCGGATGATCCTGGATGCGATCTTCGCGGAGAACGAATCGGGCGAACCTGCCTGCTTCTCTGTGACCGCCATAGCTCCGAGGCAGAACCTGAAGACCGCGACTCTCGAGATCGCGGCTCTCACGGATGTGTTCGTGCTGGGTGAGCCGTTGCACGCGTGGACGGCTCACCTGTTCGACACGGCGCGAGCCACGTTCGAGCACATGTGCCAGCTGATCGAGGGCAACGACGACTTCCGCAAGCGGTGCCGCAAGCCGCGCACCGCGAACGGGAACGAGTCGATCGAACTCCTGTCCGGTGAACGCATCGAGTTCCACGCCCGCTCTAAGGGCGGCGGTCGAGGCATCACGGGTGACAAGATCACCTGGGACGAGGCGCTGTTCCTGCAGCCCGCAGAGACCGGCGCTCTGCTTCCGATCCTCGCGACCCGCAAGGGCGCGCAGGTTCGGTACGGATCTTCAGCCGGCTTCGTCAACTCAGCGGTGCTACGCAGGATCCGTGACCGCGGTCGGGCCGGCGGGCATCCTCGCTCGGCGTACTTCGAGTGGTGCGCTCCGGTGGCGGAATGTGAAGACCCCGCTTGCAACCATGAGCTTGGTGTCATCGGGTGCGTGGCCGACCGGCTGGATCTACTGACTGAGGCGAACCCAGCTCTCGGGCGGCGCATCACGATGGAACGCCTCAAGGACTTCCGCGACGAGATGCCCCCGGAGGAGTTCATCCGGGAGTTCCTCGGCTGGTGGGATGAACCGGGCACCGCTGATGCGGCGTTCGGCCCCGGCAACTGGGAAGCGTGCGCCGGTGATCCGCCTCAGGGTGTACCGATGGGCGCAATTGGCCTCGCCGCGTCGATGGACCAGACTCACGGCGCGATCACGGCAGCGGCGCACGACGGTCGGGTGATTCACCTGAAGCCACTGCAGCATGGACCGGGCACGACCTGGATGGTCGACCGGACCGTCCAACTGCAGACGCAACACAACGTCGAGGTAGTGATCGACAAGCGCGGCCCTGCGGCCCCGCTGATCCCGCACCTCGAGCGCGCCGGGGTCAGGCTGACGATCCTCGACACGGCAGGTGTCCTCGATGCCTGCGCGTCGATCCTCGACCTGGTGCGCGAGCGGAAGATCCGGCACGCGACCTACCCCGAACTCGAGATCGCGGTCGCTGGTGCTGTGCGTCGGCTGGTCTCTGACCGGTGGGCGTGGGGGCGGAAGGTGTCGACGTCGGACATCTCCACTCTCGAGGCCGCCACGCTCGCCGCCCACGCGGTGTCACTACCGCCTGAGGTGAAGGTCCCACCGCCACCGCCCACCTCGCTCGGCTCCACTCCGTCGTCCGACTCGTTGATGTCTACCAGCTTCTGAGAGGTGGGGTCATGGCTGAAGTCCCTGTACCGACCACCGTCAAGGGCTACCAGAACGAGAAGGCGAACTTCTGGACTCCGCCTGGCACCGAGGATGACCCAACCCCTGAGCTTCGGTGGCCGTACTCGGTGCCGGTGTTCGACCAGATGCGCCGGCAGGATGCGCAGATCCGCTCGGTCCTCCGGGCCGTGGTGTTGCCGATCCTCCGCACGGACTGGTGGATCGAGCCGAACGGCGCCCGCGATGAGGTTGTCGAGTGGGTGTCGACGGATCTGGGTTTGCCGATCAAGGGGCAGGAGCCGAAGCCGAAGCGCCGCACGCGGGACAGGTTCTCCTGGAACGAACACCTCAGGCTTGCTCTGCTGATGCTGCCGTTCGGGCATGCGTTCTTCGAGCAGGAGGCCCGTCTCGACGAGCAGGGCCGAGCGCACCTGAAGCGCCTGTCCCTCCGCCCGTCGCGGACGATCTCCGGGTTCAATGTCGGTGCCGACGGCGGGCTGGAGTCGATCGAGCAGCACGGCCACATGGACACATCTGGTCCGGCGAAGATCGACGTCGACCGACTGGTCGCGTACGTGTTCGAGCGTGAGGGCGGCAACTGGGCCGGTATCTCACTGCTGCGACCGGCGTACAAGAACTGGTTACTGAAGGACCGTCTGCTCCGCATCAACACGATGACGATTGAGCGCAATGGCCTCGGCATCCCGAAGTACACCGCTGCGCCTGATGAGACGAATCTCGCTGCGGGCAAGCAGCTGGCCCAGGACGTCCGGGCCGGCGACTCATCCGGCGCGGCGATCCCGAACGGTTCCGAACTCGAACTGATGGGCGTCACCGGGGCCCTGCCCGACGCTCTGCCGGTGATCCGGTACCACGATGAGCAGATCGCCCGCGCAGTCCTGGCGCACTTCTTGAACTTGGGAACCCAGACAGGTAGCTGGGCACTCGGTTCCACGTTCGCTGACTTCTTCACGCTCTCGCTGCAGGCTCTCGGTCAGCAGATCGCGGACACAGCGACGCAGCATGTCGTCGAAGACATGGTCGATTGGGTGTGGGGTGAGAACGAACCCGCGCCGTTGATCGGGTTCCAGGAGATCGGCTCCCAGCAGCAGGCCACCGCCGCCGCGATCAAGCTTCTCGCTGACGCCGGGATCCTTCTGCCTGACAAGTCGCTGGAAGAGGCCATGCGCCAGACCCTCGGCCTTCCGCCCAAGGACCCTCGACCGGGAGTACCCAGTGAATGACACACGTGTTCCGCGGTTGATGAACCGCCGCGGTGAGTACAAGATCCGCAATGCAGCAGACTCTTCAGCCACCGAGATCCTCTTGTACGACGAGATCGGCGAGGATCCGTTCTTCGGTGGCGGTGTCTCCGCGAAGACGTTCGTCGAAGACCTGCAGGCCATCGACACCGAGGAGATCCACCTCCGGATCAACTCGCCCGGCGGCCGGGTCTTCGAGGGCATCACGATGCTGAACGCGCTCCGCCGCCACCCGGCGAAGGTCACTGCGTTCATCGATGGCCTCGCCGCTTCCGCCGCTTCCGTGGTTGCCATGGGTGCCGACGAGGTGATCATGAGCCGGAACGCTCAGCTGATGATTCACGACGCGAGCGGCATCGTGATGGGCAACGCCGAGGACATGCAGGCGATGGCCGACCTGCTGGCGAAGTCCAGCGAGAACCTCGCTTCCGTCTATGCCGGCAAGGCTGGCGGCACCGTCAAGCAGTGGCGTGACGCGATGCGGGCGGAGACCTGGTACTCCGATAAGGAGGCCGTGGCCGCTGGTCTGGCTGACCGGGTCGAGCCGGGGAAGACCGCGAGCGACAAGGTCAAGAACCGGTTCAACCTCGATCTCTACAACTACGCGGGCCGCGAAGCAGCGCCCGACCCCATTCTTCCGGCCGAGCCGCCGGAGACCACCAACCAGGAAGGAACCGACCTCATGTCGGACACCTTGAACCTGCGCGAGCGGCTTGGCCTCAAGGCCGAGGCAAGCGATGAGGATGTCGCCGCCAAGCTCGATGCAGTGCTGAAGAACTCCGAGGCCCCGGCCGACGAGGAGACCGAGACCGAAGAGGTCGAGGAAGAGGCTGCGGAGGAGGAGACTTCCGACGCGCCGGGAACGGTGACGGTCGACGAGGAGATCCTCAACTCTCTCCGCGCTGACGCTCTGGCCGGCCGACAGGCCCGCGACCAGCAGCAGGCCGAGCACCGCGAGACCGTCGTCACCGCCGCGGTTCGCGATGGCCGCATCAGCTTCGCCCGCAAGGCCGACTGGCTGAAGAACCTCGAGAAGGACCCGGGTGCGGAGGCGACCCTGGCCTCCCTGGCAAAGGGTCTCATCCCCGTCGACGGCCCGCAGGGCTACACCGGTTCCCTGAGTGACGTCGCCGAAGATGGCGATGACACGCTCTACGACAGCATCTACGGCACCCCGAAGGCGGTCTGATCATGGCTGAGTACCTTCCGCTGTTCAAGCCCGGCCAGTCGATCACCTGCACCGCTTCCGCCACCATCACCGGTGGCCAGGTCGTCGCGGTCTCCGGTGATGGAACGGTTGGCCCAGCTGGCGCGGCAACCGCCGCCTGGGTGGGCGTGGCCGCGACTGACGCGGCGAACGGCGACAAGTTCCTCGTCCACTGCGGCGGCGTCCAGCGCATCGTCGCCTCGGGCGGTATCACTGCGGGCGCGGGTGTGATCACCGGTGCCGCTGGCACCGTGGCCACCGGCCTCGGCACGGTCGGCCAGCAGGTCGGCATCGCCCTGACGACGGCACTTGACACTGCCCTCGTCGAAGTTCTGATGGTTCGATAAGGAGCCCCTGACATGGCCTACGCATATCCCCCCGCCGCGCCGACTCTGTCCGGTGACGCGGTCACCGTCAGCCGGTTCCTCGGCAATCCCACGCTGGTCGCGCGCCGCCTGCGCACCATCCTCGAGCAGCGGTACATCGCCGATGCTCTCCTGACCGGCCGCTTCGACGTCGAAGGCGGCGCCGTTCTCTACGAGACCGGTGAGCCGATCTTCTCCGGCGAGAACCCTCGCGCAGTGTCTCCCGGCGGCGAGTACCCGCTGGTCAACCCCGGCACGGGCACCGCTTCGCTGGCGAAGACTGTCAACTGGGGCCAGGACACTCTGGTCACGGATGCGTCGATCAAGCGTCGCAAGATGGATCCGGTCGAGCGGGCGTTCCTGAAGCTCGCGAACCAGAACGTCAAGTACGTCGACTCCGTTGCCCTGGCTGCGATCGCCTCTGCAGTGACGGCGACCGCAGCCACCCCGGGATCGGTCGCCTGGGCAACGGCCACTGGCGCCCAGATCCTTGAGGGCGTGATGCTCGCGAAGCAGAACATCCTCGCCTTGAATCAGGGTTACGAGCCGGACACGATCGTCGTGGATGACATCTCGTGGGGCTATGCGATGACGAAGTTTGTCGCCGCCGGCTACACCCCCCGGGAGTCGGCCGACAACCCGGCCCTCACCGGGCAGTTCCCGGTGATCAACGGTCTCCGCTGGCTGTCGTCCCCGAACATCCCGACCGCTGGTGTCGCGATTGTGCTCGACTCCACTCAACTCGGTGGCATGGCTGACGAGGATCTCGGCGGACCTGGCTACGTGTCCGCCGGCGGCGTCGGCGTGCAGGCCAAGACGATCCGCGAGGAGAAGACTGATGAGTGGCGCCTGCGCTGCCGTCGTGTCACCGTCCCTGTCGTTGTCGAGCCGGCCGCCGGTCGCAAGATCACGGGTTTGTGACCGTGGCTGACAAGGTGACTGCGGCGCTGGTGATCGTGAAGGACGAAGACGGGGTCATGCACCACGTCTATGAGGGTGGTCTGGTCCCGTCCAATGCGGACCCGGATCACCTGAAGCAGTTGCGGGAGTCGGGCATGGTCAAGAAGGTCGCTGACACCGAGCAGCCTTCTGAGCCGAAGGCCGATGGCGCTCCGAAGGGCAACGCGTCCCGCGAGGAGTGGGCCAAGTTCGCCGCCCTGCGCGGGGCTCCGGATGAGGAGACCCGCGAAGGCGGACTCTCCCAGACCGAGCTCCGCGAGAAGTACGGCAAGTGAGGAGGGGGCGCGGGCATGGCTGACATCGCAACACTCGCTGAGTTCGCGTCCCAGCTTCAGTGCGACCTGGACACAGCAACAGCGAACCTGCTGCTGCTGGACCAGGCGCAGGGTCTGATCACCGAGCAGATCGGCGAGCATGACCCGTGGCCGACGATCGCGAAGTCGGTCGCGCTCGCCGCGGCCGGCAGGGCGTATGTCAACCCCGACGGTGTGCGGCAGGACACCACCGGTGGTACGACGGCGATCTACAACACCCCGCTCTACCGCAACGGGGTGTACCTGTCGGACCAGGAGAAGGCCGACCTGCAGCAGTGGGCCAACGGTCCGGGCGGGTCGACTCTGGGTCAGCCGCAAGGCTGCTTCCCGGAGGCTCGGGCATGGCCTGATCCGGTGGAGTGCTGGTACTGAAACATCCGTCCTGGGGACCGATGAGAAAGCACGATCCTCATGGCGCAAGCAAACGACTCCGTCACGATCACCCCCGGTTCTGGGGCGACGATCGCCACTCACCTGGCGGGCGGCAAGGAACACCAGGTGGTGATGCTCGCCAACCCGGTCGGCAGTCTGATCGGGGACATCCCGACCTATTCGGCGTGGTCCACCGCGATCGCATCGACGGCGAACCTGGTCTACATGCACGTCTTCAACGCCGTCGGCTCCGGTCGGATCGTGAAGATGCGCAAGGTGTTCCTGCAGCCGTCGCAGGCGATCGTCACCGCGCCGGCCCCGCACACGTGGAGGGTCGCGAAGACCTCCGCCGTAGGGACGACCGGGAATACGGCGCTCACGATCCGGGCGCACGACTCGGTCAACCCGGCGGTCCCGGCGCAGGTCACCGCGGCCCGCTCCTACTCCGCGGGCGGGACGCAGGCCTTCACCTACTTCGAGGTGTCGATCGCCACCGAGGAGACAGCCGCAGGCAACGGGCTGGCAGGACTGATCAACATCCTGCCGAACGACGGCGACATGGTGTCGGACTACATCCTCCGCGAGGGGGAAGGCCTCGCGATCCAAGTGGTGACCGCTGCCGCGGCCTACACCTGGTCCGTGTTGGCCGTCTTCTCGATCGAGTAGCCGATGCTGCTCCTGCTCACCGGATCGTCTGGGGGAGGGTCCGTGGCTGTCGCGCTCCGCTCGTCCACCACCACTGGTGTCGGTGACTCCAGCAGTAGTTCCTGCGTCATCGCGGTCCCGGCTGGCGCGGCTGTCGACGACGTCGCTGTTCTGATCCTGGAGCAGTGGGAGTCCACCAACCCGACGGTCACCTACCCGACGGGGTTCACCGAAAAGATCAACGCGATCTCGGGTAGCCAGAAGACGAAGATCGCATGGAAGCGGCTGACCGCCGGTGATGCCGGCAACTACACGATGACGTGGACCGGGCCGCAATGGAACCAGGCCCACTGCCTGATGATCTCCGGCGCCATCGCCGCCGGCGACCCGTTCGAGGCGTCAAACACCGCGACCGGTACGAGTACCACGATCCCGTCCACCTCGGTGACGATCGCCACACTGGCGTTCCTGATCCACGTCTACTCGAACGAGAACTCGTCCACTGGCACGCCGCCGACGAGCTTCACCGAGCAGCACGAGAGCAACTACCTCAAGACGAACTACCGGATCCCCGGCGCGACTGGTACCTACACGGCCACAGGCGCGACGCAGTCCACATCCACGTTGGCCGTGGTGGCGCTCGCGGCGATCATGCCCGCCGCCGGTGGTGGCACCGGCCACACCCAGACCCCGGCCGATGACCAGGGTCTGACTGACAGTGCCACCTTCACTTTCGGCGAAGCGGTCTCTGACAACGAGCCCCTCACCGACACTGCCGCTCTGACCCAGGGCAAGGCGACCACTGAGAATCTCGGACTGACCGACTCGGCCTCCGTGTCGTTCGTCTTGGACCGGACCGTCTCCGATTCTCTCGGACTCACTGACGCGACCGTCGTCTCCAAGGGCTTCGGCATTCCCGCACCTGACAGCATCGGTCTCACCGAGGCTGTCACCCTGGACAGGGCTCAGGCGACTTCTGACGCCCTCGGGTTGACAGATGCACTGACTGTCGCCCGGGGTGTCGCGCAGGCCGCAGCGGACAGCCTGGGCCTCACGGATGCCACTGCTCAGGAAGTCGGGCAGAGCCAAGCCGAGCCGCTCGGGCTGACCGACTCCGTCTCGGTGCAAGCATCCGGTGCGGGCTCCGTATCCACCGCGGACATCGAGGGCCTGACGGACACGACGGCACTCAGCCGCTCGCAGGCCGTCCCCGACAGCGAGTCCCTCACTGACTCGACCGCCATCACCCCGGGACGCAATCGAACGGCAGCCGACAGCCTCGGACTGTCGGATCAGGTGACGCTGGTCATCACCCGCGACCTGGGCGACGTCCTCACCCTGACTGACGCGGTTGACCTGACCGCATCCTTCGTCCGCGTCCTGGAAGAAGTCGCCAGCCTCACCGACTCCACGCTGGTGTCACTGACCGGACCGACAGCAGGGACGACCGTGCGACCCAACACCGGAACCACTTCCCGCCCCGGGTCGGGGATCACGCCACGCCCATTCACTGGAACAACCGTCAGGCCAGGGTGAAGCCCTCGCCCACCAGAGAGGCACCCCTGATGCACAACGACACTCGAATCACGGACGCTGTCCAGATCGCCATGGGCCGCGCCCGGGGGCTGAAGGATAGCGGCGGCATCGTCGGCTACGGGATCGTCGAGCTCCACGGCCCGGACGGTGCGCTGAAGCAGGTGCAGCCGTTCGCGAACCTGATCACCAACAACGGCGACCTGTACTACGCGACCCGGGCCGTGGCCCTCATCGGCACGCCGAACATCGCCCAGCCGACCCTGGTGTCCAGGATGAAGCTCGGCACCGCCACCACTGCAGTGAACAAGGCTGCGGGTACCGGCATCGCTGTCGGCACCTACATCACCGGCTCGAACATCGTGTTCGACACCACGCACCCGGCGGTCAACAACCTCGGGACCAACCTTGGCGTCGAGGCGATCTACAAGACCACCTGGGCTGCCGGCGTAGCAACCAACGCGGCGATCACCGAGGCTGTCATCACCAACCTCGTCACCGATGCGATCGGTACCGCGGCGGACGTGATCTCCCGCGTCGTCTTCACCGCGGTCAACAAGGCCGCGGGTGACACGCTGGCGATCACCTGGACTCACAAGTTCCTCGGCGCCTAGCCCATGAGGTTCCGTGACGTCGTGACGGTGGTCCGGGCAGGCACAACCGCCTCCCCCGATGGCGGAGACCCGCTTCCCAACTGGGCCACCGCCACGACCACGGACTACCCCGGTGAACTTCAGCCGCTGTCATCCACTGAAGACGTCGTGGCGCAGCAGCGGACGGACTCCACCCATCGGGCGTTCCTGCCCGCAGACGCGGACGTGAAAGCCACCGACCGGCTACGCCACCTCGGCCTGGACTACGAGGTCGATGGAGCGCCGGAAGTGTGGCGAGCCCGCGGCCGTGAACACCACATCGAGTGTCTGGTCTTCCGGATTGTGGGTGGGTAGGCATGGCCCCAACGCCAGTCCTCCCGGACCCGGTAGTCGTTGCCCGCACTGCTCTCATCGCCCAGCCGACACTGACGGCACTGGTCGATCAACGCGTCTACTACGCGGTCCCCAGCCCATGGCCACAAGCGGGCGCCCCGCTCGCTGACCTGCCGGTCCTCGTGCTGTCCCTCGTGGACGACGACGAACTCCGCCCCGAGACGCTGATCGCCAGAGTTCAGGTGGACGTGTGGGGCAGCGGCGGCAACAAGCAGCAGGTCATCGACTGCAAGGCGATCGCGGCCGTCGTCCGCTCCGTGGCCCGCGACCTGAAGGGGACCTGGGGGCCAGCCTCCATCTCCATGGCGGTCGCCGGCCAGATCATCCCGAACCCCGACACCACCTCGGGCCGGGCCAGATTCATCTGCGACCTCGAGCTACACCTACAGTGAAGGAGCCCATCGTGGCTGACACCGACAAGCCGACGACGGTCGCCGAGGCCACCTCGCCGATCACCGCCGAACTGGCCGACTTCATCGCGCTCCAGGCGAAGGAGTACGGGCTGTACGTCGCGGCCGTGCAGATCCACCACGGCACCGCCTTGGCCTACAACCCGGGCGACGCGATCCCGATCGAGAACTGCGAGCGGCTCCAGTACGTGGAGCAGGGCCTTGCCGTGAAGGTCGGCACCAAGGAGCACAAGGCGCTCCTCGAGTCCTTGGGTCGCTGATGCGCATCGGCCAGTTCCGCCCCGAGGTTCTGGCCGCCGTCTCGCAGTCCCCCTCGGTGAAGAAGCAGGTGCGTCTCGTCGCCGCCGAGATCCGCAAGGAAGCCCGGCGCCTCGCACCTAAGGACACCGGGAACCTGCGGAAGAACATCGCGGTCGAGAATGTGTACGACTCCAAGACCGGTCTGGTCGAGTATCACGTCGGCTGGACCAAGCTCGGCTGGTACGGGAGCCTCGTCGAATTTGGGACCGAGGACACTCCGGCCCGCCCTCACCTCCGCCCCGCTGCGGACAAGTTCAAGAACTAGCCGCCGCTGCGGCTCTCCCGCTCTCACCCAACGCCCTTAGGAGGGCCGCAACATGCCTGGTGCTACCGCAGTCCCCACCCTGCTGACCGATCCCGGATACCTCTACATCGCGCCGCTGCTGACGGCCGCCCCAACGAACACCGTGGTCGGCTCCGTCTTCACGGACGCCTGGCCGGCCGCGTACCTATCGCTGGGTGCCACGAAGGAAGGCTCGGTATTCAACTATGGCTCGACCGTGGAAGCGATGTCGGTGGCCGAGTTCTTCGACCCGATCAAGTACGCCACCACTGAGCGGGCCGGGAACATCGCGTTCGCCCTCGCCAATGTGACGCTGCACAACATGAAGCGCGCGATGAACGGCGGCGTCGGTACGATCGCGCCGGTCTCCGGCACCGGCGCGACGACTCTCGGCCTGTTCGAGCCGGTCGCCCCCGGGGCTGAGATCCGGGTCATGATCGGCTGGGAGTCCTTCGACAACACCACCCGGATCCTGATGCGCCAGACCATCCAGGGCGGTGAGGTGTCGATGGAGTTCCAGAAGGCCCCGGCCTTCGCGGGCATCCCGACGACCTTCAACTTCGAGGTCCCCCCGACCGGCGCCGTGTTCTCCATCTGGTCCGCCGGTGTCGCGCGGTTCGGCGCCTGACATGCCGGTCGAGATCGTGCAGGAGACTCCGCCGCAGCCGGAGGTGCAGCGCGTCCCGTTCATGGGAGCCGAGTTCGCGATCGCCTCCAAGATCGGCCTGATGCCGCTGATGCGGTTCGCGAAGATCGCCAAGTCCGGTGTCGACTCCTCCGACGAGGACGGCCTGGCAGCGATGTACGACCTGCTGCAGCAGTGCATCGCCGACGAAGACTGGGGCAAGTTCGAGGCGCACGCCGACAAGACACGGGCTGATGACCAGGAGTTGATGCAGGTCATCAAGGACGTCATGTCAGCCCTGTCCGAGCGCCCTACTTCGCGGCCTTCCGACTCCTCGGCTGGGCCGCAGCCAACAGCGCCTATCTCCGCGGAAGACTCATCCGCGCTCGAGGTGGTGCGCCGCTTGAACTCCGGGGAGCACCCGAGGCCGGACCTGGCTATGGCGGTCCTGCGTCAGCAGACGGGCTGACCCTCGCTGATCTGTGCGACGTCGTCTATTCGATCCAGATAGACCACAGGCAGGCACTCGAGCTCGCTGTCATCTCTGGTGGCGGCGAGCTCGTTCCTGGCGATCTGGTCGACGAGTACGACGAGTGGCTGTTCGACGAGCCCGCTCCTGTTGACATCGAGAAGGCCCAACTCTTCGCCGCATTGGGGGTAGGTCCATGACTTCACTGACAGACGTTTTCGTCGTCGTGAAACCGGACATGGACAAGTTCGGCCCCGAGGTGAAGAAGAAGCTGGGCAAGATCGATGCCCGCAGCGAGGGGAAGGCTGTCGCCACCCGGTTCGGTGTCGGCTTCAACGGCGCATTCGGTGGCGTCGTCTCAAAGTCGGCGAAACTACTGGGCGCGACAGTCGCGGCGGTAGGTATCGGCAATCTCATCAAGGACTCCGTCGGCCTTGAGGCGAAGTTCTCGCAGACCATGAACACGATGGCCGCAGTCGCGAACGTGCCCAAGGATCAGATGAAGAGCTTGTCCGATCTCGCGTTGAAGATGGGCGCGGACACCACCTTCTCCGCCGTCGAGGCGGGCGACGCGATGCTCGAACTCGCCAAGGGTGGAATGACTGCGGCGACCATCAAGGCTGGTGGATTGCAGGGCACCCTTCAGCTCGCCGCAGCCGGCGGGACGGATCTGGCCACCGCATCGACCATCGCTTCAAACGCGATGAACACGTTCGCCTTGAAGGGCTCCGACATGGCGTCGGTCGCTGCCGCCCTTGCTGGTGGCGCGAACGCATCGAGCGCGTCGGTCGAGTCTCTAGGTGAGGCACTGTCGCAGGTCGGTCCGGGAGCCAGGACTGCGGGTCTGACACTGCAGGACACTGTCGGCGTGCTGTCGGCGTTCGATGCCGCAGGCGTCAAGGGATCAGATGCCGGTACGTCACTGAAGACGATGCTGACCAGCCTTGTCCCGTCCTCCAACAAGGCCCGCAATGCGATGAAGGATCTTGGCCTCAAGTTCACCGACGCCAAGGGCGCGTTCCTGCCGATCACCGCTGTCGCACAGCAGTTGAAGGACAAACTCGGAAAACTGTCCGCCGAGCAGAAGACGACCGCCCTCAGCACCATCTTCGGTAGCGACGCAAGCCGCGCCGCCACGGTCCTGATGAACGAGGGCGCCGCGGGGATCGGCAAGTACATCGCGGCCACGAAGGATCAGGGTGCCGCAGAGAAGGTCGCTGCGGCGAGAATGTCCGGCACCGCCGGAGCATGGGAATCCTTCACCGGCTCCGTCGAGACGGCGAAGTTGCAACTCGGCCTCTTCGTCGCGCCCGCAGTTCAGGCGGGCTTGAAGGGCCTGTCGGGTCTGGTTAATGGCATCGTTCCGGCAGCTAAGAATCTCGCCGGGGAGTTCAAGACCCACGCGCTGCCTGCGCTGAAGGAGTTCGGCGGGTTCGTGGGGTCCGAGGTGGTCCCGAAACTCCAGCAGTTCGGCGGGTTCCTCGTGGCCAACCTTGTGCCGGCGGTGAAGAACCTGATTGCCGCCTTCACTCCGCTCGCCGAGGACGTCGGCAAGACTGCCGTAGGCATGTTCGAGAAGCTCGCCCCGGTGGTGGTGTCGATCGGAACCGCGATCGTCTCGAACGTCATCCCGGCCATCAAGGACTTCACCAAGTTCCTGTCCGACAACAAGACCCTGGTGGGTGCTGTAGCTGTCGGGGTCGGTGCGATGGTCGTAGCGTTCTACGCCTGGCAGGTCGCTCTCGGTGTGGTCTCTGCTGCAGCGAAGGCGTATGCCGTGGTGCAGGCCGCACTGAACCTGGTGCTGAGCCTGAACCCGATCGGCATCATCGTGCTCGCCCTCGTCGGGCTGGCGGCCGGTCTGGTCTACGCCTACAAGAACTCGGAGACGTTCCGCGATGTCGTGAACGCCGTCTTCACCAAGGTCCGCGACATCGCGGTCGGCGCGTTCAAGGCGGTCACCGGAGCGGTTCTCGGCGCGATCAACTGGGTGAAGACGAACTGGCCCCTGCTGCTGGCGGTTCTCACCGGCCCGTTCGGCCTCGCGGTCGTGGTGATCGCGAGGAACTGGGACTCGATCAAGTCCGCCGCACGGATCGCGCTCAAGTTCGTGGTCGACAAGTTCCTCGGCTTCGCGCAGACCATTCTGGATACCGCAGCGACGGCGTTCGGCTGGGTCCCCGGCCTGGGCGACAAACTGAAGGGCGCATCCGAGGCGTTCGGGAAGTTCCGCGACTCGGTGAACGCCAAGCTCGACGGGATCAACGATGAACCGGTCGACGTCAAGATCGGGCTGTCCTACACGCAGGCACTGGGGCAAGCCACGAAGAAGATGAAGTTCGCCGCCGGTGGTGGCGTGTTCGGCCGCGGTACTTCGACCTCGGACTCCATCCCCGCCCTGCTGTCGAACAACGAGCACGTCCTGACCGCGAAGGAAGTTCGCGGCGCCGGCGGGCATGGAGCGGTCGAGCAGATGCGCTCCGAGTGGGCGAAGGGCTACGCCAAGGGTGGCGGGGTGAAACTGAACCCGCGCGTCCCGTCCAATGAGCGGCTGACGCAACTGAAGGAGCAGGCGCAATTCGGTGTGGGCTGGGCCGGTTCCTCGATCGCCCGCATCATCGGCCTGCAACTCGCGAAGGGTCAGGTGAACCCTGGCCTCGCCGGTGCATTGACCTTCGCGAAGAGGCAGGTTGGCAAGCCCTACGGGTGGGGTGCTGTCGGCCCGTCTGCGTACGACTGCTCCGGGTTCATGTCCGCGATCACGAACGTGATCCTGGGCCGCAAGACCTACAGCAGGCTGTTCGCCACCGGGAACTTCCCGACGTCGATGTTCGCCCGCGGTATGGGTGCGTTCTCGATCGGCTCCCGCAGAGGTAACCCGGGCCACATGGCCGGGACCCTGAACGGGGTGAACGTCGAGTCCAGGGGTGGTGCCGGTGTGGTCACCGGTGGGCGTGCGCGCGGCGCGAAGGACCGCCTGTTCGGCGGGAACATCTGGCACCTGAAGGGCTACGCCCGAGGTGGTGCCGTCGAGGGTGACGCGCCGTACGACTCCCTCAAGAACCGCAAGGGTCTGCTGAAGGAGCTCGGCATCGACACGTTCGACACCGGCGGCAAGTGGAGGTCCGGGACTCTCGGGGCGAACCTGTCCGGCAAGACGGAGACGGTCCGCACCGAGGCGCAGGAAGCCGCACTGGGCAGGGACACCACCCTGAGCCGGGGCACCATCGCTGATCTGGCGACGGCGAACAAGAAGGCGTTCAAGGACGCGATGAACGAGGCCAAGTTCCGGCTCGTCGGTGGATCCGGCGGGGCGTACACACTGCAGATGACGAACGGGTGAGCACATGGCCGTCCTGAGGTTCGTCGACTCCATCCAGGCATCCCCCACGGTCAGGTTGAACCTGAACGACCTGTCGGTGTGGGGCATGTCGAACGAGACATCCTTCGGGACCCCGGAGATGAAGCGGTCCGTCACGTCGTCGATGATGCGCGACGGTGACTATGTCGGTGCGTCGGCGTACGGGAACCGGGTACTGAACCTGGTGCTGCACCTGTTCCACGCGGGCGACAACGCGGCCACCCAGCTGCAGTTGTTGCAGCGGGAACTCGACCGGCCGACGAACCTGCTGCAGTACACCCCGGGCGGTACGACGAACACGGTGTTCTTCCGGACGTTCCGCACTCCACCGGAGAGCGTCCGGTGGGACATCGGCCTCAAGCAGGTCAGGGTCCAGGTCCTGGCGGAACCGTTCGCCCTGGGGCTGCGGGAGGACATCGGCCCGGTCACCGTGAACAACAACCCCGCCGCCGGGTCGAACGGGTTGTTCGCTGATCTGACCGGCATCAAGGGTGATGTGGAAACCCCGCTGATGATCGAGTACGCCGACGGCGGTGGCGGGCTGGCGCGGAACGGGTTCTCCATCGGGGTCCGTTCGGGACCGAGCCCGTACCCGAACCGGTTCCTGCAGGCCGAGTCGATGAATCAGAACACCGACACGTCCGCTGTCGTCGATGCCGCATTCTCCGGTGGGAACAAATCCCGCTGCACCTTCACCACCCAGCAGGTACTGACCACCCGGATCAGCGGCAAGTTCCCCAGCGCGACCGTGCCTGCAGGCGCGGAGAACTGGGGCGTGTACCGGGTGTTCGCGCGGGTCGCGCAGACGGTCGCCGGCGATGTCATGCAGATGGACTTGTTCATCGACAACGCGTCCACGGCCGTGGTGACGATCAAGTCGCAGACCGCGGCGCAACTCGTTGATCTCGGCACGGTCGACTCGACCTTCGGCGTGCCGACCACCGGTGGGCACGCCGTCTCCGAGTACCGCATCGAGGACCAGCCCGGCATCACGGGTCCGCTCCTGGTCCGTGCGGCCCGGCTGTCCGGGTCGGGCAGCCTGGACATCGACTACGTCGCCTTCGTCCCCGCTGACGAGTGCTTCGGCACCTGGACCTACAAGAGCAACGTCACGTCAGCCACCCACCTCTCCGTAGTCGACGCGGTCAGCGACAGCTTCTACACCGCGACGGCGCTGTCCGGCGCGACCCCGGGTCGCATCAGCGGCGGCTTCCCTGTCGCCATCACCGGCCGCCTTCCCCGGGTGATGCCGGGAAACAACCGGCTCGTGATCGTGGAGTCCTCCGAGTTCCCGGGCGTGGCGAACGCGATCACCACCAGCATCACGATGACCATCAGGTATTGGCCGCGCTATTTGCTCGTGAGATCTCTTACCGGGTGAGCGAAGCCCCGCGGCCGTTTGTCATAGCTGCGGGGCTTCTACCTGCCGAGTCATTGGGGTGACCCGACAGGTCCGGGTAGTACACCACAGGTCAGTGCCGCCAAGCGCAAGGAGGGGCACATGATCCCGGTCACCGTGCGGCTGTCGAACTCCCGGGTCGACGCTCACGTCACCAGCAAACTGTCCGGCCTGTCGTTCCGCTCCGTCGTCCCCGGCGGGTACGCCTCGGCGACGTTCACGCTGCAGTCCCCGCTCGACGTCAGCGACCCGATGCTGGCCGCGTTCACCCGGGTCTACGTCTACGACGGGCGCTCCGGCAGCACCCTGTGGGAAGGCCGCCTCGCCATGCCGGGCCGGTCCTCCGGTGACAGCGGAGAGGTGTGGGCCCTCACCGCAGTGGGGCCCTCGGCGCACACCCTCGACCAGGTGTCCCCGCTGATCTACATCGATACCCGCCTCGACCGGTGGGTGCGGTCCTCGCTGGAGGCTGCGGCGATGCCCGCTTCCGCGAGCGTGTCCGTAGCTAACCACCCGCACACGACAGCCTTCGACGCGGTCATCGTGCAGGCGGGACCGGGCGTACCGCAGGCCGGGCCGGGGACAACCATCGCCGCGCTGTACGAGGGGTTCGCCGACACCGGCATGCACATCGGTGCTATCGGGTTCTCCTGGGACGTGGGCGCCACCACCGCGCAGTGGGTCTCTGAGCTCGTGGTCGGCGGGTACCCGACGTACGCGACGATCCCGTTCTCCGCCGCATGGAACGTGGCAGGTGGTACGTACTTCGGGTACGTGATCACCGACTTCGCCGCCAACATGGACATCGCCGCAGTGAGGATCGTGAAGATCGCCGGCGGTGCCGCCGTTCCCACGGTCGGGGACACGACCTGGGGAACGTTCGCGAACATCCGCATCATCGGCCGCCGCTTCAACAAGGCGGGCGTCCTGGCGTCAGGTGGGGCAGGGATGGGCAGCACCACCATCTACGTCCGCGCTTCCTGGGTGGTGGAGGATCTCCTCGCCAGGATGCTTCCGCAGTACGACGGCGCGAACGCGACCCTGACCGGGAACACGGTCGACATCGACCAGCTGGCCTACGACGACCCGGTCACCCCGAACCAGGTGCTCAACGACATGATGGCGCTCGAGCCCTCCACCTACTGGGCGGCGTGGGAATCCAATGCCGCCGGCAAGAACCGGTTCGAGTGGTCCACGTGGCCCACCGAGGTGAGGTATGAGGCGACCGTCGAGGACGGCTTCGACTCACCCGCCCCCACCTTTGAGATCTTCAACAAGGTCAAGGTTCGCTGGCGGGACGCTCGCGGCCGGATCAAGTGGACCACCATGACCCAGGCCATCCCGATGCTCGACGACGAAGGCATCGTGCGTGAGGGGTTCATCGACCTCGGCGACGAGGCCGGCACCTCCGCCAACGCCACCCTGGCCGCGAACAACTTCCTGATCGAGCACCGCGCACCCAGTAGCGGCGGCACCCTGACTGTGGCCCGGCCACTCCGCGACATCACCGGCGCCCGATGGGTGGCACCGTGGGAGATCAAGCCCGGCAACCTGATCCGTGTCCGTGGCATCGAGGCGTCACGCCAGTTGGACGACGACACCCGCGACGGGGTGACGGTGTTCCGGATCGTCGGAGTCGAAGCCAACGGCGAAGGGCAGGCGACTCTGGAGCTCGACATGTTCGCCCAGACCGAGCAACGCCAACTCGCGAACCTGATCAACAAGCGGACCCGCAGACGCTGATCCTCACACTGACCTTCTGGGGGAAGGCCTGATGGGAAAGAAGTCCGACCTGCCACCCGGCGTGCTCGACGAGATCATCACCCGCCTCGAGGCCCTGGAGAAGTGGAAGGCGGCAGTAGAAGGAGCGACCAACGCGGCCGTGGTGGTGTACGCCACCCATCGGCTGCCTGATCCACCTGGGGATGTGGACACGACGTGAGCCTCAAACAGTTCGCCGCACGCCTCGCCGCCACCGACATCCCATGGCAACTGGCCCGCACCCTGTCGTGGATCCTGGCGCTCAACGCAGCCGTCACGGGCTTCGACTACCTCAAGTCTCCCGGACAGACGCCGCAGTCACTGAAGATGGTCGAGCAGATCGCCACCCTCCACACCTGGGGGATCCTGTTCCTCACGGCCGGCGGGACACTCGCCCTCGGTCTGCTGTTCAAACGGCACGCGGCGGTATGGCTGGGACACTTCGCCTGCGCTGTCCTGTACGTCGGGTTCACCGCCGCCACCGCGCAGGCCGTGTGGCAGTTCTCCCAGACCCCGGCGGCGAACGACACCGGCTCGATCTGGCGCGCGGTGACGATGTCGCTGGTGATCACCGTTGCGCACGGCATCCTGTGCTGGGCCCGCGGTCCGGTCCCCCGAAGAGGGGACGAACAGTGATCGCGCACCTGGTGATGGAACTCACCGACTCCACCCTCGTCGCCCCCGGCATCTCGCTGGCGACCTTCGGCGGCCTCGCGCTACTGGCGGTACGGGCGTACAAGGAGTCCCGGCAGATCGACGTCGAGGGCGAACGCAAGCGCCGCATCGAGGCCGAGGAACGCGAGAAGACCCACGGCATCAACACGACCTCGAAGCTCGATGCTCTCGCCGAACGGGTCCGGTCCCTCGAAGGAACCATCGAAGCACTACGCGTCCAGCACGAGACCGACCTGCTGGACGAACGGGGAAAAAACTTCCAGTTAAGGAAGCTCCTACGTGAGAACGGCGTCCCTATCCCTGAGGAGCTCGGTCCCAAATGAACCCGAGAGTGAAGATGCGCGGCTACGGGGGCGCCGCGCTCGTGGTACTCACAGGCACTGTCGCCTGGCTGATGATCCAGAACCCTGCCCTGCAGGAGTCGGCGGACACGTCGAGCATCACCGCGAACCAGGCGCTGACGAAAGTTGCCGAGGTCGAGGGGAAGGTCAAGGCCAACGAGAAGGCGCTCGCGGAGGCCAACGCCAGACTCATCGCACTCGGCAAGACGCCCGTCGCAGTCCCGGCAGCTGCAGCATCCAGCCCTCCAGTGCAGGTGGACGAGTTCACCGATGCCGAGGCTGCCGCCGTGCGGGTGATCGTGGCGGATCAGATCTCCCGCCAAAAGGTGACCATCACGCAGGCGGAGATCTCCCAGATCGCGCGCATTGCCGCGGCCCTGGTCCCGAAACCGAAGGACGGATCGACCCCGACCGCTGCCCAGTTGCAGCCGATCGTCACGGCCACTCTTGCCGCGTACTGCGTGGACGACAAGTGCGTCGGCGCGAAAGGCGACGAGGGCGACACCGGCCCCAAGGGCGATCTGGGGGAGCGCGGTGAGCAGGGCCCGAAGGTGACGGACGAGGAACTCCTGACCGCCGCCCGGACGGCCCTGGTGGCGTACTGCGGGCAGGAGAGCAAGCCCTGCGATGGATCGGTAGGGCCAGCCGGTCCAGCCGGCGAGCGAGGCGTCAGCGTGGACGACATGGATTGCGTGGGTCAGGGCGACGAGTCCTCCTGGCGGATCCACTTCAGCGACGGCACCACCACGACCGCATCTGGTCCCTGCCGGGTCGCCCTGCCCGAGACTCCATCCGAACCACAGACGGGGAACTGACCATGGCGCTCTACCCCAAGGCCCGACAACGGCTCATCACCCCAGGTGCGAACGACCCAGCGATCGTTGTGGTCGGTGCGATCCTGCACGTGGACGCCGGGAACTCGAAGTCCCTGTACGGCTACTTCAACGGGCCGAGTGGTGGGATCGAGTCCCACTTCCACGTTCCGAAGGAACTCCCGGTCGAGCAGTACCGCGACACCGGTCGCGAAGCCGACGCGAACCTGAAGGCGAACTCGTTCATCAAGAACGGCAAGCGCTACGGCTTCATCTCCATCGAGACGCAGGGCTTCGGGGCCGGCGAGTGGAATGCCTACCAGCTGGCCGAGATCAAGGCCCTGCTGCTGTGGCTGTCGAAGACGCACAACTTCCCGCTCCGCCGCTGTCCCGGACCGTTCGAGTCGGGTGTCGGTTACCACACGATGTGGGGCGCCCCATCCGCGTGGACCCCGGTAGCGAAGGACTGCCCCGGCAGGGACCGGGTCAAGCAGTTCAGCAACGTCCTCGTGCCGTGGTTCGCCACGGCCAGCAAGCCCACTCCCCCGAAGGATGCCGACATGCCCCTCACCGACGCTGACGTCCAGAAGATCCTGAACACCCCGGTCGGCGGCTCGACCGTGGCCGACTGCCTCGCCAAGGCCCGCTGGCTGTCGGAGCAGTTCGCCGAGGGCGGTCAGTTCAACAACCAGCTCGATCGAATCGAAGCCGACACGGACGGAGTCTGACCATGAACAGAGAACCGGCGGCCCTCGTGGGCCTCGTCTCCGGCGTACTCGCCCTGCTGCTGTCGCTGAACCAGTTCGGCCTCACCAACGAGAACGTCGGACTCATCATGGGTGTCGTCACCGCAGCCCTCGGTGTGTACACCGCCTGGAAGACCAGCGCCACCCTGCTCGGTGTCATCGTCCTGTTCGTGAACGCGACGTTCGCACTGGTCGCCGGCTACGGCTACGAGCTCTCCCCTGACACCACCGCTGCGGCCATCGCCATCGTGACCGTGGTGGTCGGCTTCTTCCAGCGGACTCAGGTGGCACCGCTGGTCAAGGGCGACTTCAACCTGGCCGCCTGATGCGCGGCGATGGTTGTTCCCGCGGCAACTGACCCACTGCACGACGAAGGCCCTCACCACTGCCCCCGTCCGGGTCGTGGTGAGGGCCGCTTCTGCATGCCTAGCCCTTGATGGCCTCTCGTTCATCCATGAGCTTCGCCCACTCGTTGCAGGGCCACGGCTTCCGGCAGGTGAAGCACCACGGCATAGGCTCGCCGGGCATGCCGATGTTCTCAGGCTTGTGACGCGCGACCAGCCACCTATTCACGGCGGTGGTGATCACTCGATCGATCGACGCGCGATGCCGCCACCATGTCCTTCACCGGTCGCCGCCAGTACATCGCCTGATGCACCACGGTCCCGTCACTCCACCGGGGGACGGTGACCTGAGACCCGCCCTCCCGGTCGACGTTGACCTCCCACCCCTCCCCGTCGGGCGGGTCTGCCAGGTCGAACGGGTCGCCGTTCTTCGCCTGCCGCCAGACGGTGCAGTACTGGAAGCCTGTGGCCCACTGCATCCCGTGTAACTGCTCGACGGTGATCTGCGGGGAGGGGTCACCAGTCACGAGTCGACTCCTCGATGATGGTCACGTCGTCAAACGTCATGTCCCACCAGACGTGGCATCCCTCGCCGTCCTCGGTGACGGTGAACGTGCTCCCGCTGGAGGCGCTGACGTGGCCGTCGATCTCGATGCCGAAGCGCCGCGCCTTCACCACTGTCCCCGGCTTCATGTACGGCCGCTCGCTCATGGGGGAGATGCTAGCGCCGCTCACGACCTGGCTCCTGCGTCGATCGACCGTGCGGCCGACACGTCGGGGTCCGCCAGAACCAGCGCGCGAGCTTCGTCCTGGATGTCCACTGGCAGGCGGTTGAAGCTGTCCTGGTAGCACGTGGACTGCATCCGGTTCCGAAGATCCGCGGGCATCGCGGCCCGGACGTGCGGGTTCATCGAGCCGTGCAGGTCGCGCAACAGGATCGCGGCCATCAGAAGCGCGCATGCCGCCGAGAGGATGTTCTCGCGCTCGTCGGTCACGGCCGAACCTCGTCCCACTGGCGGGCGACTCGGTCAGCCATCCGCTGATCGAAGTCAGGCTCCCACTCGACAGGCATCCCGAACGACATGCCGCCGTCTCCGCAGCATGGACAGCGGTACGAGACCGTCACGAACCCGTCTGACTCCTTGCGGATCCGTTCCTTCGGTGGGCACTCGTGGCCCGCCTTGTAGCACGCGACGTAGCCCTCGTGCGGGGCACCTGCGGGCTGGTCCATGGCTATGCCCGGACAGTCGTAGGTCTTGCTATCGTTCATCTCGTCGAGTCCCCTTCATCCGGTTCGACTGCGCCGCCCCTCCCGTCAACAGCGGGGTGGGCGGCATTCTTCTTGTCTGGGAGCGTGTCAGCGCATCTCGGACGCTGAGGCAACCGCCGCTTTCGCCACGGGCTTCCGGAGAACCTCTTCAGACTGGAGGCTCACGCTCGTTCGAGGGTACCGCTAGGTCAGCCGATCTTGGTGGCGGTGATCTCCGCAGCGACGTTGATCTTGCCACTCGCGAAGGCACTACCGTTGTCGTTGTAGCCGAAGCCGTAGACCGCGACCGTGGTCGGCTCGGTGACCGTGACCGTCTTCACGGTCGCGCCCAGCAACTCACGGCCGACAGCGGTGGAGATGTCGTTACCCATGATCGTCCCCGCGTCACCCGGGTAGCGCAGCGCCAACTGGGGCAGGGTCTTCGGGTCGGTCGCGGTGGCCGCCTCGGTCCGGTTGAACACCGCGTTCGTGGTGACCAGCCAGGTACCGGCCCGCAGGGTGAACGTGCCGACGTTGGTGGCGTTCGCCGCGAACGGGCCGCCGATGTTCGCGATCGTCGTTGTCGGGACCGTCAGCTTGACCGAGCCCTTCCCGAGTTCCAGGTCGTCCGCGACCTCCTTCTTCAGCTGCACCTTGCCGACCGTGTTGTTGTACGTCTTCAGGTAGACATCGTTCACAGCCGGGTTCATCTGGGTCTGCCAGATCTGACCGGCCCCGACCTTCGCCGTGGTGACCGCCCCGTTCTGGAGGGCCTTGGTGTTGACGCTGTTGGCCGGCGCGGTCGGAGTGGCCTCCGGGACCGAGATCGCCTGGCTGGACGCCATCCCACCCACGAGGGCGAAGCTGGCAGCGGCCACGACAGCGGTGATGCGTGCAGTCTTGGTGGTGAACTTCATGTGAAGGGCCTTCCCCCTCGACCCACCCTGGTTGGGTGGGATGGTGCGGCGCCGGGCCTTGGTTCCCGGACTGGCTGCCAGTGCTCGCCGCTGGATGGATCAGGACTGGCGAAGGTCGGCGAGGTCCACGCCTTCATCCTCGGTGCGACCCGAGATGGGCGGGTTGGAACTGCCGAAGCTATGAGTCGCGGGCTCCAGTGGCTGGCCCATCGTGTTGTGGAAGCCAGCCTTCCGTTCGGCGTGTACGTAGTCCGCCTTGGACACCTCATGCTCGGTTGGCTCCGCGCAGCTGCAGTCGCCAGTCACGAAGTACCGCGTCATCACAGGCCAGCCTTACTCACGCCGTAGACAGCCTGCTTGTGGGTGAAGCCCTCGAACTCGAGCTGCTGGATGAGGCCACTGCGGGAGAATTGCGTCATCTCCAGGTACGACTCGGCCTTCTTCGCGGCCTGCTCATTCCAGGAGACCTCGATGTGGCTTACGGCGTACGTCGCATCCGCCTTGGTGAAACCCTCATACTCGAGCTGCTCGATCAGGCCCTTGAGACTGAACGCGCTGTAGTCCAGGTAGGACTCGGCCTTGCCGACCGCCTGCTCCTGGCTCCTGGTCATCGAAGGCGCTTCCGTGGTCGCCTCGGGCTCGACCACCGGAGCGGTGGTCTTGGGAGGCGCGGTCGTCTTCGGGGGCTGGGTGGGGGCAAGGCTGGCCTTGGGGGCCGAGGTGGTGGTGACGACGTTCGGGATCTTGTCCGCGGCCTCCCTGGCGGGGTCGCTGGGAGACAGGACGCCGATCAGGATCAGGCCACCGAGGACGGAGCCGGCGATGATCGCGGCGTTGCGGCCGGTGTGCCGCTTCTTCGGCTTGATCGGGAAGCCCTGCGAGTCGAGACGGGGCGGCTGGTTGGGATCGAACTGGGTCATGATGTCCCCCCTGGGGAGTAGATAGGTCAGTCGGTGAGTAGGCGGGCGAGCATCTCGGCGGATTCCAGGCACGGCATCTGGTCGTCCACGAGGGTGTCGGTGTAGTGGTCCCAGACGGTGAAGGCGTCACCGGACTGGTAGGCAGTGAAGCGAACCTCGGTGCTCCTGCCGCTCTCCTGCCGCTCCGAGATACGGAGTGGGCTTTCGGAACCCGTCGAGATGGGTCCGTCTGAGCGTGAATCTTGGGTGGGTGCTACAGGAATCGAACCTGTGCCATCTTCCTTGTAAGGGAAGTTGACTTCGCTGGTCACCGGCCTCTCGTTCATGTCCTGAGTCTGACAGGTGTGTCAGCGTGTGTCAAGGTGTCCTGTGGTGATCAGTTGCTCTGCCGCTCTCCCGCCGCTCCACTAGCGCCTCCCTCGCCTGATCGAACCGCGCCTCGGTGGCATGGATGTACCGCTCCACCGAACGCAACGTGGCGTGCCCCATCAGCGCCGCGATCTGAGCCGGCGGAACCCCCGCCTCCCCCAGCCATGAACCGTACGTGTGCCTCAGGTCATGAGGCGTCGGTTGCGGGTCCGCCAACCCCGCCCCCTTCAGCGCCGGGTACCACGTCCGCCTTAGCCAGTTGTCATACCGCAGCCGCTCCCCCGTAGGCGAGGTGAACACCAACCCGTCGTCGGGTGCTGGGATCAGCTGCGACAGGTGCACCACGAGCTCGTCCGTCAACGGGACAGGGCGGGTCCCGGCGTCGCTCTTGGGCTTCTTCTCGGCGCCCTTCCTAGGTTGCACCCGCGCGACCTGGAGCCGCTTCCGCAACAGGTCCACCCGGAACCGCCGCAACCCCGCAGCCTCCTGGAACCGCAACCCGCAGTACAGCAGCACCTCGACGAACGCCCGATCGGCGGCCGCGAATTGCTCGAGCAACTGCTCAGCCTCGGCGCGACTGAGAAACCGGTCGACGTGCTTCGGTGGGGTGGGTGCACTCACCAGCGCGGCCGGGTTCGACGCCAGCAGCTTGTGTACCGCAGCCTCCGACAGGATCTGTGTCAGCAGGCGGAGAGATGACGCCACCGTGGTCGGTCCCACCTTCTTCGCGCGCAGCTTCGCCACCCACTCCTTCACATCCCAGGAGTGGATCGACGACAGCGGCCACGACCCGAACGCGGGCTCGATGTGGTTCCGCCACCACGACAGGTTCTTGTCCACCGTCGCCACCTCCACCCCTCGGGTGGATGACCACTTCACCCACCAGTCCGACAGCGTCATCTTGCCCGCGGCCGGGTCGATGAAGTCACCCCTTCGCATCGCCGCTTCGGTGTCGAGCGCCCACTGAGTGACGACCACCTTCAGCGGGTCGGAGTGGGAGAACCTCTGCCCGGACGGGTGGCGGACCGTGGCCTGCCACTTCCCCCGCGGCTTCTCGGTGGCAGGCAGCAGCCCCTCACGCTTGCGGCGCTTCTGTTCCGGCGTCAGTAGCCGGCGGATGTGGGCCATGCGCCCCCCTTGGATTCGAGCTCAAGCTCCACTGAGCCTCACCGGGTCTGGGATGAAGCTGAGTGGCGGTTGGGTTCGCCTGGATGTGGTTAGGTCCGGCCAGCAATGCCACCCGGCCGGTAGTCGCTCAGATCAACCAGGTTCGGCCGTCCGGCCGCCTCGGCGTCGCGGAACCCCGCCTCGTAGCCGATGTCGTACTGGAACTTCAGGGACTCCTCGTTCTGCATGCTCCGTATCAGCAGCTGCTGATAGCAGTACAGCCCGGTGCCGAGGATCATCGCCTGCCCACCTCCCAGCATCAGCGCCACCGGCTGCCCTCCGGCGATCTGAATGTCGGTCGTGAACCCCAGGACGAATGCCGTGAACCCGACCACCATCAGCACCATGCCCCCAGCCTTGGCCAACCACCCCTTGGTCGTGAGTCGTCTTCGCACTACCACACCTCTTCCGAATCGTCGCTGCATCCGATAGCGACTCGTCCGCCCCCAGCGGCGCGCCCCTACAGCAACATCAGTTGGATCGATCAAGAAGTTACGGTGTGTGGCATCTCGATTCGGTAACCGCGCGGTTTCGTTACGCATTGCCCCTCGCCTCGTCATCCTCGGAGTGACTCGAAAGGACTAGGTCTGTAGTCCATCGGATGAGATCCGGGTCGGCGCCTGAAGTTTCAATCTTCCGGACGTTGCCGGCGCCGACGTACAGCAGGAAGTCCCTGGGTAACCCGAGTGCGTCGCCTAGGGCGCGGAGCATGGTGTCGCTGATCTGATCGCCGCGCTTGGCCCTGTTGATGGTGGCGCGACTGACGCGGCCGGTGCTGTCGATGCCGACTCCGGTGTACCCGTCCCAGGCCATGACTGCCTTGACGGTTTCCCCGATCCTGGCGCGTCCGCGCGTGTCGATCATGAACAGAAGCATGCTCCGTTTCACCTCCCTTTGTCTCACCGTGTTGCAGGGCGTCTCATCCTGCATCAGGTTAACTGACGCATTTCGATACGTCTAGAGGCTCTGCGGCACACGCTGACACACTCTGATCCACTCAAACTGTTGCGCATTCCACACCCTGGGTATAGCGTGGCTGACACAGCAAGACACGCTGCGATCCACGGCGACACACGGGAGACCCAGATGGACGGGCAACTGCTCAAGGAGTCACCGAAGCCGAAGTGGGGCTGCTTCTCCATCGCCGCCCCCGCAGCCGTGGCCGCACTTCTACTGATTTGGCTGGTGATCTCGTGAGCGCTGAAGTCCTCACCATCCCGCAGGTCGCCGAGCGCCTGAAGGTTTCCCGCAACACCGTGTACCGCCTGATCGCCGCCGGCGAACTCCCGGCCGTGACGGTCAGCAGCCTCCAGCGCGTCTCCGAGGCGGACCTGCAGGCCTACGTCGAGCGGAACACCCGGACGGCCGCTTCCTAGTCACCTTGACGGCGTCGGTTGAGGTCCCCCCCACTCCCGGCGCCGTCGAGGCTCCAACTTCACAAGCACAGCAGGCAACAGAAGAAGGGGCCAGACCCCCATCCGCAAAGACGAGGTCTGACCCCAACCGATTACAAGGGGAGAGATTACCAGTGGCTACCGATTACAGCGCACTCCTGGAAGAGGTCTCCAGGGTCCGATCCGAGTTCGTGAACGGCTACGTGGGCAGTCGGATCAATCGCCGCGAGGGCGACGTGACCGACGAGCAGGTCAAGGCGTGGGAGAACGATGCCTACCGCATCTGGCGGTCGGCGCACCCGGCGCTGAGTGACTTCCTCATCCCGAACCGGCACGACGACCAGATCCCGACGGACGCCAACTGGACCCGCGACCAGCTGGGCATCGTCCGCCAGGACGGTGAGCTCTGATGGGCATCTTCAAGGCCTTCCAGAAGGCCAACCAGACGATCGATGACGCACGCCGCGACGTGAAGGAGCCCCGCGGCAAGGACGAGGTAGCGGCCAAGCGGGACCAGAAGAAGTCCGGTGGCAAGGAATGAGCACCGCGTACGGCCTGGGTGAAGCCGTCGGCACCCTGTGCGCGATCTTCAAGACCAACCCCGGTCTGCACGCCAAGTCGATCGTCATCCACGAGAACGGCTCCATGGAGGTCGCGGTCCTCGGTGCCAACGGTGCGCTGAAGTCCTGGGCGCACGCGATCCCCGATCATCGAACCGGGACGGCACTGGTATCCACCATGTACGGCGCCGATGAAGCCGACGTGATCGAGGCCGAACACATCAAGGTCACCGTCCGCCGGCCGCTCACCCCGTTGGGCGGCGCGCGATGACCCCGGCTGAGCGGCTGATCGCTGCCGCTGACCTGCTGGACAAGCGGGCAGGCGAAGCGACCGAGGGGCCGTGGAACGTTGACGGTCCCTGGTGGTGGGGTGACACCTGCGCGGCGATGGTGACGGCTGGCCTCGCTCGCGATGCCGTGGTTATCGCGCCTCAGGGGGCCACCGATGCCAACACCCGCTACATCGCCACCATGCACCCCGAGGTCGGCCGCGCGGTCGCGAAGGTGATCCGGGCCTACGGCGAAGGTGCCCGTGAACTGGAACAGATCCTGACTTCCATCCCGGTCGGCCCTGGCCGCAGCGCCATGCTCGACCTCGCCGACCTCGTGCTGGCTGGTGCGTCATGACAGCCACGTTCGTGCTCCAGCGGTACAGCGATCCCAGTGGCGTCTCCGGTCTCGGAGTAGTCGCTCACGGGGCTGAGTTCGACGACGGCTCCGTGGCCCTCCACTGGCCCGGTGAGCACCCCTCCACGGCCGTGTGGGGAGACCTGCGAGACGTCGAAGCAACCCACGGCCACGAGGGAGCAACCGTAGTGCAGTACACCGACAACGACCGGCTGCTGAAGGCGTACCAGCTGGTGATGCCGTACGTGCTGACAAGCCAAGAGCACGTCACCCCCCTGAGGGTTGCTCCCCACCCTGATCACCCCGATCGCCTGCGGCTCGTGTTCCAGACCGAGCATGCGTGGAAGTGGTGGGTGGCTCTCCTCGACGGCTCCACCTTCGCCGCCACCCATGAAGAGGTGGACGGCGAGATCCGCACCACGTGGATCAGCCCGGACGGCGACCTGTGGCTGCAGTACTCGGAGGTCGGCACCTTCACGGAACTACTGGAAGGCGAGACCTACGGAACCGAGTGGGCTCGCCATGACGACCCCGAGGTGACCTCGTGATCTGCCTGTCCGTTGACGACATGCTCCGCGCCGGCCGGTACGACGAAGCGGTCGAACGCATGCAGTTCCTTGTCCGCCTGGGCGACCCGACCGAACCGGTGGACGTGGCCAAGGTCCGCGCGCAGTACGAGGCGTCCCGAGCCCACCTGCGGTCAGTGGTTCCCCCGAAGCCGTTCCGTGTGGTCGTAGATCTGGTTGGGGGTGAGCACTGATGCACTACTACCGAGCGGCGGAACTTCGCCTCGACAGGAGCGAGTTCTTCGACGCCACCGTCCCCACTGAGGGCAGCAACGCGGGCAGCGTCAAGCCCTTCCGCCAGATGCAGGTGCGGCAGGTAGTCCTCCGCGACCTGATTGATGGGAACGCGCCCCGAATCCACGCCGAAGGCTGCTGGTACAAGGCAGGCGGTGGGCTGAGTGCGGGTGGCCGAGCGTTCGCGAATCTTGACTTCGACCAGATGCCCGAGCAGATCCGGTTCGCAGTCAGTCGGATCCTCCGCACCTACCGGCTGTCCTCGTGAACACCGCGGCGCGTGTCATCCAGATCCTCTGGGAGGCAGCCGCCCTGTTCCTGATCGCATCCATCATCTCCGCCCCGGTGATCGTCGTCGTCCGTAAAGCGAGGGCGCGAGGCAAGCGGCTGTTCGCAGACCAGCCGGACCAGAGGGCGCGAAGCCTTCACCAAGACACGACCCACCTACACGAGACGGATGTATTCCAGTGAGTGAGATCAAGCTGACGCTCGACGACCCGAAGTTGTTCGCCCGCCGGCTCAGGGTCGCCGCTAACGACTACGGCGTGTCCAACGGAGAGGGCCTGGGGTCCGCCCTGCGGGAGGCGGCTGACCAGATCGACGCGCAGGCGAAGGCGCCTGTCGAAGAACCTACCGAACCGCCCGAGCCGACCCAGTACGGGTCGATCATCCTGGCCCGTGCCAGCGAGCACGAGCAGCACGAGCGGTGGTGCAGCCCGACATCCGAGCCCGGCTGGTACAGCGAGTTCGGCGGATTCGTCGGCGGCTACCAGATGCTTCGCGACGTCGAGGTGTTGCGTGTCGGCATCGGTGAGCCTGCTGCCGCCCTCCGCTCCACCCTCGCCGTGCTGGTTGAACTGCATGACGGCCCGCGCGATGACCACTACCGCTCCCGCAAGCCGCTCGCCTGGCAGGCCGCACGCGATGCGCTCGGTGAGCCTGCCCCCTCTCCCGCTGAGGCAGTAGAAGCCGACAAGGCACTGCGCGATGCAGCCGCTCGGCTGGTGGATATCGTCGACTCCTCACCCGAGACAGCGTCCTACATCGCCGACCGTTACCCCGGTCTGGATCATGCGATCGACTTGGTGCGCAGGCACCTCCCACAGACTGACGACGGGGCCGGGCCGCCCCCTGCCGCAACGAGTGCTGGTTTGGCCCTCACGGCACAGGCAGGCGAGGCGAACGCCAGCCCGGCCCCGTCGTCACCCTCCGGCCCCTCTCCTGTGCAGGTAGATGCCGAGCCGCCCAAGGGCGGGCTGTTCTCGTCCGTGCTAGCCGTAGACCCTGGCGTGGCCTTGCGAGAGGAGTTGGGAGAGATTCCGACCGGCACGACCGACGCGCAGATCCGCGCTGCGGTCACGCTCCCGGCTCCCGCTGAAGACGACCCGATCGAAGCGCTGCCCGACGCATCGACCCCCGTAGGGAACGAGATCGAAGCGCTGGTGTCGGAGTACCAGGCGGTCATCTGCCGCACCGATGGCGTCATGCGGCGCGAGGGCCTCCTTCGTGAGGCATTCGCCCGCGTCCTTGATGTGGGTGGGCAACAGCCCGGCGTATCGGTGGGCGGCGTCGAGTCGCTGATCTGGTCTCTCAAGGAATTGCAGCGCGTCGCGATCACGGCGACGGAGAAGCATTGCTATGGGCTGGCGGCCGCCAAGGCGTCCGCCCTCCTCCCTAAGGAGGCCCGCGCTGCCACTCTCCGGGCAGGTGACCCCTCGTGAACCTCGACGAGTTGCGCCCCATCCTCGCTGGCTACCGAGCCCAGGTGGAAGCCGCATGGTCCCCCGCCACCGCCCACGAAAGCTACGAAGGCAAGGCAGGTGGCCCAGCCGGCCAGTGTGGAGTCACATCCGCGTGGCTGCAACGGAGACTCGCAGAAGACCACGGCATCGGCTCGTCGTTCTGGATCGGGAACCTATTCGTCCCCGACCCCCACGAGACGCCGACGTGATCATCGACCTCACAGCCGACCAACTCCCGAGCCTGAAGGATCGCCCGGTCATCTGCTCCGCCTACGCGGACCTCTTCAGGGACGGCATCGACTACGCCCCCCAGGAGAACCCGACCGCTGCTGAGTTGGCGGCCGACCCGGTACGGGAACGCCTGGCTGTCCTGGAAGCGGCGATGTCATGAGGCAGCGCTGGCTCGACTTCAAGGCTGCGGTCCGCGAGATGTTCGCCGCCCGCTACCCAGAGGACCCAGACCCGGACTCGACCGCTGCCGACACAGCTGCCCGTACCGCCTGGATCCGGGCCAATCGTCACCCACCGATCGGAGGTGAGTGACATGCGCCGCTATTGGGATTGGTAGCCCTAGGCAACTAACCGTCCATCGCCCGCCCTCTGGGGGAGGGCCAACCAACAACCACACCGTGAGGAGAACCCTGTGAGCAACTGGCCGAAAGCGAAGAAGCACCGCGACCTACTGATCAGCCCCGACACGTACCGCTGGGCCATCGAAGACCGGGGTATCCAGTGGGTGACCGACCGGTTCGCGCTCGCCCGGGTGGACCTGTGGAACAAGCCGGTCGGCGAGAGGAACCCGCCGCCGGCGAAGTTCAGCCCCACGGTACTGCGGACACTGCTCAGTCAGGTACGGGCCACGCCTACCGTCAAACCCCTGTGGCTGGGCGATGCGGACGATGACACGTCGATCATCCGCATCGGAACAGCGACATATGGCGTCGACTCCACGAGCTACCGAGGATGGTCCAGCATCGCCTACCCGCGCGCCACGAACCGGGCCAGCGGGAACATCGGATGGTGGCAGCAGCGTCGGGGCCGCGAGGTGCTTGTCGGCGTACTGATGTGCAAGATCCCCAGTTGGCCCGACCTGGACCGCTCGAACCCACCGCGACCATCGTGAGTGCCGTCATCCAACTCGCGATCTCGCGGGACGTGGTCCTCACCTCGAACCAAAGGAAGCACTGGGCCACCAAGGCGCGGCACACCAAGGTCATCCGCGACATGGCCTACGTGATCGCACTGCACGAGCGCCCGCAGAAGATGCAGGCCGCCACCTGTGAGGCGGTGATCAAGTGGCCGAAGCTGTCCCGCACCCGCGACTCGCACAACCTCCAGCCAACGGTTAAAGCGGCTCTCGATGGCGTGATCGGGGACTACGGCCTACTGCCTGACGACTCCGACAAGTACCTGCAGGCGTTGACATTCACGTCCGCCGAGGACACCCACGACATCCCGGGTGTCGCCTGTTTCGTGACGCTCACATTCACCGAAGTGCCCGAACGGGGGAAGCCATGAACATCAACACGTCTCGACAGCCCTGGATGCGGCACGCGGTCTGCGCCCGCTCAGATCCGGAGGAGTTCTACCCGGAGAAAGGTGGCTCGACCCGCAGGGCGAAGGCGATGTGCTTCACCTGCCCAGCTACGGACCTCTGCCTCCAGTGGGCGCTGGACAACAACGAGCAGTACGGCGTGCTGGGCGGACTCTCCGCGAGATGTTCGCCGCCGGATCACCCGCCAAGCCCAGCAGGAAGAGAGCACCGCCGCATGACCGAGAACATCTACGCCGTGATGAGCGCAGCCATGGAAGAGGTGCAGGCCGTCCGCAAGGACGGCTTCAACGACAGCCAGAAGTACAACTTCCGCGGCATCGACCAGGTGGTGAACGCGGTCGGACCGATCTTCCGGAAACACAAGATCATCCCCGTCCCGTACGCCTGCACCGCGAGGTACCGCGACGTCCTCACCTCCACCGGTAAGCCCTCGCGTGAAGTGACCGTCGGCGCCACGTACCGGTTCTACGGACCGGCCGGCGACTTCATCGAAGCCACGGTGCCGGGGGAGTCGATGGACACCGGCGACAAGGGCACCCCGAAGGCGATGAGTGTCGCCTACCGCATCGTCCTGCTGCAGATGCTGTGTATCCCCACCGACGAGCCAGACCCGGACTCCCAGTCGTACGAGCGCGCCATGCCTGATCCCATCATCGCGGCCCGCATTGCTGTCGCCGACGCGTGGCGGGCGAACCGCGGGGAGCTTGATACGGATGCCGTCGCGAAGGACTTCATGGCTTGGGCGCAGGGTGAGTTGTTCGGCAATGCCACCTCGACCCGGCTCTACGAGTACGCCGAACACCTGAAGCAGCAGGTGCCCGCGTGAGCGCCGAACTAATCGACCCGTTCGCGACCATCGCCCGCCACCCAATGTCGGAGTCCACCTATGACGGCATTCGGGACTCCATCAAGGACGCCTACCTCCGCGACCACACGCGGGTCACGGAGTTCCTGAACGCCGCTCTCGCACACATCGGAGCCTGTGCCCGGTCCGGGGTGGAGGCGGACAACCTGGCTGCCGCGCGGTTCCTGGAGGAGCTAGAGGTAGCGGCAAGGTCCGGGGTTCCCATGTTCGAGCCACAGGAGGAGGTGCTGTGAGCGACCACATCCAGCGCAACCTGGAGCATCACGCGATCGTCCACCAGATGATGCCGTGGAACGACAAACCCCATGACGACCTGAAGCCCGAGGGCGAGACGGTCGCTGAGGTCATCGATCACTGGTTAGCCTGCCGCGCCGACATCTTCGAGGTCGGCCTAGGGCAAACCCGCTGGGGGCTCAGTGATCGGGATGTGCGTCACCTTGGTGAGCACCTTGCTAAGTGGGTGACCCAATGAAGTTCGCCTACGCCGACCCTGTCTATCTGGGATGTGGGCGGCTCTACCCCGAGCACCCGAACTCGCGGGATTGGGACGACCCCGAGACCCACCGCCTGCTGATCGAGCGTCTGTGCCGCGAGTACCCCGATGGCTGGGCGCTCAGCTGTCACACCCCGAGCCTCAAGGTGCTGCTGCCGATGTGCCCCGATGACGTCCGCATTGGCGCCTGGGTGAAGCCGTTCCACGCCTACAAGAAGGGCGTACGCCCAGCCTATGCCTGGGAGCCCTTGCTGTTCCGGGGTGGCAGGAATTCCAAGCATCCGCCGCCTGAGAAGGGCGGAGAGGCTACGACCCCGAAGGACTTCCTTGCGGCGAACATCACCCTGAGGAAGGGCCTGACCGGAGCCAAGCCCAAGGACTTCTGCCGCTGGGTCCTGGACATCCTCGGCTGGAAGCACGGTGACCGGATCGACGACCTATTCCCCGGCACCGGCGTGTTCGGTCGCGTTGTGGCAGTAGCTGAGGGCCAACCGCTTGAGGTTGACGGACAGGCCGCGCTCGACTTCGGGGAGGTCTCATGACCACCCGCCTGAACGTGAACATCAATGACGAGTGCAGGGCATCGCTTGAGGCGTACTCCCGCGCACATGGGGTGACGGTCACCGAGGCGGTACGTCACGCGGTCAGCGTCCTGAACTACCAGGATGTGCAGACCGCGCTGGGCAACCGGCTGGCGGCGGTCGATGCGGACGGCAACGTCGTCGAGATCATCGGAGCGTTGCGATGAGCCTGCAGGACGACCTCGATGAACTGGAGCGCACCGACCCTGCCGTCAGGAAGGCGTCCAAGGCGCTGGACGAGGTCTACCGCAACGTCGGTGGCGGTCTCTCGCGCGAGGAGATCAAGGCGATCTACGACCCGCCCGTGACTCCAGCCGAGCTCGTGCTGGATGACGACGAGAGGCGGGGCTGCTAGTGGCGCACACCAACCGAGACAAGACTGCCGCCCTCGTGCGGATCCAGCGGGAGCACATCCGCGCGCTGCATGCCCGCATCGACGTCGGCCGCACCATCGTCGCCACCGAGCGGACCCTTGCGGGGGTGTCGATATGACCTGCGCGGCCAATCGCATTTACGTCAGGCTCGCCTCATGAAGGGCCACCGACCCCTCGTGTTCGTCACCGACGACGAGACCCAGTGGGGCTTCTGGTGCATGGACTGCGACCTCTACCACTTCGGGTCGAGGTCCGAACTGCACCCCAGCCGGCTCGCTAAGCGCCACCAGAAAGAGACCCGCCCGGAACTTCAGGAGGCCAGCTAATGGACGAGCGCGGACAGGCCTTGACTGATCAACTGGTCGGCGGGGCCAGCGACTACATCATCACCAAGGACATCCTCGAGCGAGGAGGCGACTGGAACGAGGAGGCGATCACGGCCACTCGCTGGGTGACGCTCGGAACCCTTGCGTATCTGGTGAACCTGTCTCAGCGAGGCGGCTTCGAGGATGAACTGAACGTCATGCTCAACCGCCTCGCAGACCAGATGGACGGTGGCTAATGTCCCCGAAGGCCACTCGTAAGGACGTAGAGGCCGCCCGCACCCTCGTACGCCAGCGTGACGGGCACCGCTGTCAGATGTGCGGGCAGTCCATCGTGGACAGGCCGAGCTCCATCCACCACAGGCTGAACAAGGGCCGCGGTGGTTCGGCTCTACTCGAGCGTGCCTCGATCCTCATCCGCGCATGTGGCGATGGCGTCTTCGGCTGTCATGGCTGGGTTACCGAACACCCCAAGGCCGCGGGGATGACGGGGTGGCTGCTGCCACGGAACAACCCCGACATCGACCCCACCCAGGAGCCCATCCTGCTGTTCGAGGGCTGGTTCAAGCTGTCGGATGACGGCTCCCGTACCCCCTGTGAGTCTCCCCTGCTCGGGGAGGTGGCGGGATGACCGTCCACTACAGCGACGACCAGGTAACACTGCACCACGGCGACTCGCTCAAAGTCCTGAGTACCCTGCCGGACGCCTCGGTCGACAGCTGCGTTACCTCGCCGCCGTACTTCGGGCTGCGCGACTACGGCGAGCCGGGGCAGTACGGGCTGGAGAAGACGCCTGCCGAGTACGTCGAGACGATGCGCGCCCTGTTCGCCGAGGTGCGCCGAGTGCTCGCCGACGTCGGGACGCTGTGGCTCAACCTCGGCGACTCGTACAGCGCTGGCGGACAGGGGAACGGCGGCAAGCATGGAACGATCGGGAGTGTCCCGCAGCAGTCGACTCGTGTTCCCGGATTCGCTCCGAAGAACCTGCTCGGCATGCCGTGGCGCGTCGCCCTCGCGCTGCAGGACGACGGGTGGATCCTCCGCAACGCGATCGTCTGGAACAAGCCGAACGCCATGCCCGAGAGCGTCACGGACCGGCTCTCCTGCCGCTACGAACTGATGTTCCTGTTCAGCAAGTCGCAGCGGTACTGGTTCGACCTCGACCCGATCCGCGAACCGCTGATCTACCCCGACACGGTGGGGCATGCCTTCGGCGGGAACTACCTGGCAGGCTTCGATAAGGCGTTCGCATTGCTCGCCGTTCATGATCTGCCGCATCAACTGCTCGCCGGCCATATTGACGGGCGAAAGGCATACCTCGATAAGACGATGAGGTGGGTTGCCTAATGGCGCGGATCCGGACGATTAAGCCCGACTTCTGGACCGACGAGAAGATCGTCGAACTCGAATTCCATGAGCGGCTGCTGTTCATCGGCCTCTGGAACTTCGCCGACGACCAGGGCTACCTCGATTACTCGCCGCGGCGGATCAAGATGCAGATCTTCCCGGGCGATGACGTCGATATCTCTAGAGCCCTCGCGAGGCTTCTGGAGGCCTCCCTTCTGGAGGCATTTGACGGGCCGACCGGGATTGTCCTGTGGATAACTCACTGGAAGCGACACCAGCGGGTGTCGAATCCGGCTCTAGAGAGATACGTGCGGGCTGACCTGCGGAAACGTGCATCTCTTGACGAGTCCTCCGTAGCCCTAGCGAGTCCTCTAGAGGACTCCGTCGTTTTAGGGAAGGGAAGGGAAGGGAAGGGAAGGGAATTCTCTTCGGCCGAGGTAGCGAGTCCTCCCGAGGATCCCGCCCCCGAACCCACTACGCGCAAGCGCGCGACACAACTGCCGGCCGACTGGAAGCCGAAGGAGGACCACCTCGAGATCGCGATCGACTACGGACTGGATCCCGCCTTCGAGTTGCGCAAGTTCCGCGACCACCACGAGGCCAAGGGCTCGACGATGAAGTCGTGGGATGCCGCCTTCCGCACCTGGCTGAACAACGCCAAGACCTACAAGCGGGCGGCACCTAGCCGCCCTGACTCCGTTGGCCGTCTCGAGCGCTCCCTGCAACGAGTCGCCACCCCACGAGGAGAACTCGCATGACCCCCCAGGAAGCGGTGATGCTGTCCGGCTACGTCGAGCAGCTTTGCCCGCAGCAACGCTTCAACGAGTACACCGGAGACGCGTGGGCCGACCTGATGCCGGAGATCCGCTACGTCGACGCCCTTGAGGCCGTGAAGACGCTCGGTGCCAAGCAGGTGTTCATCGCGGTCGCCGAGATCATCGCGGAGGTGAAGCGGATCCGGGCCAAGCGGATCGCGGAGTTCGGCGCCATCCCGCCTCCGCCGGCTGAGGAGTTGGACCCGGACAACTGGCGCGCGTTCATCGAGTGGCAGACCGCCACCGAGAAGGCGATCGCTGACGGCGACCTGAAGCCGAAGGAGCTGGACTCGGGCCGCGATGAGGCCGGCGTCCAGAAGGTCAAGGCAATCACCCAAGGCGCCTTCCAGCGCATCCCACGGAGGAACGCATGAAGACCATGACCGACCCGCGATGCGGCAAGGTGTCCCGCGCGAACGACCAGGACGGCCACTGCACCGCGTGCCACCTGACCTTCAGTGGCGAGACGGCTTTCACGGCCCACCAGCATCTAGACAACGGGAACCTCACCTGTGAGGACCCGACGACAACCCTGAATCCATCCGGGGAGGCCAAGTGGTATCCCCGAGAACGGCCTGGGACGACTGACGGCATCGCCTGGGGTCTCGGACCCTCTGGCTGGGCCGGTTTGGGGGCTACCGCATGACCGACGCGGCTCTCTGTCCATACAGCGGACTCGGACTGACCGGTGATCTGACCGGAATCCCGAACGACAGGATCTTCGGCGCTCGCTGCTCCTGCGGCGCCCACGTCACTGTCGTTGACGGCCGAATTCCGTTCCATAAAGCCGGGATGGACGAGCGCCCGCCTGATGAGTCCTGCGAGGCCACCCGTGACTGACGACCGCACCGAATTCGAGGCAGCCCGTAGAGCGGGTAAAGCCCTGCACCAGGAACAACGGCTAGCGCGAGTGAAGACGCTGGAGGCGATGCAAGCCGAGGTGGTGGAGGTCAACGCCCGGCACGACTGGGGCAACGGTGAGCAGGTTCAATTCCCGACGGCCATCGCAAACCTCCACGGTGAGGTCTCGGAGGCGTGGGAGGCGTGGCGCAAGTGGGGCTACGCGAAGGATGCGACCCGCGAGGGCGTCGACTACCTCGGCAACCCCCATAAGCCCGAAGGTGTGGGGTCTGAGTTCGCGGACATCTTCATCCGCCTGCTCGACAACTGCGCCACATACGGCATCGACCTCCGCGCTGAGTACGAGCGCAAGATCGCATTCAACCTGACCCGCCCCGCCAAGCACGGAGGGAAGCGCGCGTGACTGACATGGTGATACCACCCGCAGCGGTGGAGGCGGGCGCTGACGCGATCGAGGGCTACCAGATCGGGGGCGGGTTCTATGCGTGCAACGTCGGTATCCAGGACGCCTCGAAGATGTCCCTCGCTGCTCTGGAGGCCGCTCTTCCTCACCTCCGCCCCCTGTTCGAGACAGCAACCGCCCTCGGGTTGAAGCTAGGCCGCCAGGAAGCAGCTGAGCGAGCCGTTGACTTCGACGGCTACCTGATCCAGGCCACCGTCAACGGTGACGTAGAGGTCTCCTGCGCTCACTGCCCGACGATCCACCGGTTCGAGCCGAGCAGGAGCCACACCGGGCTGCTGGAGATCTTCCAGACGGCGCGGAACCACATGCGCAACTGCCCCGGCCGAAGTGGAGACCCCACATGAGCGGCGAGGCCTGCACCTGTCCTGATCCGTGGTGCGTCGTGCACGCCCGCTGCGGTACATGTGGCGGCGAGGTCATCATCACGCCCGACGATCCAGCGTTCTGTATCGCCTGCGGCCACGACGTGATGCCTGCGCGCGCTTGCCGGACGACTTGGTCCACGCCTCGGGAGACCCCATGAACCTAGACCCTGCTCTCTGCGCTGACGGCTGTGGAACCCCAGCCACCCGAACCAGACCGTACACAGACAACACCGGTACCGAACTGGTGTGCGAGCGACACCGGAGGTTCGGATGAGCGTCACGGCCTGCATCGTCTGCTTTCGCGACCTCGGCGATGAGCCGCAGACGTGCATCAACTGCCTGAACCGGGCGCGCAACAACCTGTCCTCGATCCTCGAACTCGCCGCAGTAGGTGACGAGCGCCTTGACGGGTGGCCCGCGGTCTCCGGCGGCACGCCCAAGGATGGATCCAGGAGCCACGAACGGCCGCTCCCGGGCGGTGACCTGTTGGTCATGCTGTCCGACGGCTCTGAGGGCCGCTCAGAGCCTGACGCCCTGTTCCAACTCGACCCCGATCCCATCAGCTTCATGCTCGGCTCATGGGAGGACGACTGGCGGAACCTCCGCAAGGAACCCGCAGCCCCCGAGAAGGCGACCATCGGCAGTACCACGGCCTACCTCTCGAAGCGCCTCGCGTGGGCGGCGCAGCATCATCCCGCCTTCGATGAGTTCTCCACCCAGCTCGCGAAGTCCGTGGGCGCCCTGGAGTCGTCCCTGCGCCACGGCGACCGGGTGGAGCGTGGCGTCCCGTGTAGCGGGTGCGGCCAGCACCTGACCCGCACGGCTTCACCGAAGAGGGGATGCGCCCACACCAAGCGCGCGCGGGCCATGGCAGGCGACCAGGACCCGACGATCATGCTCAGGCAGATCCTCATTTCCTACCCCGAGGAAGCCACCGAGCACGCCAAGTGCGACCAGGGCGGCTACAGCGACAACTACGAGTGCCGCAGGTGCGGGAGGTCGTACTCGGAGGCTGAGTATTGGATCGCTGTGCGAGGTCGCATCGAGGAAGTCTCGTGAGTCACGATGCGGCAGCCTGCGAGTGGTGCTCCAGGCCGCCACAGTGGGCCCGGCCGAGGGATGTAGCGATCCTGCTCGGCCGGCCACTGAAGACCATTCGAGCCTGGATGGCCCAATGCCAGACCCGCCGCGCGAACGTCACCGAGGTCAACTACTGGCAGGTCCGGTGCCTTGATGAACGCTCACACCAGAGGCCTAACCGCAAGGGCAGGCGTGTTGCTTGAGCGTGTCGATTGTTGCCTTACCCACCGTTACGGTAATTTAGCCAGCACCGGAGGTCTGCCTACCTATGCGATGCCCCATCCCTGGATGCATCTTCCCGATCGCGGAAGACGCCCTCGTCTGCTGGCAACACTCGCTGCAGATCTGGGAGCGCGTGCAGACCAAGCATCTCGAATCCGCCGGCTCAGCCATCACGACCGAGAGCGTCGCCGCCCGTACTGCCCGGCAGGCGGATGAGCGCAAGCGACGCACGCAAGGCAGCCTCGAACCCGGATGGATCTACTTCCTCACGCTGGACGACAAGATCAAGGTCGGCTGGACCGCGAACCTTGAGAAGCGCCTTAGGTCCTACCCACCGCACGCGCGCATGGTGGTGACCTACCCAGCAAGCAGGGCCGATGAGCGCGACCTACACCGCACCCTGAGGCAGTCCCTGGTGGCAGGTCGTGAGTGGTACGCGCGGACGCCCCAGGTGCTGGAGTACATGCGGGATGTCCAACTGACCGAGGACAAGCGGCACGCCGAAGAGGCTGCCTACCGTGAAGCTGAGTGGCGATCCATCCAGCCGCCACGGATAGCGAACTCCCGACCCATCAGACCTACCCGATCCGAGGTCATCCGGGCCCAGATGTACGGCCCGTTCGATGACGAGGAACCCCAGGCTGAGGGCGCGTAACCAGCAGAGGGGTGACCATGCCCATGCCAGGTATGACCGCCTCCCTCGACGGGCAGATCAACACCAAGCGCCTACTACTCGCAGACACCGTGGACCTGAGTGAGCGTGCCGTACTCCAGCACGACATCGACCTGTTGCTTGATCAACGGTTGGAGATCAGCCATGGGTGACCGTGATCTGGACTCCTGCATCTGGATCGACCCAGGCCGCCAATCCGGTGTGGCCTGCTTTGGCGGCACGAGGGTCCCAGTCGATCCATTCATGGCGATCGTGGAGGAGGCAGGCGCTAAGGCGGCGCAGGCCTTCTGGCCGAGTGTGTCACCGACGCGCATGTCGTTGCCGGTCTCGCCTGGCGCAAGCGGTACCGCAGGCATGGGTGAGTACAACGCTGGCTCACTGCCCGCTGCTGCGGTGTACGTCCTACTGGGTGAACCGACCACCGGGCTGTGGTGCGTGCGTTGCTCACTACCTGCCCGCATCGAGGTGCCGATCCACTCACTGAGTGAGCGTGGCGTGAGTAGCGGATCCACCATCACCCGATGCATGACACCGGAGTGCCAGCCCTGAGGTAGGTGTCAGATGCCAAGGTCTGTCCGCTTCGCTGCTGACCCCGAGTCCTACTTCGCCGGCTATCTCCCACCCCTACCTGCAGCCCGCCACGCCCGCACCAAGCAGGGATGGCTGACCAGACTCAAGGCGTGGTGGCATGGCTGACGCACTCGAGTACCTCGATGACCAGTACGCACGCAACGCTGAGATCGCACTACTCGGTGATGATGCAGCGGTCGGACGCTGTCAGGTACTGGCGCGTCGTCGTTGGCTGATTGCAGCCCTCGATACGTGGGTGCGCCGTGGCTGACCGAGGCAACACGACGGAGCGCGGGTACGGCAACGCGCACCAACTGAAGCGTGCCGAGTATCAGAAGGTTGTAGATGCCGGTGCCGCTGACTGTTGGCGATGCGGCAAGCCCATCAGACCTGGTGACGCATGGGACCTGGGTCATGACGACCACGACCGGTCGAAGTACATGGGACCGGAACACCCTGAATGCAATCGCAGCGCGGGTGCCGCACTGATGAACGCGAACCGTTCGATGACATACCGCGAATGGTGAACGCGTGACGTGAAGCGTGACCGATCGGCGCCGTCAGAAAATCTGGCGATGTCGATCGACCGTTTGACAGA
>Ga0193716_1000140_pt1 | contig 42479 bp, 36 predicted proteins | sample U2c1metaG_FD_145901 | JGI IMG/M metagenome (GOLD analysis project Ga0193716, IMG submission 145901) | Soil microbial communities from a riparian zone of the East river system, Colorado, United States - U2c1 | ecosystem: Environmental > Terrestrial > Soil > Riparian zone | place: USA: East River...
CATTCGAGAGCAACGACGACAACGGCTGATTCAATTCGTGCGCGATAGATGCCGATATCTCCGACACAAGCGACGCACGTGACGTCCGAGAGAGATTCGCTCGCAGCTCACGAAGTTTATCCTCCGCAACTTTACCGTCGTGGATATCGAGGATGACGCCAAACCACCGAACAATGTTTCCATGGTTGTCGCGCGATGGTTCTGCGCGACTCAGAAACCAGCGCCAGGTGCCATCGTGTATCTGAAGGCCGATACGCAGCGCCATAAGAGTTTCCAGTCACCAGCGCCCTGGCAAATTCCCGCGATACCAACTCGCGATCCTCGGGATGCAGGTACTCTATCCACTTTCCGTTTTGTATATCCTCGAGCGATGCTCCGGTAAGCTTACGTGCAGCCTTGTTCGAGAAGAAAGCATTGCCGTCGGGAGACATAGACCAAATCATTGTCGGCACAGTGTCCATGAGCCTCTGCATCTCCTGCTCCGACTGCTGTAGCGCCATCTCCGCGGCTTTTAAGGGCGTAGTGTCCAGCATCACCCCATGAAACGCGATCCCGTTACCAGCTTCGTCCCGAATTATGCGCGCGGAGGTGTGAAACCATCGGTACTGTCCATAGACACACATGAAGCGTTTAACGATGTCGTACCCTTCGCCCCTGGCGAGCAACTCATTCCACACCGCGACAGTTTCGGCGAGATCATCGGGGTGGAGGAGGTCTACCCACCCCTTTTCCTGGAATTCGCTAAGAGTACGGCCGCTATATTCGACAGTCTTCTTATTGATGTAGGTCATGCGCCCATTCCGATCGGCTTTCCATATAATTGCCGGCAGGGTCTCAGTGAGGAGATTCAGTTGAAGCTCGCGTTCACGGAGCAACTCTCTTGAACGGTAGAGATCGTCGATGTCGCTGTTCAATGCGTACCAGCGATAGATGCTGCCATCCTCGTTGAAGTATGGTTCGGCGCGGGTATGGAACCAGCGATAGCTCCCGTCCGTCCCACGAAGGCGGTAAATAATGTCATTTGGTCCCTTATTCGGTGACTCGATGTGCTCTGCGACCACGACATCGCGGTCATCCGGATGAAGGTAATCCAGATGGGACCTGTCCCGCTTATCTGTAATGACAGCACCGAGGTAATCGGACAAACGTTTGTTCGTGTACGCGTCGCCTTCATCCGTCCATGTAGAAATCATCGCGGGCACACGGTCTAGAATCTCCCGGGCCTCACGCTCGCTCGCCCGCAGTGCCTCCTGGGCCCTGAATTGCTCGTCAACGTCCACCCCAAGCAGGTACCAGCAGACATCGCCGCTTTCCTCATGGAACGAGGGTTCGGCTCTGAGATGCTGCCATCTGTATGTGCCACCGTGGACGCGAAATCGCCACGTCACATCCAAACGAACTCGCGCTCGAATGCAGGCGTACCACTCAGCCCTCGCTTCCCCGAGGAATGTGGGCTCCACGCTTTCCAGCCACCCCTCTCCAAGAAGCTCCTCCAAGGGACGGCCAAGCGCAGCAACGAACCCTTTGTTGGCGTATAGGACTTTGCCATCAGGATCCGCAACCAGGATGCAGCCAGGGACGCGATCCGCGACTTGGCGGAAGTCCAAACCGTGTTTGTCACCGTCAGATCGTGAACCATTTGAAACGTAGCCGAGTGACTTTGTCAGGCCTTCCACGATGCTCTCCGAGCGATTTGGATGTTTGTCTTAGACCTTAGGTTCAATAATTTCCCTCGTCTTTATCCAGTCCACGAGAAATCTTCTTTGCGCGAAATTCCAGACGCAATCGATCGCCATTCAATGAGGATAAAGAGGGCGCGACTAGAAATGAGAGGTTCCCACCATACATATTTATGTAGTTGACTGCGGATGGCACTCGGCCCCATTGCACCTCATTAGACGTAGGAGTCTAGAAGGCCCTTTTGTTCAAGCGACGACCTCAGGCTGCGCTTTCCACGTAAGAGGCGAGACTTGACTGCTGCGACCGAAATTCCTAACTCGTCAGCAGCTTCCTGCAAGGAATGATCGTGGCCATAGCGGCTGGTCACTGCTTCCTGCATTATCGGCGGAAGGCCGTGAAGTTCCTTCCAAAGGAGGAGAATCATCTGTGCCTTCACTACGCGGCGCTCAGGATCTGGCGCCTGATCTGCGATGTCCCACGCTAGTTCATCAGGGTTATACGGTTCCATATCTGATTCTCGACGGGTCTTTCTTTTTCGAACCACGCCCAGCGCGGCATTAATACCAATAGCGGTTATCCACGTGGAGAACTTGCAAGTCTGACGAAATTTTCCCAGGTTCGCATAGGCGCGGATCAAGGTCTCCTGCAGGGCATCTTCGGCATCTTCCTGATGACGGACAATGGCAAGAATCTTTTTTCTCGCGACCTGAGTGTGCCGCCGGCAGAGCTCAGCGAAGGCTTCGTGGTCACCCGACTGAGCTGCTTGGATAAGGTCATCATCCGTGCGCAGGGCAATGACCGATGGCCCATCATGGCTGTAGTGAGGCGGCCCCATTGCGAGTGGGACTTTTTCAAAACTGCGAAGTTCGTTCCGAGTACGCGTCGTGGTTCTCATTAGCTTCATGTTCAGCCCCCAACAGAAAGTACAAGTTTCCCGGTGGACTTGCGACTCTCGAGATCTCTGTGAGCCTCCGCAGCGTCTTCGAGGGCGTATGCCGGTCCGATTAAAACTTCAAGCTCTTTGGCTAAATACATCTAGAAGACGGCGTTCATGATGGGGGGCAGCGGCTCACGTGTTCTTACGTAGTCCGATTCAAGAACCTCAGGACCACCAATTCACGCGATTTGAATTGCATTCATGGAGCAATTTCCTCTTAACCCGTGACCGAGACTATCGTTGCTGCAATCATCCGGAACGCTCCTGCTCGGCTTAGTTGAAAAGGTGCTCGCACCTTTGGAATAGCTTGTGATTGTCGCGACAATCTACTCGAATCCAATCACAACACGGCCACTCATCTCCAATGCTATTTTGTGCATCTGCACAAATACTATCGCCGCATGTTTATTGCGAAAATTACATGTTCCCAGTACGTATCACGCAGTCATTGTGTCAACGCTCTTCCATCAAGGGAAGCATGTAGAACTCGGCGGTTTACTAGGAAGATGTAATGGGAATCATGCCATGAACCTCGTTACGATGCATTGATACCTGAGGTAACGATTCTGCGGCGAGGGTTAATGGGAGCGCTCGATACAAAGCCTGACAGAGTAGGATTCGCCACGTCTTCGGTAACGAATGCGGCATCCACTGGAGCTGATTTGCAACTCCAGAAGAGCCTTTTGGAGAGGCTTCTTTCGATCGTATGTGACGTTTCTCCGGGAGAAGGTCCGGGCGTGCTGATCCTTACGATCAATCTCTTCACGTTGCTCGGGGCGTACTACCTTCTGAAGATTGTCAGAGAGTCGCTCATACTCGCGGAAGGTGGTGCAGAGGTCAAAGCGTACTCGTCTGCAGCACAGGCGATCCTTTTGCTCGGAGTCGTGCCCCTGTATGGCTGGATCGCAACTCACCTGAATCGTAACCGGCTCTTGCGTTGGACAACCCTGTTCTTCGCGTCGAACCTGCTCATCTTTTATTTCGCTGGCCAGGCCGGTGCTCGAATCGGTGTCGTGTACTACATCTGGGTCGGGATCTTCAATGTCTTCACCGTCGCTCAACTTTGGGCTTTTGCGACAGACCTCTTTTCTCTGGAGCAAGGCAAAAGACTGTTCCCGTTACTCGGTTCTGGAGCGTCGGCTGGAGCGGTCGCAGGGGCCTGGATTGCAGGGCAACTGATCAAACCGCTTGGCCCTTACAAGATCATGCTCATCGCAGTCGTTGCATTGTGCATTTGTGCTGCACTGACGAGGCTGGCGGGCTACATCATCACGAAGCGTGGCGGAGAGCTCGAGAAGGAGAAAGACCAGACTCCCCTCAGCAGTGAAGGCGGTTTTCAGCTTCTGCTGCGCGACCGCTACCTGATGTTGATCGCGATTCTCACGGTTCTGCTCAATATCGTGAGCCTTTCCGGTGACTTCATCTTCGGCAAATTGCTCGTGGATCAGACAAACCACGTGGTCGGCACTGCAGCCTCACTCATGAAGGAACGCAAGGCTTACATCGGGTTTTACTATGCCTCCTACTACGGGTGGACGAACGCTGTCAGCTTAATCATCCAGACATTTCTTGTTTCCCGCATCTACAAGAAGTTTGGCGTGCGCGGATCCCTGTTCGTCCTTCCGGTAATTTCACTTGCTACCTTTGTGACGATTCTCGCAAACCCGATTCTGCAGGTCGTGCGTGTCCTGAAGATCGCTGAAAACTCCACAAACTACTCACTGCAAAACACGGTTCGGGCTGCGCTGTTCCTGCCTACATCAAGAGAAGCGAAATACAAAGCAAAAGCGGCGATTGAGACTTTCTGTGTCCGTTTAGGTGATGTGTTACAGGCCGGGATCATCTTTATCGGCACGTCACTCCACTTCGGAGTGCAGGCATTTGCGGGAATGACATTGGCGATCACACTGGTGTGGCTCTTCGTGGCATTCAAGCTTTACCAGGAACACAAGCGAAAGGTGCCGGAGTTCCACTAGCGCAGTGCAGTTGCCTATACATGATGAAATTTTTCCCAACTCGTCTAAGGGACAGCTCATTTCCTATTCTCGTCCTGTCGTACTCGATTCTCATGATGCACTACGTCTTTAGCAGGGCGTTCAGAGATTCGTTGCTCGGGTCTGGACTATCGGTGTCCGAACTTCCAGGCCTTACCTTCCTTGGCACATTGCTTGCAATCACACTGAGCCTAATCTGTTCCTTGTTCCTGCGATCGGATGCCAGAATTCACGTGATTCGGTTTTTCTATCTGCTAAACGCCGTTGCAGAAATCATCATCGCTTTCCAGTATCAGACCCATAGCTGGATGCTGAGAGCCTATTACATCGAGGTGTCGGCATCGACTGCGATCGGGCTGTCGTTGATCTGGGTATTGATTGGGGATTGGACGAGTAACTGCAACCGCGGCAACACGAACAAGGTACCTTCTGTTCTGATCTCCGGTACAGCTGCGGGGATGTTCGCCGGCTTCGGGTTGGTGCACCTGCCTTCGTCAAGCAACCTTCAATCGTCGCTGGTGATGCTCGCCATGATGGATGTTTGTGTCTCTTCGCTTCTTCTCTTTCACCGGGATGGAAGTTGCGTCTCTGCCGGCAACAAGAAATTTGAAGAACTGAACCAGGTACGGCGGAACTGGACGAGCGCAGTAGTTCGAATGCTCGCGATCGTCACGATCCTTGGAGCTTCCGCATCTACCCTACTCGATCTTGTCTTCCGGGTGAGAGTCGCGGAGCACTACAGCTCCCAAGCCCAGCGGATCCACTTCATGGGATCGCTGCAAGGTTTTCTATGCCTCGGTGCATTGCTCTCGCAGTTTGCGGTCCGGCGGCTTACAAACGGTCCATGGGCGAAGCGCTGTCTCACCCTCTACCCCGGCATCCTGACTGTAGCCGCACTAGCAAGCGTGGTTATGCCTGTCTTCCAGGTGTTCGGGTTCCTTCGAATTGGTGAATACTCCCTGCGGAATTCAGCATCACGTTGCGGTATCGAGATGGTCTATGCAGCGTTGCCGGACAGATTGCGAGTGGAGGTGCGACCACTCGTGGATGTGGTCGGTGAGCGTCTGGGCGATATGTCCGCAGCCGGTGTGTTGCACGTGCTCCTGTCGGAGCGCGCCGGCATGAAATTCAGATACACCCTGCTCGTCGTTGCGTCGCTCGGAACAGCTCTCTGGATATGCAGTGAGTGGCTCCTGCGACGTATGGATCGCATGAAAGCTGCTGCGGAAAAAGACAACGAAATCCAACTGCCGCTTCAGAAGCTTGCTCGCGAAGGAGCTGTTCTTGCTTGACGAAAGGCAGTTTGCTGCAGGAGGAAGAGGATTATGACAAGAAGTACGTTTCGAACAATCGCAGTATGCACAGCCATTGCGCTGAGTTACGCGTCCAGCTTGGCGCAGGAAATCCAGGTGCCGTCCCCAAGGGATACGGCCTCCGGGATCATCGACGCCGAGAAGGTCAAAGAGAAAACCTTGCGGCCTGTAGCGCCATCGCACGGGGAGCAGGAGTTCGATCGCTTCGAAGAGAAGATCTTTGACCCACTCATTAATCCCAACGGCCTGACTTTTCAAACGGGAGGGTTACCCTCCGGTGGAGGATTCTCTCTTGGCCCCCGGTACATCCGACGTGACTGGCTACACGAACATTTGGTCAGCGACACCTACTTCGTGGGATCAACCAAGAAGTGGTACAAGGGGCAGTCGAGTCTCGATTTCGTCGGGTTGATGGATAACCATCTACAATTTACAGCGGTTGGCGCATACCAAAATGCGGCCTCTATGCCCTATTACGGAGAAGGCTCAAATTCGAGCAAGGACAACAGGAGTGACTTCCGCCGTGAATTCACCAGTGCTCGCTTCGGCGGCCAGTTCCATTTTCTCGATCAAAAGCTGTCAGCGGGTTACTCTGTCGGTGGTCTCCTTGTAAACGTCGGTCCTGGGGATCTTGGTGGCTGGCCGTCGACAGACAAGATCTTCAACGGGGCCAACACGCGGGGTCTGGAGAAGCAGTCGAATTTCATCAACGGAACGGCATCGATCACTGCAAATCTGACGACTCCAAGCTTCAGCAATCCCAAAGGGCTGATTCTTGAGGCTCAGGACACGCAGTTCTGGGATCAAAGCGGCACCAGCTCGTCCTTTCATCTACTGCAAACCCAGGCTACGTATTACGTGCCTTTCATCAATGGGATGAGAACTCTTGCATTTCGGGCGCGTAACGAAACGACGTTTCATGCTGATGGACAGCAGGTCCCGTTCTATCTCCAGCCAACACTTGGCGGTCCCAATGACCTCCGGGGCTACGAGCGCTATCGATATTACGACAATGGCTCCTCTCTGCTCAGCGGGGAGTACAAGTGGTCGGTCGCAGGCAGCGTCGAGATGGCCCTATTCGGTGACGGGGGTAATGTCTACAGTCGTCCTGGCCTGATCGGGCTTCGAGAGTTGCGCGGAGACGGCGGTTTCGGTGTCAGGTTCAAAAATAAGCAGCAAGAGATTATGCGGTTCGACGTCGGCTTTTCGACAGAAGGAGTCAAAGTATGGTTCGTCTTCAACAATGCGTTCGGAAGACTTTATCGTTCGTTCTAGTAGGTGTGGCTTGCCAGGCCTCAGCACTCATCGCCCAGCAGTACCATTCGGACGACCCTATCCAGAAAGTACCCGAGGTCGGGTCCGCACAAGGAGCCGACGCTCAGACTATTAATGCGCTCTACGATTTCATGTACCACTCCGCGAAATACAAGACGCCTCCAGCGACCCCAAGCCTAGGCGTCAATACTCTTGGAGAGGTTCCTGACTCCAGCTGGTTTACGAATCGTCCGCGGCTGACGACAGAGGAACTCCAGAAAGGGAAGCGGGTTCATGGTGACCCGCAGCCACCCTTTACTGTCGTCGCTGCGAAGACCGAAGGGGTCACCCCGGGTTTTCGCATCAAAGACGGTCGCGGTCTAACATACTTTATAAAGGTCGATCCTCATACAAATCCCGAGATGGCGACTGCGGCGGATGTGATGGGCGCGCTCTTCCTCTATTCCGCTGGTTATAACGTCCCTGAAAATTACATCCTGCTCGCGCACCGCGAAGACTTCCGCTTATCGGAGAAGGCGACGATCACTGCGCTTTCTGGCAAGAAACACCCAATGAATCGATCTCAACTCGACAAGATCCTAGATGCGGTGCCGGTAGAGTCCGATGGACGCATACGCCTGATGGCCAGTCTGTCAATGTCGGGCCGCATCATCGGACCTTTCCGATACGAGTTTGTGCGCAGCGATGATCCAAATGACTTGATTCCGCATGACCGCCGCCGCGATCTTCGCGGACTCGCGGTTTTGTTTGCGTGGCTCAATCATACGGACGCCAAAGGTGACAACAGCTTGGATTCTGTTGAGGGAAAGGGAGCCGATGCCAGAATCGTTCACCATCTTCTTGACTTTGGGGACTCATTTGGAAGCGATAGCGATATCGCTAAGGACCCTCGGCATGGGCAGGAATTCTGGCTTCCCACGAGCCGAGAACAAGCTAACCGTGCTATGACGCTTGGACTTTTCCCGGCCTCCTGGGAGAAAGCGAAGTATCCGCAACACCTGCCGGCCGTGGGAAACTTCACAACGACAGGCTTCAACCCGCTTACCTGGAAACCTAACTATCCGAACCCTGCGTTCCTCGAAATGACGCCTCAAGACGCATATTGGGGAGCCAAACGGGTCATGTCCTTCAGCAATGAAGACATTCGAGCTATTGTGGACCAAGGTCAGTTCTCCAATCCCGCAGTAACGGATTACATCACGAAGGTTCTGATCGCTCGTCGCGACCTCATAGGGAAGGCATGGTTTTCACAGGTGGCGTCTCTTGAGGACTTCGTCGTCGCAGATGGAAGACTGCGCTTCACCGACCTGGGACAGAAGTATGGAGTTCTTTCAGCCTCCACTTACAGCTACTCCTGGTTTTCATTCGACAACCAGTCGGGCCACAAGTCGCCAGTTGCAGGTGTTTCGTCCGACGCCGTTCCGGCAGCTCTGGCCTCCAGCGAAGGTAGCTTCATAGGGTGCACGTTGACCGATATGAAACAGACGCAGCGGACGGTAACAGTCGTGTTCAGAAGAGACGGCGATCAGTGGAAGCCCGTAGGGATCGAGAGAACGTCGCTTTAGAGTGGCCAAGAGGCAGGGTGTTGCGAAGGAGCCAGGATGGATGACGGGATGAAGAGAGGTGGCGGGCGAGAGTGGAGTCGAAGACGATTCCTTCTCCAAACGGCGAAGTTTTCTGCGCTCGCGATGCTCGGTTCTCCACTGGCTCCTGCAGAGTTGCCGTCTTCAACCTCTCCAGACCCAAAGTCGAGCCACATCCTAATGCTTGGTGATTGGGGAACAGTGACGGAGCTTGGTCAACAGATCGCTGTCGCCAATGCGATGAGACGATGGTCTTCTGACAACAGCATCCGTCCGGACGCACTCCTGATGCTGGGCGACAACTTTTATGGTGAGATGCCCGATGGAGTGAATTCTCCTCGATGGATCAAACAATTCGAACAGATGTATCCCTCATCGCTGTTTCCCGGCCCCGCATACGCCGTCCTTGGCAATCACGATTACGAGACTTTCCGCGGGAACAAAGTTGAAGCTGAACTTGCATATACCAGACAGAACTCTCGATGGACGTTGCCACAACGCTGGTACAGCGTGAAGCTGCCAAAGGAGAACCCACTTCTCACTCTTATCTGTCTGGATTCGAATATTCCTGGAAGTAAGGGGCTTGACCTTGGGCCCTGGAGCTTTGTGCTTACCAGGCAGCAGCAAGATGAGCAGCAGGCATGGTTCGAAGCAGAGCTCGCAAAGCCCAGAACCACTCCATTCTTAGCGGTTGCGGCACATCATCCCTTGTATAGCAATGGAAAGCACCGTGATACCCCAAAGTTGATCGCACAGTGGGATTCCCTGCTGCGGCGGTACAAGGTCGATCTATACCTCTCCGGCCATGATCACGATCTGCAGCATCTTGAGTTCAAAAGCCATCCAACCTCTTTTGTCATCTCCGGTGGAGGAGGGGCGGAGCTTGTCGGATGGACAACGCAGCCCCAGGAGCGGGGACCATGGGGTCTTCGCTCATTAGGATTTACCGACTTGCAGATCTCAAAGGAGGAAGTGGTGGTCAGACATATCGGCAAAGATGCAACCGTTCTTTACGAGTTCAAAAAGCCGGCTGATCTCGTGCGAAACCTCTGATCACTCGCCGAATGCATTACTTCTTCGCCACGACCGGGATAGAAACACCGGACCGTGGATCATGTCCTAGGTTTAGCGGAGGAGTTGCCTTCAGCGACATCACGCAGACATTCTTTGCGATGAATGGGTACCTGGCTTCGAGATCGTTTCGAACGAGCGTACGAGTCGACCGTTCGCCAACAATCGAGTAGTCAGGTAGATGGCGGGAGCAAGAAACACCAAAGACCCGAATACCCACATGAAAGCCCCTGCTGCGATCTGGTCATTCAACGCGTCAATTCCAAAAGGCCGTTCGACAACTCCGTAGCTCGGATAAAGCAGGCGCCCTGAAAAGCACAGGAATGCTGACAAGCCAGTGTTCACAAAGTCCGAAGTCAAAAGGTATGGAATGATCATCCACGAGTCAGGTCGGCGTCGTGCCGGCCATGGCTGCACGATGGGCCACCAGAAGATGAGACTCGTTGCAAAGAAGCAGAAATGTTCGAAGTTGTGCCAGTTTTCCGAGGATAAAGCGAATTCATAGGCCTTCGGAATATGCCAGCCAACATAGGTCAGGTTCATTGCGAGCCACGCAAACGGCAAGCGGGAAAAGAGCCCCTGAAGCGAATGCGCGACCGAAGACCGAAAGATAGGTCCACCGATCCAACGCACGATCGGGCGTGGTAGACCGCGCAACATGGGGACGAATGGGCACCCCAACACGATGAGCGGAGGAGCCACAGACATCAGCACGAAGTGCTGAGTCATGTGCATGAACAACAGTGTCTCGCTGTAAGTGTCGAGTGAGGAAGAAACCGCCACGAAGATGGCAAGTAGTCCTGCGATGAAACAGAAGAGCCTCCACTTAGGGATCTGTTTGGGTCGAGTGTTCCTAAGAGCGAGCCAGCCTCTCACATAAATCAAGCCCACAGCCACGAGGGTGCCCGTGACTGCGGGAGGTATGTCCCAATCGGTAACGAGATTCAGCCAAGAGGTTTCCAACTGGCCTCCTTCACGGTTTGGGAGCGGGCTCTGCGGTGGCTGCCTGACGAGATGCATCTACGGCCGCCGGTTGATTGAGGGGATGCAGGGTCTCCAGGAACTGAACCAGGGCCGTGGTCTCGGAGGGGCTCAGGTTCTTGCCATACGCCGGCATATTGCCGCCGCCCTGAAGCACCTGCCGGATCAGTTGATCCTCTGTGAGCCGCGTTGCCACAAGATCCAGAGCCGGGCCACGCATTCCGCCCACACCGGCAATCGAGTGGCAGTTACGGCATTGCTTCGACTGAAAGACGATAGCTCCTTGCCGCTGGAGCGGGCTGGCATCGCGCGTATAACGGACGGGGACCGGAGGACCGCCGCTCCATGCGTTCATCTTCGGGCTCCAGGGCGTGAAGGTCCCGAGATGTGTTAGCACACCCCATGCGAGAGCGATCGTCGTCAACATGAGGATTGCGATCGGTCGTTTATGCCAGCTCTTCTCGCCTTCACCGGCGTAAAACGGAAGGGCTACGAGTCCTGCGATTCCCAGCACAGGGACGATCAGGAGAAATGGTGTCTCCAGGCTGGGAGGAAGATAAGACAACACCGCATAGAGCCATAGGAAGAAGAAATCGGGTTTGGGGGCAGTCTGAATGATAGTAGGGTCCGGCTGCCCTCCTGGTCCGTAGGGTCCGAGCACTGCCGCGCAAACGGCAACCGCGGCGAGGATCGCCGCCGAGAAGAAGGCGTCCTTCCACACAGCTCCAGGTACGAATGGCCGGCCGTCCTTCTTCGTCAGTTCGTGGTATTCGGTGAGGTAGGTAGCGCGGCGAACGACACGGCCGGGCATCGGCCATTCGTTGATGCCGAGTTTGACCACCATCCACACGTGAAGACACGCGAAGACCAACAGCATTCCAGGGATAACGAAGACATGAAATGCGAAGAATCGGGAGAGAGTGGCTCCGGCAATGATAGGGCCGCCCAACATCATGTGGACTGCTGTACCGCCGATGAACGGCACCCGGCTCGCAATGGATGCTCCAATACCAAGGCCCCAATAGGCATCCTGATCGAAGCGTAGCACTTGGCCAGTGAACGCCATCCCTAGCGTCAAGAGCAGTAGGAATACGCCGAGAATCCAGGTCAGCTCTCTCGGAAACTTGTATGCACCGAAGAGGAAGACCTGGGCCATGTGGATCAACACGACGGCAACCATGAAGTTCGATCCCCAGCCGTGCATCGCACGGAGGAACCAGCCAAGAGTTAACTGGTGGTTCAGAACATTCAAGCTGCTCCATGCGTGTCCAGCGGAGGGTACATATACCAACGCAAGCAGTATCCCGGTCACAATCTGAAGCATCAGCAGGACAAATGCGGCGCTTCCGAAGACGTACCACCAACTGGCCGTCTTATTCGGTACAGGGTGTAGCGCCATCTCTTTGATGGGCTCGCCGAGCTGCAGACGGCTATCGAACCAGGTGTACAGGGCCTTCAACCGGCGCATGGCGATCCTCCCTTTGCGTTCTCAATCTGAACCAGCTTGGCTGTGTTGGAGAGGGTTGGCATTTGACCAGCGTTGATCTGAATGGCCCCATCAACAATCTTGGTGTCGTATGTAAAGAGTCCCCGTTCTGGTGGACCTGAGGCTCGGCTTCCGTCCGCATAGTAGGCGCCGCCGTGGCAAGGGCACATGAACAGGCCCGATTGCGGAAACCAGCGAACCGGGCACCCCAGGTGGGCACAATTGATAGCGAACACCTGAAACTCCCTCTCGGAGATACGACGCACCCAGCAGGCAACACGATCGGTTTCGCCATCCCATTCGCGGCTCACCGGGTTCGTGAACTTCGCCAGACGTGTCTCACCGACGGGAAATATATCGACAGACCCCAGTGACACCCAGGACTTATATGCATCGTCAGACTTTACGGGCGAGAGGAGGTACTTCACTACGGGAACTGCGACAGCAACGCCAACTACGGCGTTGAAGAGCGCACCCACCTTCAGTAACAACCACCGCCTCGATACCGTCAACGGGTCAACCGGCGTCTGCTCTTCCTCATGTTGTCCGACTGACAGCTTCTCTTCACTCACAAATCACCTCTTTGGGCTTGTCTCGGGATATGGCTGGCCCGGAGTATCGCTTCGCAACGAATGGAGATACGCAATGACGTCGCCCACGTCCTGATCCGTCAAGGGCTGCCCAGGCCGGACCTGTTTCCAATCCGGGTGACCAAGATCGGGGCGCCCCGCAACAACGATCGTGCGTAGGCTCTGATCACTTACGAGGGCCAGATAGCTGGCGTCGGTGATCTTCTGCTGCCCTTGCTGATGGCAGGAAGTGCAACTCACTCGGAAGATCTCCTGTCCATGTTCGACATTGCCTACAGCGTTTGAAGAGTACGGAGGCATGTCGGCTGCGCTGTGGTCTTTGGGACCCCATTGTGCACGCATGCCCGCAACGAGCACGTCAACCTGCTGCGAAGTAAGGAAACCGCCGGCCGACTCGCCAAAGGCAGGCATTTGCGTACCCGGCATGCCGGACGTGATCCACCGCTTCAATGACGCGTCATCAACAAGTGCCTGATACTTCGGATTGGCCAGATCGAGGGCCGGGCCGCCAGAGCCGCTTTCTCCATGGCAGGCCGAGCAGTTCTGTTTGTACAGGCGGTCAAACGATGCTACATTTTCGGGGCGCATCAACTCATCCTGATCGTTTGGAGGCCCGATTTTCCGTTCGCATCCCAAAGTGCCTACAAGCAAGGTGAAAGGAATAAGCGACAGTATTGCTCTTGCGGTAATCTTCATCGCCCATCTCCCTTCGGGCCTTCGAATTCTTTGGCTTCGATTCCCAAACGAAGAATGAACGGCAAGGTTTGATGAGTTCTGATTTTTTCCGATCGCGTAACGATGATGCCGGCTACGATGCCGAAGAGGATCTCGGAGAGAGCGAACCAGCCCCAGGCGATCCTGGCGTTGAACGCCGGATTCACGAATCCGAGGATCGAGTGAAGAAGGCCGGTCCAAAGGAGCGGAGCGATGATTCCGCCAAGAAGGATCGGTCGCCGAGGCCACATTGGGAGCATGGCTCCGTAGAGCAGCCCGATCAGTGTGCAAATTGCGGCATGGATGATCGTTGCGGTAATCAACCCATTCCAATGAAAGGCCGCGATGTCAGCAGTCGTTGCGTTTGTCCAGTGCGCAACGCCCGCGCCTCCAAGCAGATTCACCGCATACCAGATACTGTGCTGGGTCAGATAGCCGTAAAGGAGAGCGGGGAAGATCATTACGATGCCTCCCGCAATTCCTCCACGGAGTCCGGAAGTAACGGCGTAACTTTCAACAGGAAGGAACGCACGGTGGACTTCACTGACCTGGATGTGCGCCACCTGGGTCCTCACGCTTGACGGCATGAACTGTCTTGCCTTAACAGGGATCATTTCGTGGTGTTCCTCGGGAAGGCACTCCTTCGCCCACCCGGCGACGCCACAGGCGATCAGAAGAAAACCTGCAATGCCGACCCCAACGCTCGTCACAAGGCTCGCGAACAAGAGCGTGATGCCGAAGGCGAGAAGTATCGGCCACGCCGTGCTTGCCGGCATCTCTATAGGCTCTCTTTGACTTTGTTCCGCCTTGCCGTCATTTATCACAAGTCACCGTCCAATCAGGTAAACGACTGTAAACACCACGATCCACACCGCATCCACGAAGTGCCAATAGAGGGCGACGACTCCAAACCGTTCACTCTGCCGGGAGTCAACCCAACCGAAAAGTGAAAAGATAAAGACCGAGGTAAGAAGAAACAGCCCGACCACGACATGGGTTGCGTGCAGTCCCACCAGGGAGTAAAAGGTCGTGCCAAAGAGGTTCGTGCTGACGCTTAGCCCGTCTTGGTAGATCAGCTTCTTCCATTCAAACGCCGTGCCCGTCAGGAAGACTGCAGCAAGTGCGATTGTGGCGCCCAGCCAAACGGTGAAGCTGCCTATCCGGTCATCTTCGATAGCTTTCTCCGCTCGCCAAATCGTAATACTGCTGGACAGCAGGCAGATCGTGGCGAGTATTGGAACTTCCAATACCTGCGCAGGTGTGGGGCCGGAGAGGCTCTTGCCCATATAGAAGACATAGGCAACAACAAAGATGGTGAAGATGGCGCTTTCCCCAACGATCAACGCCGTCATGCCTACTCGGCGCTTACTGGGAAGATGCCACTCGACAGTACGTGCTGGATGACTGACGGGTATAGAACTCATGATTCATACTCCCAATCCGGATCGTCCGGGTGCTTCAGGTCCCACAGAGGCCTGCGGCTATGCACTTCCGGTTCTTCTTCAAAGTTGTAGACAGGAGGGGGCGACGATGTGGTCCATTCCAGGGTCCAGGCGTCCCAGGGGTCGTCGCCAGCGATTTCGCCACGCCGGTAAGAAACGATGAAGTTGTATGCGAAGATCAGGACCGCAATTCCCTGGATCAGCCCTCCGACGGAGACGACCAGATTGAGAAAGTTCCATCCACGATCCGGCTGATAGGTGTAGATCGATCGCGGCATCCCCAGAAGACCGAGGAAGTGCATGGTGTCGAACGTGATGTGAAAGCCAATGGTAAAGAGCCAGAAGTGCCATTTGCCGAGCGTCTCGTTCATCAATCGCCCGGTTGCCTTGGGGTACCAGTAATAGATGCCTGCAAAGATGCAGAACACGACAGCGCCGACAAGGACATAGTGGAAGTGCGCAATCACAAAATACGAGTTATGGAGTTGCCAGTCCCACGGAGACACCGAGAGCATGATGCCGGTCAATCCCGCGATCAGGAATTGAAAGAGGAATCCAATGCAGAACAGCATCGGCGTTGTGAAGCGTATTCTGCCGCCCCATAGAGTGGCGATCCAATTGAAGATCTTGATTCCGGTAGGGACACCGACAAGCATCGTCGAGAGCGTGAAGAATGCGTTCGATACCGAGGTCATGCCGACAGTGAACATGTGGTGAGCCCACACGCTGAGACTGACAAACATGATGCATATCGAAGCCGCGACCATCGCTGGGTAGCCGAAGATCGCCTTGCGGCAGAACACCGGGATAATCTCATTTGCAATCGCAAATGCCGGCATCACCAGGACATAGACTTCGGGATGACCGAATATCCAGAAGAAATGGATCCAGATCAACGATGAACCGCCGGCCTGTGTATCGAAGAAGTGGCCACCCAGATAACGATCGATAAGCAACATGAACTGCGCTGCGGTAAGCGGAGTGATCGTCACCAACGTCAGCATGCTCACGATGAGAAGCAACCAGGTGAACAGAGGCATCCTCATGAGAGTCATGCCTTTGCAGCGCATCGAGACGATCGTTGCAATAATGTTGATTGCGGTGCCGAGCGTTCCGAATCCACTAACGATCAATGCGAGTGCCCAATAATCGGTCGCATGACCAGGAGAGAAGGCGCGCAGAGTGAGAGGAGCGTAGGCGAACCAACCGACGTCTGGAGCGTTTCCCACTCCGTAGAGCCCGGCCCCGCCAAGAAAGCTGTAATACAGCAAGAACCCACCGAAAGCCGTCAGCCAGAAGCTAAAGGCATTCACTCGGGGGAAAGCCATGTCACGAGCCCCAATCTGGAGCGGCACGATGTAATTCGCGAATCCAAAGAGGAATGGCATTCCGACCAGGAACACCATCGTCGTGCCGTGCATCGTGAAGAAGCGGTTAAAGACCTGCGCACTCAAAACGTGATTGTGGGGATAGGCGAGCTGCAGGCGAATCATCATGGCCTCGGCCCCGCCAACGAGCAGGAAAAAGGTCGAGTACAAGATGTAGAGAATGCCCAGGCGTTTATGGTCGACCGTCACTACCCATCCATGAAGTTTCTCAAGGAAGGTATCCCGCTCAGATGCGGAGGTAGTCGGATCGATCACTTGGCTGATTGGTAGTGGGTAATCGCTCATATCAGAATCCTGTCGTCACTTCAGGGTTTCGAGATAGGCAGTCACTTGATTCAACTGCTCATCGTTTAACTGCATTGCGGGCATCAGGGCCCCATGCTTGAACGTGTCTGGCGACTTGATCCACTGACGGAGGTTCTCCGGGGTGTTGTCCGTCGCTCCAGCGGCCAGCGTCGCCCGGCTCATCAGGTGTGTGAGGTCAGGACCGAAACGTCCAGTCGCCGCCGTTCCTGAGACTGTGTGGCAGTTCATGCACGCCTGCCTCTCGAAAACCTTTCTCCCCGCCTCGACTGTTGGGTCCTGGCGTGCCGGCTGCTGCTGATTCCTGATCCAGGCATCGAACTGCTCTGGCGTGTCGACATATACGCGCAGCAACATCATCGCGTGTTGCGAACCGCAGAACTGAGCGCACTGGCCGAGGTAGAGGCCCGGCGTCCGGGGATCCATCCACATCGTGTTTACATGATTCGCAATCAAATCTGTCTTGCCAGCCAATTGAGGTATCCAGAAGCTGTGGTTGACATCTGCAGAAGTCAACTTGAGGAAAGTCGCTTCTGGCGCGGTGTTGGAACTGGCTGGAATATGGAGCTCGTTCGCGGAGACCACACCATATTTGGGGTAGCGGAACTCCCACCAGAACTGATGTCCAATTACTGTGACATCGAGAGCGGTCTTTGGCTTTGGCGCATCCTGAATCGCGAAGATGATGCGTGCCGTTGTCAGGAATAGAACGACCACGATCAGGACCGGAATCACGGTCCACGCCAATTCAATTTGCGTGCTGCCGTAGATTTGAGCCGGCTCGCCCATAGGATCGCTCTTTCGTGCCCGAAACCGATACAGGGCAATGGCGAGCAATCCGCCAACTATCAGGAATATTCCCCCGGTAATTGCGACGACGAAGATCGACAGATCAAAAATCTGATGCGCGGGTGTTGATGCGGGAGCAAGCGTGGATGGGGTCGTCCCTTGCGCAATCAACATGGGACTCGCGAGAAGGAGCCATGCCGCGGCACTACTACGGCGAATCAGACGTTGCGCACGGCGCGTCTGCATCTTTTGATTACCTCCTCCACTGCACAGGTCTCGGCATCTACGGACCCGCATATCCCGACGCGAGCGTTGGTTTTCTGTCAAGGCGTGACGTCTGACAGCGTGATGGTAGCAATCAAATGAAGTCGTCGAAATTACATGTTTCTGCTAAAGGTGGGGCGAAGAAGCATGAGGCAATCTCGAAGGACATCTGCAAGTTGCATTGCTAAAGACACAGGAGGACTACGCACCTATGAAGTTGTGGCGGCAGCAAACCTGCTTGAAGAACCATTAGGCCTCGGCAACCACCGGGCAGATTAGCTGTCCGATCCCTTGAACCACAGCAATGATCGTCTCGCCCGGCCGAGCCATCGCCAGTGACACGCGCCTTAAGCAGCGATCGCCTTCCGGAAATGACGGACATCACGCCGGCGAACTGGTTTACTTCTCGACCGGCGAGAATCTTATCCTCCTCGCCGGTCCTGCTAATCGATACACTGCCTTCCATCCCAATGAAGAGGGGCACGTCGGGTTGCGAGGGTTCATAGAGAACTTCACCAGCTTGTACCGACCGAAATTGGGCGACGGACCGAATGCGGTCTATTTGTCCCAGACTCAAATTGGTCGCCTGCCAATCGTACGAATATCCAAAAGGCACCAAGCCACGCCATTACATCTTTATGTGAATTGTCGGCGTGCTCAAAGTAGAAATACTGCCCGCACCCATAAACATGTAATGCCACTTATATTCCCTTCCGTAATACGCTCAATACAACAACCAAATGGAAGATACACACGCAAACCACCTTGTCGACGCTTGCCATGATTCTGCCTGTGGAGTAACCCGACGCGTGGCGGAAATGATGAATACAAGTGTTTTGAGGGCCTTACTTGAGTACTCTCCGAATCCTACCTGGTTGTCCGATTCTGACAGCCGGTGTATCTACGCAAATCAAAAGTTGAAAGAAATGACGTCCCTGAGCGAGGCTGAGCTTGGGAGCATGAATTGGCTGGAACTTGTTGCGGAAGAAGACAGACAAATGTCTTCCAGTCTGTGGCAGGAAGCGCGGATTCATCATCAGCCCTATCGCGCCCGTTTCTTTCTCCGTGCCAGGAATTCTGCACGAGGAAGTGCGGTAGATGCTGCCGGAACGAGACATATTGCCCTCGACGGCTCAGAAGTGTGGCTCTTTACTGCCATCGTCTCACCACCATCGGGCAAAGCCCTTCCGCCTGTCGAGGCAAATCTTCAAATGACTCTTAACGCTCTTCCGACTCACGCATGGTATGCCCGTGCCTCGGGGGCTCTGGCGTTCGTCAACGGGCCTACGGCGGATTACCTGGGCCTTCCATCAGATCACCCGCTCCGGTTTGGCGCAGATTTCGAAGCACCATGGAACGCTCATTTGCTATTCCTGCATCCTGAGGACCAGCCCACCTCGAGCAGGAATTGGGCAGAGCAGATTCAAACGGGACACCCGCGAGATGACCAGTTCCGCATATTGGGAGCCGATGGAAAATACCGCTGGTTTCTTACTCGAGCGGAGCCTCTCAGCGATTCGGACGGCAAGGCCAAATACTGGGTTGGCGTGAACATCGATATCGACGACAGGAAACGAGGCAGCGATGCTCTCGACGCAGTGCGCGAGCGAATCGGTCGCGCCACACAGTCCGCAGCAATTGCCGAACTCTCTGCGTCCCTGTCTGACAGGATTGTGCAGCCATTGGCGGCTGTCGTAGCCAACGCGAGAGCAGCGCTCAACTGGCTTTCCTTTGACAACCTCAACATCTCACAGGCAAATGCCGCACTCGAAAGAGTGGTTCGAGATGGAATGTCTGCCGGCGATATCGTTCACGAGATGCGACAACTCTTCGATCATCGCCAGCCCAATCCACGGGCAATCGACCTGAATACTTTAATTGAGCAGGTGATAAGCCTTCAGGCCCAAGACATTTGTGACACGGGAGTTGCAATTGATTGCGAACTGAATCCGGACCTGCCGGTCGCCTTCGCAGATGCAGCCCAGATTCAGCAGGTACTCTTCAATTTACTGTCGGACGCCTGCGAAGCCATGGGTCGATCTGAGGAACCCAAGAAGCTAACGCTGAGGACCTACTTCACAGACGATCACGTTAGCCTCGAAGTCGAAAACAACGGTAGTTGTGTCACGAGTGTGAAGCCTCTGCTCGAAGTGGTCGTCGCGGATAAATCACGGGGAACGGTCGTGGCCCTGGCAATCAGTTGTTCCATCATCGAGGCGCAAGGAGGCACGCTCGAAGCTATTCAACGAGGAGGAGGAGTGAGATGTGTTCGTATCGAGCTACCTCGCCTCAGGTGAACAGAACCTGGTTATTACAAGTCGAAGACAACGAATCTGCTACACGCGATCTTGAAAAGATCTTTTAAAACCTTCTACAGCAGCGATCATGCTGGATTCGGAATTGGGCTCGCTATCAGCCGTCGGATCGCGCTTTCACACGGGGGAACCCTGGCGCAGAGGGTAGGCATCCGACCTGCGCTCGGCTTCGCCTCAATCTTGAGGTTCGACCATCGGAGAACTAGTCTTTCGGGATACTACAGCGCGTCCCTTGAGCAATTATGTCGCTGGACCAATACACAAATATGTAATGGAATTCTTAACGCCGCCACGCCTATGATTGCCCGAACAATAGGAGGAGTCCATGATGTGGATCGATATTGGAGTGACCGTGTTGCTGACTCTCCGCATAACCCTGGGTAGACCGGCCCTTCCGCAGCTAATGAATTCGAATAATGATGCCTGGTTACCGGAGGGAAAAGATGAACAGCAGGAATGCCTCTTCGTTGACGATGGAGAAGTGAACGAACACTCTTCTCGAGAGTCCTCATCAGGGAACAGGGCTTTCGCAATTGCATATTCGTGTAATTCCGGGTTCGAAGGTACGTCGGTGACTTCGTCATGCCTTCCCAACATAATCTTTCACAAAGGTGCGCTTCCATGTATGTAGAAGCGGTGCACCGAGTATTTTTGAGGCTTGTGGAACGATGACGCGCACAGCTATCAGTAGCTCACTACGGGAAGGGAATGCGTCGTCAAACGAAATGGTCTACATCGTCGATGATGATGCCAGTGTGGTAGACGCTCTCTCATCGCTCCTGCGGGCCAATGGCAGGCAGGTTCAAATTTTCAATTCGGGACAAGACTTCCTCGACTTCAACCTCCAGGACTCGTGTGCGTGTCTGATTCTCGATTTGAGAATGCCGGGATTGAATGGACTGCAAGTGCAGGAGTCGATCGCTGCCCAAACGACAATACCGGTGATTTTCATTACTGGCCGCGGCGATGTTCCGTCCGCTGTTACGGCAATGAAAGGAGGAGCGATGGATTTCCTCACCAAGCCTATTGACGAATCTGCCCTCCTTGCCTCGATAGACAAGGCATTCGAGCAGAATCGGAGGCTTCGGTTGGCCGCATTGGAACAGGAGAGTCTGCTCGCGCGCTACCGATTACTGACCCCACGGGAGCAACAAGTGTTGCCGCTATTGGTACGTGGTCTTTTGAACAGGCAGGCGGCAGTCGAGTTAGGAATTACGGAGTATACCGTGCAGATACACCGCGGACATATCATGCGGAAAATGGAAGCCGATTCTTTCGCAACTCTGGTTAGGCTCGCCGGCAAACTAAATCTCGAGTCTTCCGAAGCATCCCAGGTCGCACGGAATAATTTTCTAATGGATCGTACCAGAGGGGCGGAGGTTTCAGTGGGCATGCCGGCCCGCACGATTGCGGTCATTGATGATGATGGCCGAGTTCTCGAGTCGCTGATAAATTTACTGGCCTCCTTCGGGTATAAAGCTGAAGGCTATGGGTCGGCGGAGGAGTTTCTCGAGTCAGGTGGTCTGCAAAAGAGCTCTTGCGTCATCACTGATGTGGAGATGGGGCAGATGAGTGGTCTCGGCTTGCTTCAACACATTAATGGCGTTGCTAGCTCGTTGCCAGTTGTTATCATCACTGGAAAGCCTTCTCAGAAGTCGGAATCGTACTACCTTGAAAAGGGAGCAGCCGGCTTCTTCCGCAAACCGGTTGATGGCGATGCCCTGATTGACCTTCTAAAGAAAGTTTGTAAAAGATGAACCTCGGGATTTATCTGCGTTGCCAAGTCGCTCGTTCGTAGACCTCTCGAATTTCGGATCTGCACTTTAGCGCGAAATCGTTCATGGGATCGGCATGTTGCTCCAGAGCCGTCGACCTAATTTCGTCGAGGCTCATGTTCTTTTCGCCGTATTCTCCACAAGCTTCTTCACAAACGCTTCCGCTGCCTCAAGCACGCTGACAGATACGAATAGTCTGATCCGATTCACCAGGGCGTACATCGCGACGATCTCGTCAATGTTTTCCAGATTTTGCGAAAGCGCCTTTGCGTAGCAAGCCGTTCCCTGACGTATGAACTCCGAGTATAGTTCTTCGCGCTGAACTATTTCGCGATTGGTCAGTTCTCGCTGCTTCACGCTTCGTTGGAGAACGAAATTGCTAACGACCGGAGTTGAAGCGCCGATTAAGGAACCGCCGAGCGCAGCCAAAACACTGGTTAGGGTGTTATCCATGGAGTTCATACCTGGTTTCGTGTAGGAAGCATCTTGCGTGTGAATTCTCTACTGCGGCATCTGGCCGATTGCTCTCTTCAAGTCTGCCTCCGCCAACGAGAGACCACAATTTGCTTCCAGCAAAGATGCGCCTGCGCTCGCCAGGTCGGCGTGACTCTGACTGCGAGCGGACCTGAGCGCCGCAGTCTGCTCAAACTGTCGATCGGCAAGCCTGGCGGCTTCAGTTCGGACCTTCACGACCTGTCCGGCCACCTCAACCATCTGCCTAAGTTCGTCGACTCTGTCGTAAATGCCTTGTACCTGAACTTCTATCTCGGACTGCAGCTTGTCCACAGCGACTTCCGCAGAGTGCATTTCGCTCCGGGCCTCTCGAATTTTGGCTTCGCGCCGCCCGCCGTCGAAGAGATCGTAGCTGAGTGAAAACCCAAATGTTCCGAAATTATGAACGAGAAACGGAACTCCGCTCTGATAGCTATACCGGGAGAGGGCTGTCACATCGGGGATGTAGGCGTCCTTGGCCACAGCCAGGCCCGCTTGGGCTTTTACCAGAGTTTGCCGGGCTGCTTTGAGGTCCTGGTTCTGGTCGAGCGCGATCCGTATTGCGTCCGCCCGCGATGGAATGTCGAGCGCAACCGCGGTCGCTCCGGGATCGAGCTCAATTGATGTCTCAACGGGGAGTCCAAGAGCATCTGCAAGTTGACGCCGCAGATCGTTTCCTTGCAGACGTAAAGTCAGGCTCTCCTGCTGTGCCTGCAGGAGGGCTGCCTGGCTCTGAAGAGCCGATATTTCAAGGGCATTTCCCCTTGCTACATCGCTCCGGCTCTCTTCATTCTTGACCTGGGCCGCGGCCAACTGGTCCTGGGATGCCTTTAGCTTTTCTTGATTGATCAATATGTTGTAGTAGAGCTGTCGGACCTGCAGCGCAATCGCATCCTGGGTTTGATCGAGCTGTGTTTTCGCGACGAGAACATCCTCCTTTGCCGCAACGTTCGCCTGGTGAATGCGGAACAGCTGCGTGAGAGGCTGCTCTAACCCCACTCCCCCTGTGTATCCAGTGAGACCACCTTGACCGACGAACAGAGACTTCGCCGGAATCGGCCCAGTTGAGGAATAGCTTCCCAATGCACCAGTTGGAATCTCGACGCCTGCGAGATCCGTTACATGGAGAACACTTCCACTCGCTTTGATTTGCGGCAGGTAGTTGGAGCTTGCTTGTTCTTTTTTACTTTGCATTTGCTCGACAGAAAGATTGCGGAGGTGAATGGAGTGGTTTTGCTTCAGGGCTAGATTGATCGCCTGCTCGAGCGTCAATTGCATCGAACCCGCAGACGCTTGTTGCGCCACAGAACTCGTGACGAATGTCGAACCCAGGAATGCCAGAGACAAGCACAGCCTGGCTGCTGCTCGAAGTTCTCGCCGTGCTGCGGATGCTGATGTCATAATCTGTCCCCTTTCGTGTTAGCAGAACCTGTCATTGATGACCGTCCAATCGTCCTCCAGCGTTGCCGGTATGAACGTGACGACTGGCGAGAATGCCGGCCACAGCCGATCGAGATAAGGCTGTTCCGGAAAACAATCGTAATTGGCACTCGCTGAACGACCTTGGTGAAGTTGCCGGTAGCAACGATGGCAAATGAGGTATAGGCAGGAAGATCTCCCCAGGAAGGACACAGTTGAGAGTTCAGCATTGCAGGCACGTGCGAGGTCAATCGCCCGCACGAAGCGCACGCTGCGACTCAGGCAAATCATTAAATGCGACGACAATTTTGGAAAACATAGGGCGACTTGAGTGGAACCGGCACGGGTTCTATCGTATAGGCCCAACTCGAACAGCCGCTATAACAGGTTTCTGGTAGTCACCGTGTGGCCATTGAAGAATTGCGGTTTCATCCCGGTCTGATCTGAGCATCCGCAATACGCCAGACCGCAAAAGACTTAAAGTATCTCCGTCGAGAACAACACTACATATTTCCAGTATGGAATGGCACGCTCCTTTCATGTGAAGATCACAGAGTCGATCAATGCCCGATTGCGAATACTACCGGCCCGCTGAAACCTGTTCGCCATATCGCCATGGGGCCTGCATGAGAGATCACGGACATGGCTTCGAATGGAATTCTTCTTATCGCCGTAGGTAGCCGGCTCCTGGCTTTGTACAGCCCGAGGTTTGGTCTTCTTGCAATTGTCTGTGTTGGTCTTCTTGCAATTGTCTGCGTCGTTCTTCTTGCCAGATTTCGTGGCAGAGTCCAGGCCCTCATCGCGGCCACTACATTCAGTCTCGTCGGGTTGGTTGCTATCGCAACCGTACATCGATTCTCTCAAGAGTTCACGACGAACGGCCAGTTCGCCGCAGCAATCGGCGCAATCTGTTGTTGCGCATTGTTTGCAGTATCATCCAGGGCGGACCGAACCTCCACTCACAGTTCGACAAACCCGTTCGAGGTCCGTCTCGATGAGTTGAGCAAATATGTATGGTCTCGAAATGCAGATGGAACAATGGAGTATTTAAGCCCTGATGGATGCGAATATCTAGGTATTTCTCCAAACGATGAAGTTGATTTAACCCGCTTTATCCACCCAGAGGACATTGACTCTCGTCATAGCGCGATGGACCGGGTGAAGCGGACTGGCGAGCCGCAACAGTTTCGGGCGAGATACCTCTCGGCAACGGGTGAGTATCATTGGTTCGCAACTTTGCTTCACACACAGAAAGACAGCAAAAGCAAAGTCATCCGCTATTTCGGGTTGCAGTGGAACATCGATAAAGAGAAAAGGAAGGAAGATGAGATGCGCGCTCGGGATGATGTGTGGGGAACTCTCCTCAAGATCTTTCCGGGGTGGATGTGGGTTGCGCGTCCAGATGGCACTCCAGAATTCGTGAGTCAGGGTGCTCTGGAATATTCCGGCTTTACCCTCGAGCAAGCACTCAGGGATCGGTTCGCTTCCGTTCATCCTGAGGATCGCCAACATCGAATTGCATTTTTGAACCAACTGGTAAAAACCGAGCAACCAGGTGACATGGAGACGCGTATCCGTGGCGCGGATGGCAAGTATCGGTGGTTTCTCTCCAGGTCCTATCCCATGCGAGACGCGAACGGTAAGGTTGAACGCTGGGTAAGCATCAATCTGGATATCGACGAGCGCAAGAAAGCTGAGGAGGAACGCAGAGGCAAGGAAGAGCTGTTCCGAATGATCGCTGACGGAGTACCCGCTTGTATCTACACCATGGCGCCCGATGGGACGATGGTATATGCGAACAAGGTCGCATCGACGGCGCTCGGCAAACCCATACAGGACATCCTTGGAAACCAGTGGATGCAGTACATCCACCCGGAACACTACGACGAAGCTTATAAGAGCTGGATGTACTGCGTGGCAACTAAGACTCCATTGGACACCAGATGGCTCATGTTGCAATGCGACGGAGCGTATCGATGGCAACACATCCTTGCCGATCCATCATTCGATGAGAACGGCAACGTAGTCAGCTGGTACATGGTGAGTGTTGAGGTTGACCAGCAAGTAAGAGCAGAGCAAGCGCTTCAAGCTCGAGAACGCGAGGCTCGTGAACTCCTCAACCGTGTGCCAGCGCTACTTGCCATTCGCGGGCAATCCGGCATTGAATTTGTTAGCGAGCGATTTCTGAGTCATATCGGTTTGCCAACGAACGAAGTCCTTGGGCACAAATGGCTGCAGATAGCACATCCAGAGGACCGCGAACGTGTCTCCGAGTTGTTTGCAGAATCAATCAGGACGGAACAGCCCTCGGAGTGGTTGTGGCGCATTGCGGATAAGAACGGCCATTATCGATGGTTCCATACTCATGCTGAACCCGTCCTCGAGCAGAACGGTTTGATTCTTCGTTGGTACTCCGCGACAACAGATGTCGATGACCTGCTTCGGTCAAAGGAAGCAATTCGAGATAACCGGATGCAGTTGGATCTGCTCGCCGAAGGAGTTCCGGGCTTCCTGTGGAAAGCACTTCCAGATGGGGAAATCACGTACATCAACCAGTATTGCGAGGAATATCTTGGACTGACTCTCGACCAGATCCGGAAGACGGAATGGATTCACCTGATGCATCCGGACGACAGGGAGGAGGTTATGCGGCGATGGAACATTCTCGTCAACGGTGGGCAATGGCGCGAGCACGTGCACCGGTTGATCGACAAGGAGGGAGAGTATAGATGGTTTCAGTCATTGATTACGACGGTGAAAGACGAGGGCGGCAAAGTGGTTGCTCTTCATGGCCTCATGATGGATACACACACTATAGTCTCGGCAGAAAAGAATGTTCGTCAGGAGCAAAAGCGACTGCGTCGCTTTGTAGATGCTATGCCGGCAATGATCTGGCGCGCTGATCCCGGTGGGGCAATCGATCAGTGGAATCGCACGATGATAGATACCATTGGGAAGCCGTGGGAGACTTCAGAAAGCTTTGACCTGTTATCAAAAATTGATCCTGATCAGGCTTTGGGGGTCAACGATCGATGGCAGCGCTCCGTTAGACTCGGCGTTCCCTATGAGGACGCCTACCGCATCCTTGCGAACGATGGTAATTATCACTGGCACCTGGTCCGCGCGTTACCGTTTAGGGATGAACAGGGAACCATAATAAGCTGGTACGGCATTCACACGGATATCGATGCATTGAAAGAGGTAGAAGGAGAACTTCAGGCGAGAGAGCGCCAGTTACAGGGGATTATCGAAACTATACCGTCGATGTTCTGGTCAGCTTCACCAGATGGGCAGATCACCCATATCAATAAGCGAGTTCGGGAATACAGCGGCTTGTCTCTTGAAGATTTTCGCGATCTCGGGTGGGAAAAATACCTTCACCCGGCCGACTTTGAAGAAACAACAAAGGCATTCTTCCGGTCCATACAGACGGGCGAATCTCTCAGTGTGATTCACAGGCTGCGCAGGGCCGATGGAGAGTACCGGTGGCACCACGCCCGATGTGAACCCCTGCGCGATCCTGAAGGAAAGATTATCCAGTGGTACGGCCTTTCGATTGACATCGACGAACGCAAGCGGGCTGAAGACCGGCTGCGTCTCACTCGCGCAAAACTTAACCGGACCTCGCGGATTGCCACCGTGGCTGAGTTGTCGGCTTCTATCGCGCACGAACTCAACCAGCCTTTGATGGCCGTGTTAGCCAATGCCCAGGCCTCGAAACGCTGGCTGGCAGCAGCGCCGCCGAATATTGAAGAGGCCGTAATTTCCATGGATCGGGTGATACGCGACAGCCGCGGGGCCGATCAGACGATGCAACGTATCAGGGCCCTTTTCAGGCGCGACGCCATCGAGAAGAAGGAGGCCAGCCTGTTCGAGATCCTGAACGAAGCTGTTCGCCTGGTACAGGAAGACCCGACCAAACGTCGCGTCACGGTCGAATCTGAAATCGGAAAAGAGCTTCCGAAGATCTCTGTGGAGCCGATACAAGTGCAGGCGGTCCTGATCAACCTGATTACGAATGCAATGGAGGCAATGGAAGGCAGTCCTCGCGGCCCACGTTTGATTATTCGTGCCACTGCTGATCGACGGGAGATGTCAATTCAAGTGATCGATAACGGTCCGGGTGTGGACGATCCTGAGAAGATCTTCGAGCCATTCATCTCAACGAAAAAAAATGGCATGGGGATTGGATTGGCAGTCTCCCGCTCGATAGTTGAAGCTCACGAGGGCCAGCTATGGGCAGAAAACAATCCTGACTTTGGCGCACGATTTACTATCAGGCTGCCCTTGGCAAAGAATGCTTGATCAACCCCCGAGAAGAGAACACGTGCGATCGTTGCCGCGGCTCTCGTTTCCAAGGAATATGTAATTTTCCGAGCTCTGATGGATTGCTCCCTAACTGAAGAGCCTGCCAGATCTCAGTGAAAATCGTGCGATCGAACTTCCAGGTCATGGATTGCGTGAGCGGCATCACATCGAAAGCCTTGAGGGAGATGTCATTGTCCATGTTATGAAGCAAGCCTTCTACCTGAAGAAGCCCTCCATGACTGAGTAGCGTGCGGTGCTTATCAAATAATTCGGCTCGATAATGGCACGGGATACGGACCAGGTTCTTCGGGTGATCTCTTCTGCGAGGTTCGCATTGGTTCCGGTCGAGATCGTGCCCTCTTGACCAATTGCGGTGTAGAGCGGCATTCGTATCACTCCAGGTGGACTCAGCTACAGATGCGAAAGGAGCCTCTTTCAATTGAGAAGATGGACGACTTCAAGCCCCATGCTGAACTCGTCGTAAGGTTAGTCATCGGCTTAAGAGTCGCCGATTACATAAAGCTGGTATCGCAAGGCTATGTTCCATTCAGCTCGACTCACAGGAATATGTAATGTCTGATGATGGCGTCGATTGCTACTATTTCGGGGGAGCACTGCGAGTTTAAATCGGAAAGAGCAGCCGCGTAGGCTTTTTCTCCCGTGTCACCTCGTATTCACGGTAGCCGTGGTAGTTACGGATAAAAATGTGGGGCTTGTGAGGAAAACATACCAACGAACCTGGTCCTTCGTTTCCGTCGGAGATTGCGAGAGATCAGCACAGTCAATCCGTGTCACAGCCTCGCAGCTGTGCTGGCTTGTTGTCTTAATGATCGTTACTTCTCTTCGGTGTCCATCGTCGGTCGGGCAAACGCCGGCATCGGGGAACGTGCAGGTGGGTCACGACTCCTGGACTTTCAAAGAGGGAGCCCCCGCAGACGTCACATGTTTAGCCCAGACCCATGACGGGTTCCTGTGGCTGGGTGGCCCCAACGGATTATTTCGCTTTGATGGAACGCGATTCGAACCCTTCAGCTCGCCTTTTGGAGATCGGCTCCTCTCGACCAACCTTTACTCCTTGTTCGCACCGCCTTCTGGCGGCCTCTGGATCGGCCACACGTTCGGAGGCTTCAGTTTCCTGGATAAGGGGCGAGTGACCAATTATGCGAGTGGGATTGGAAGTGTTTACGGTTTTGCCCAGGATCGGGATGGAATTGTGTGGGCAGGCACATCCACTGGTCTATGGAGATTCGATCATTCGGGGTGGCAGCATATCGGGGTTAAGTGGAACGCTCCGGCCGAACGCGTTACACAGGTTGGATTTGATTCAGAGGGGATACTTTGGGCTTTGGTGGGCGGTTTTGACGCCCCGAAAGACCTCATCTACCTGATGCCGGGTACTGGACACTTCAAAACTGCTGGCAGCAAATTATCAGCCGATGGCTTCACGCGGGAGCCGGATCAAACCGTCCTGACCGCGCCCGCAGCACCACGTGGGTCCGACTCCGGCAAAGGTTCTAATGCGAGGCTACTTGCTTACCCGCTCACAAAAACCCTTCAAATGGTTGACCGAAACAACAGTGTTTGGATCTCACCCGCCGATAAGCCCGTCGTGATGCGCCTTCCAAAAGGCAGCTTGCGTGATGTCCAGAACAAAGCGTTTACAGCCATTTCTGAAACCTATGATGTCAACCCATTTCAGAGTGCAGAGTTGGTGGATCGTGAAGGGAATATCTGGTTTGGAGACACCAAGGGTCTCCATCGATTCTTCTACTCCCCGTTGGTCCGACAGGAATTCCCGAAAGAAACATCGGGGAGTTCGGATTTCGCCGTGGTTGCCGATGACCATGGGGCGGTATGGAGCAGTTTCGGCAGTAGTGGCTCTGGCGTAAAAGCGGACCTTTATCATGTCCTGGGCGGCAAAGCCGAGCGTCGTCTTCCGCAGGTGACATCGTCATTCGTCTACCGCGCACCTGACAAGACGTTCTGGTTCTCCGGGGAAGGTTGTCTTTGGCATCTTGTCGGAGACGACTTCGTTCGCGTGAACCTTCCCCCGGAGATGGTGAACCAATCTGAATTCCTGCAGACGATTACCGAGGATCAACAAGGAGGGCTATGGGTCTCCTTCGGCCGCCCCGGTTTATACCGGTTAGCCAACGGCAGTTGGACACCTTACGGTGGCCGCGACGATCTACCAAAGACAGGGATCATGATGATTGCGTTCACCGATAGCCTTGGCCGCGTGTGGTTTGGCTATGCGAAGAGCCAATTGGCGGTTTTGGATGGCGATCGGGTCCGTCGATTCGGTCCAAGCGATGATCTTCAAGTAGGCAATATCACGGCAATTTATGGACGAGGACCAAAGATTTGGATCGGGGGTGAATTGGGGCTGGAGCAGTTTGATCAGGGAAGCTTCCACAAGATCGCCGCCATGGATGACCAATGGCTGCGCGGAATCTCTGGAATCGTGGAAACACCCGAGGGAGATTTATGGCTCAACGCAGTTTCAGGGATCTTCCATATCCGTAAGGCGGAGATCTCCGAAGCTTTGAAAGACCCTGCCTACCGGGTCAAGGGCGAGCACTTCGGCAGACGCGAGGGACTTTCAGGGATTGCCACCCAGTTGCGTCCGTTGCCAACCGCTATCGAGGGCACCGATGGGAGGCTGTGGTTCACGTTGCACAACGGACTGGTGTGGCTCGATCCAGTGGCCTACTCTGAAAAACGGACAGTGTCGCCTCCGATCACTATCCAGTCGGTTTCTGCCGACGCCAAAGGCTACGCGCCCGCCCCTCGTCTTTCTTTACCAGCTCACACATCGACCGTACAAATCAACTACAGCGCAGTGAGCATCTCCGATCCCGAGGCCATTCGATTCCGCTACAAGCTGCGGGAAACTGACAGGGACTGGCACGCACCGGCAGCGGCCACTCCCATTGCCTACCACAACCTTCCTCCCGGTTCCTATCATTTCAGCGTTGAGGCGTCCGATACGAACGGCGTCTGGTCCGGCGCACCCGCAAACATGGCTTTCACCATACTGCCGGCTTTCTACCAGACCAATTGGTTCCGCTTGCTGTGCGTGGCTGCGTTTCTGGCATTCCTTTGGGGGCTGCATCAACTCCGAGTGCAACAATTGAGGCGGGAGGAAAGAAACCTTCGCGAAGCCATCGAGAACATTCCGGCGATGGCGTGGTTCGCTGGACCAGACGGGATCCTGCAATTTGTGAATCGACGCTGGGTTGAGTATACCGGGCTGTCGCAGTTGGAAAAACCGAAGGAAGTCAGGAAAGCCGCTGTTCATCCCGACGATCTGGATCGAATTGAACGACGACTGGCCGCGAGCCATGTCAGTGGTGAGCCGGTCGAGGAGGAGCTGCGCTTCCGCCGCACCGACGGGGAGTATCGATGGTTTTTGGGCCGCGTGATGCCGCTGCGGGACAAGCGAGGAAAGGTCGTGAAATGGTACGGTGCGGCGACCGACATTCAAGATCGCAAGCGTGCTGAAGAGCTACAGGCAGACCTTGCACACACCAATCGGGTCAGCACGATGGGAGAGCTGGTCGCCTCCATCTCGCACGACCTCGCACAGCCCATCACGGCTACAACCAATAATGCCAGGGCATCGTTGCGGTGGCTTCAGCGCGACCCGCCCGATCTGACGCAGGTTCGCAAAGGGACGGAAAGCATCATCGAAGCGGGCACCTTTGCCTCGGAGATCATCGACCGTCTGCGATCGTTGTACAAGAAGTCCCCTCCCAAACGAGAGTTGGTCGCAATAAATGAGGTCATCGGCGAAATGGTCCTGCTGCTGCGGGGCGAAGCCAACGAGAATGCCGTTTCGATTCGTACCGACCTTGCCGCCGATCTTCCCAAAATCACGGCGGACCGGGTGCAACTGCAGCAGGTACTGATGAACCTCATGCTCAATGGTATCGAGGCGATGAAGGAGACCGGCGGAGTGCTCACGGTCAAGACGGGACCAGGCGAAGGCGGTCAAGTGCTGATCTCAGTCAGCGACACCGGAGTAGGATTGCCGGTCGGAAGAGCGGACGAGATCTTCAATGCTTACTTCACCACTAAGCCTCAAGGCAGCGGCATGGGGCTGGCGATCAGCCGTTCCATCGTGGAATCGCATGGCGGCCGTTTGTGGGCCACGTCTAACGGCGGACGAGGCGCGACGTTTCATTTCACTCTGCCAACCGCAGTCGTGGAAGGGTTTGCAGCAAGGGATGACTCCTAGTCGCACGGTATCTTGCAGGCAATCAACGATTCCAACTAACCTCAGAAACGGAGACTGATATGAGCACGAGTGTATCTGTTCAAGAGACAAGAATGACTTTTCGCAATCAACCTGTATCCATGGTCGGGAAGCTGAGCCGTTTGGTCTTGCGAGGTCGAATCTTCTCCGGAGGGTGACAATGGATCAACACATTAGGAAATGATCGGGGCAAAGTGTAGGGTAGTGCAACTTTCAACGCAAAATTCCACAGCAAGGGAGAAATATGAAGACGATCTTCATTACAGGGGCTTCAAGCGGATTGGGGAAAGCCACAGCAAAATTGTTCTCGGCAAAAGGGTGGAACGTCATCGCAACCATGCGAACTCCCAATAGAGAGCTGCCAGCGCGAATTGAACCGTATTCGCAAAAGAATCGGGATCGGAGAGGATGAGGAATAAACCATTTTGCTCGAGCCGATAGACCCGGAAAGGAATTCGTGAGCAAGCTTCCAATCTTCGCGAGGGACGATGAGAACGACACCCACCTCTTCGACAGGTGGCAAGAGATCGTTATGGAGCAATTTCCGAATCCAGGTCGGATCGGATGCTTCGACCGCGAGACGCTTCGGATCTTCGTCGAGACTCCCGAGAAACTAGATCTGGAAGACCCAAAATACATCCACATAACCGAGTGTGCCGAATGCACCCGCGAACTCCGTGAGCTCCGATCCCTTCGTGAGGAGAGGCTACGGCAAACATCGACGCGAAAGACAGAACGACGGTTCCCAAGTTGGCAGTTGACTACCGGGATTGCCGCATGCGTGACTGCGTTGATCATTCTCTCGGTGCAGAGTTGGAGAAACCATACGAGCACCTCCGGGCAGCAGGCACGCGTGGATGCTGCCGTGTCGGCGACGGTGGACCTCAGTGACGACGGACTTCCTCGTGATGCAGGGCAGGATGCACCCAAGCCTGACATCTCGCTGCCGCGCCGGGTCATCAATCTTCGTCTCATCCTCCCTTACTACAGTCCGCTTGGAGCGTATCGCATCACAGTGGGCCGGGACAGGAATGAGAATGGGATCAAGACTGAAGCCTCGGGTTCCGCGGTTGCACAAGGTTCTCGAACGGAAGTATTGGTGAACCTCGATCTGCGGAAGGTGGCGCCAGGAAAATACTATTTGGGCACTGCGCGGGTGGGCGACGGAGCTCCCTACTACTACCCCCTCAGCGTGAGCCAATGAGGTCGAAGTCCAGCTCGCGTGGGCTAAATCCCTTACTTGAGCTTCTTCACACGCGGCGCGCTTCCGTCGTCGGCAGCGGTGGTGGCGGCGGAAAATATCGGGTCTTCTCAAAATCGAATAGTTCCTTGAGAGGAACGTTCAGGGCCTTGGCGATCGGCTCCAGGTTCTCGGGCGGTCGGAGCAACAGGCAGTAAGGTGCGGTTTGCACGTAATCTGCCCGGAATCCGGAAGTCTAGGTCATTCGGCATACCTGAGGCCTTCGGTGATTGAATCGGCGGTTTGCAACAACCGAGCCGCCCCCCCTATATAGATTGACACATCGATGTTGCCTAGACTCGTCGAATGAGTGAATGGCTTCCACAGGTTCAATTACTCAGAGATCATCTCCAATAGGGCAGGCGATTCTTCTGCAAGAGGTTGTTCGGTCTCCTGGTCCAGAGAAAGAGGTAATCTCAGTGCGGTAGCAAACAGGAAAGCGTGTAATCCGCACAGTAGAAGAAAGGCAGCGGTAAATGCACTGGAGAGACTGGCGCTCGACTGTACCATCCCCAACCTCCATCCCAGAAAGGTCGCGCAGAGCGTGGTCAGAGTCGGGCCGCCGAGACGCTGCACGATGTTGAGTGAGGTTGTCGCCATCGGCAGGTCCTTCTTTCTGACGGAAGCGTATGCAGCCGAGATGGAGGGAATGCCAACTGCGCTCAGGCCCACTCCACGCATGAATAGAGCACCGGCGAGCACGGCGAAGACGAGTCCGTGGCTGGCCAGGTAGAGAAATGGGAGCGTGCCGGCAAAGGCCAGAAGCGCCCCTCCGGCAGATACCTTTCGTATACCAAACCGCTGTGTCAGGGCTCCCATCCATGGATAGGAGCAGATCATCCCAACTCCAAGCGGAGCCAGCAGCCAACCGGTCGCGCTCGGCGATTGACCACAGGCGCGGATGAGATAGATCGGAATCAGCATCTGGCCGGCGAACGAGATTCCGTTCGACATGAACTGCGTGGCGGCGGACGCAGTGAAGGTTCTGCTCTTGAATAGCTGCAGGTCGATGAGTGCTCGATCTCCTTTGCGAATTGCCATTCTGAAGAAAAGCGCAAGCAGAACGATGGAAATCAGGAGAGCTGTAAGACCGATGCGCTCGCCTAGATGCTCCGATCCATACAGAAAGAGCACGAGTCCAGGAGAGAGCAGGGCGAAGCCAGGAAGATCGAGTTGTCTCGACCTGGTCTCTTCGCGATCATTGGGCAGAAAGAAAACCGCCAGGACGATTGCCAATACACCGACAGGAAGGTTAACCAGGAAGAGCCAGCGCCAGGAGGCGTGTTGCAGAATGGCACCGGCGATGACCGGGCCAAGGATCGGTCCCAGCATGACGGGCACAGCGGCATAGCCAATGATGCGCGCCATATGCTTTCCGGCCGCACGCGCCATCATCATCTGCGCCATCGGAGCCATCAGGCCGCCGCTCATGCCCTGGAGAATGCGAAATGCGATCAGCGAGTTCGCGGACCAGGCCAAGCCGCATAAGGCAGAGGAGAGCGTGAAGGCTGAGAAGCACCAGAGGTAGAGAGATTTGGCTCCAATGCGTTCCACCAGCCAGCCGTTCAGCGGGAGCATGAGAGCGAGCGCCAGAAGATAGCCGCTGGTGACCCATTGAATCGCCGTGAGGCTGCTGTGCAGATCCACGGCGAGACTGGAGAGCGATACGTTGACGACGGTTGCATCGATCTGTGAAAGAAAAGAGCCGAGCACCGCGACGGTCGTGATCTTCCAGACCAATGGGTCGAGGCCGCTGGATTCGTTGGAGGCCTTAGGCAATGGAGGCCAGAACCTCATCGGTGGTGCGAACGCGGGTCAGACGCGGAAAGATATTTTCGAAGGCAAAGCGGTGATGGTCGGCGTTTTGGCTGGAGCAGGCATCTTCGACGAGCACAAAGGCAAAGCCGAGGCCTGTGCCCTGGCGAGCTGTGGACTCGACGCCTGCGTTGGTGGAGATACCGGTGAGGACGACCGTGTCGATGCCACGGGATTTAAGCTGCTGCTCTAGGTCGGTGCCAGCGAAGGCGCCCCAATGCCGCTTGGTGACGAGGATGTCGCCGGGCTGGAAACCGGCGGAAGGAGCGATCTCCGACGCAGCAGTGGGCAGCGGCTTGTCGCCCAGGTTGTGCGGCTGGTCGACGGGAAGCTTCATGAAGTCGTTGAGATCGACACGCACATAGACGACGGGGGCGTCGTGAACGCGGAAGGCCTCGGCAAGTTTTTTGGAGTTTTCGACGACTTGTGCGGCAGTATGCGGCACGGGGTTCATGCCGACGATGGCATTCTGCAGGTCGATGAGGACGAGTGCGGTCTTTTTAGGGTCGAGTTGGAGTTCTGCCATGGTTCCTCTTTTGTCGGAAATGTTGAAAATCGAGGGCGACCTCGATTTCTCTGGATTTAGAATATGAGAATGCCCTCGATTTCGTCAAATCCCGTTCGCGTCGCTCCGCAGCAGGAACGCTCGACGCGCCGGCTGGCGGGGGTTCTCGACGCGGCCGCAGAGCTCTTTGTCGAAGTCGGCTACGAAGCAGCGACTATGACTGCGATCGCGGAGCGAAGCCGGTCTTCTATCGGCGCGCTCTACAACTACTTTCCGGATAAACAGTCCATAGCGTTCACGCTGGTAAATCAATATTCCCAAGAGGTGGAGGCGCATTGGAAGCCGTTGATGAAGCAGGCGGAGATACTGACCCATGCGGAGTTCGCCGATCGGTTCATCGAGCGCATCACCCAATTCGTCCAGGAGCGTCCCGCTTATCTGAGCCTGCTGGCCGCGCCAATCCGCTTTCGCCGCGACCCTGCTGCCCGAAAGGCTTCACGAATCGCAATCGCAAATGCCTTTCAGGCAAAGAATTCGTCGCTTTCGAAGGAACAGTCTCTACTTGCTGCAAACGTATCTCTCCAGATAGTCAGAGGCATGATGACGCTCTATGGGGAAGCAGATCCCAAAAGGAAAGTCCTGGTTGTGGCTGAATTCAAAAAGGTGTTGACGTTGTATCTGGGAAGCGTCTTGTTCGAGGACGCGGTGCTAGCGAAGTAAGAGTCGGCTAGCGTCTACTGAGGAGTGGCCACCAAACCAGGCGAGTCGCTACTGAGGAGTCTAGGTTGACCTATCAATGTACTGGCCAACTTCCGGATAGCCCGTTACTCAGAAGTTAAGCTCTGCACGGTCATCTGTCCGACAAGCCGGCTTCCATGATAAGTCTTTGTCAAGTGGGGCCAGGATTTCCGTCGCGCTCAAGAGAGCGCCTGGTTGTACCACCTGCTGTCTATCTTCGTGAAGGCATCAAGGTAACGGATTGCGGCAATCATTCGGGGGATAGAGCTTGATGAATCGCCATCTCCAAGTTTAGACCCAGACTGCGCCAAATGGATTCGCAATCGACATACATATTTATCGTATTGACGAACACCTTCGGATTGGCTCTGATGCCTGAATGATGATTCTCAGAATTCGATGCACCGTTAGAGTGCTGTTGTGTTCCGGATTTTGCGCTTGAGGGCCAACTCCCACTATCTTGCAAACCCAGCGTAGGTTTTTTCTCCCGTGTCATCTCGTATTCACTGTGGTGGGTTAGAAGCTCGTATGCGTACTTTGTGGAAAATACCCGAACGAGCGCGGTCCTTTGTTCCCGTCGGAGATTGCGACCGTTCAGCATACTCAATCCGTGTCACAGCCTCGCAGCTGTGCTGGCTTGTTGTCTTAATGATCGTTCCCTGTTTTTGGTGTCCGTCGTCGCTCGGGCAAACACCGGCATCGGCGAACGTGCAGGTGGGTCACGACTCCTGGACCTTCAAAGACGGAGCCCCAGCAGACGTTGTGTATTTAGCGCAGACCAACGATGGGTTCCTGTGGCTGGCCAGCCCCGCAGGATTATTTCGCTTTGATGGAACGCGATTCGAACCGTTCAGTTCGCCCTTTGGCGATCGGCTCCTCTCGACCAACCTGTACTCCGTGTTCGCACCGCCGTCGGGTGGCCTATGGATCGGCTACACATTCGGAGGCTTTAGCTATTTGGATAGGGGGCGAGTGACCAATTATGCCAGCGAGACTGGCAGCGTTCACGGTTTTGCTCAGGATCGGAGTGGAGTTGTATGGGCAGCCACAACCACTGGTCTATGGAGATTCGATCATCCGGGGTGGCAGAAGATCGGGGTTGAGTGGAACGTTCCGGCCGGAAACGTTAGCGAGGTTGGAATCGATTCAGAGGGGATCCTTTGGGTCTTGGTAGGCGGTTATGACGGCTCGAAAAATCTCATCTACCTGATACCGCGGACCGGACACTTCAAAACGGCCGGCGGCAATTTGTCAGGCGACAGTTTCGCCTTGGGGCCGGATGGAACTATCCTGACCGCGCCGGGAGCCCTACCCGGATCCGACTCCAGCAAAGGTTCTACTGACAGGCTGCCAGCTTACCCGATCATCTCCAAGAACTATAAAGTGGTTGATCGCAACGACAGTGTTTGGCTCGGGCGCTGGAATAAGCCGGGTTTGTTTCGCCTTCCAAAAGACAGCCTGAGTGATGACGATAACCCGCCGATTCCACCCGGTTCTGAAACGTATGACATAAAACATTTTCAGAACGCACAGTTGGTGGACCGAGAAGGGAATATCTGGTTTGGAGACTACAAGGGTATACATCGATTCTTCTATACCCCGTTGATCAGACAAGAATTCTCATCGCAGGATCGAGATTTCGCGGCGGTTGCTGATGACCATGGGGCGGTATGGATCAGTGCGGGAGGGGACCGTGACTATAAAGCGGATCTCTATCATGTTTTGGGCGGCAAAGCCGAGCGTCATGTCCCGCGGGTGACAACGTTCTTCAACTACCGCGCACCTGACAAGACGTTCTGGTTCTCCGGGACACGTTGTCTTTGGCATCTTGTCGGGAACGACTTCGTCCGTGTGGACCTTCCCTTGGAGGTGGTGGACCACCATCTCTCCCTGCAGACTATTACCGAGGACAGACAAGGAGGAATGTGGGTCTCCTTCGGCCGCCACGGTCTATACCGGTTAGCCAATGGCATCTGGACACCTTATGCTGGCCGCAACGACCTCCCAAAGACAGGGGTGATATCTGCATTCACCGATAGCCTCGGCCGCGTGTGGTTCGGCTACACGAAGAGCCAGTTGGCGGTTTTGGATGGTGATCGGATCCGCGTATTCGGCCCGAGCGATGGTCTTGAAGTGGGCAATATCCAGGCGATCTATGGACGAGGGCCAGGGATCTGGATCGGAGGTGAATTGGGGCTGGAGCAGTTTGACGAGGGACGCTTCCACAAGATCGCTGCTGTGGATGACCAATGGCTGCACGGAATCTCCGGAATCGTGGAAACGGCCAACGGGGATCTATGGCTCAACGCGGTTTCCGGGATCTTCCATATCCGTAAGGCAGAGATCTCTGAAGCTTTGAAAGACCCTACATACCGGGTCAAGGGTGAACACTTCGGCAGACGCGAGGGACTTTCAGGGGCTCCCATCCAGTTAAAGCCCTTGCCAACCGCAATCGAGGGCACAGATGGGCGACTGTGGTTCACGTTGCACAATGGAGTGGTGTGGCTCGATCCAGCAGCTTACTCTGAAAAACGGCCAGTATCGGCTCCGATCACCATCCAGTCGGTTTCTGCCGACGACAAATTCTACGCACCCAGCCGCGGTCTCTCTTTACCGGCTCACACGTCGAGCGTGCAGGTCAGCTACAGCGCAGTGAGCCTCTCCGATCCCGAGGCCATCCGATTCCGCTACAAGCTGCAGGAAACAGACAGGGACTGGCACGAAGCGGCCGCCGCCACTCCCGTTGCCTATCACAACCTTCCTCCCGGGTCCTATCATTTCAGCGTCGAGGCGTCAGATACGAACGGCGTCTGGTCCGGCGCACCCGCAAACATGGCTTTCACAATACTGCCGGCTTTCTACCAGACCAATTGGTTCCGCTTGTTGTGCGTGGCTGCGTTTCTGGCATTCCTTTGGGGGCTGCATCAACTCCGAGTGCAACAATTGCGGCGGGAGGAAAGAAACCTTCGCGAAGCCATCGAGAACATTCCGGCGATGGCGTGGATCGCTGGACCCGATGGGGCTCTTCAATTTGTGAATCGACGCTGGATTGAGTATACCGGGGTATCGCAGGTGGGAAATCCGAAGGAAGTCAGGAAAGTTGCTATTCATCCCGACGATCTGGATCGAATTGAGCGACGATTGGGCACGAGCAAAGTTAGTGGTGAGCCAGTCGAGGAGGAACTGCGCCTCCGCCGCACCGACGGGGAGTATCGGTGGTTTTTAGGCCGCGTCGTGCCGCTGCGGAACAAGCGAGGAAACGTCGTGAAATGGTACGGTGCGGCGACCGACATTCAAGATCGCAAGCGTGCGGAAGAGCTACAGGCAGACCTAGCGCACACCAATCGCGTTAGCACGATGGGAGAACTGGTCGCCTCCATCTCGCATGAACTCGCACAGCCCCTTACCGTCACAACCGCGAATGCCAAGGCATCTTTGCGATGGCTTCAGCGCGACCCGCCCGAAGTGACCGAAGCTCTCAAAGGAACGGAAAGTATCATCGAAGCGGGTATTCTTGCCTCAGAGATTATCGACCGTCTGCGATCGTTGTACAAAAAGTCCCCTCCCAAGCGGGAGTTGGTCGCGATCAATGAGGTCATCGGCGAAATGGTCCTGCTGCTGCGGGGCGAAGCCAACGAGAATGGCGTTTCGATTCGTACAGACCTTGCCGCCGATCTTCCCAAAATCACGGCGGATCGGGTGCAACTGCAGCAGGTACTGATGAACCTCATGCTCAATGGTATCGAGTCGATGAAGGAGACCGGCGGAATGCTCACGGTCAAGACGGGACGAGGCGAGTGCGGTCAAGTGCTGATCTCAGTCAGCGACACCGGAGTAGGATTGCCGGACGGAAGAGCGGACGAGATCTTCAATGCCTTCTTCACCACGAAACCTCAAGGCAGCGGCATGGGGCTGGCGATCAGCCATTCCATCGTGGAATCACATGGTGGCCGTTTGTGGGCCACGTCTAACGACGGACGAGGCGCAACGTTTCATTTCGAGCTGCCAACCGCAGTCGTGGAAGCGTCTGCAGCAATGGATGACTCCTAGTCGTACGGCAGGGTGTCAATGGATCACACATTAGGAAATGATCGGGGCAAAGTGTAGGGTAGTGCAACTTTCAACGCAAACTCCACAGCAAAGGAAAAATATGAAGACGATATTCATTACAGGCGCTTCAAGCGGATTGGGAAAAGCCACAGCAAAATTGTTCTCGGCAAAAGGGTGGAACGTGATCGCAACCATGCGAACTCCAGCTAGAGAGAAGGAGCTAGGAAGTTTGCCAAACATCTCCGTGCTCGAATTGGATGTTTCCAATCCGAAGCAAATCCTTGAAGTGGTAGAAAGGGTCACTTCGAAGGAAAGGGTGGATGTCGTGCTGAATAATGCAGGTTATGCACTGACAGGTCCACTTGAGGCCAGCACGGATGAGCAGTTGGTCACGCAGATAAACACCAACCAACTCGGCGCGATCTTGGTGACCAAGGCTTTTATTCCGCATTTTCGAGAGCGAAAATCTGGAATGTTTTTAGCCACAACTTCAATCGGCGGTCTGGTTTCGTTCCCGTTAAACGCTGTTTATCACGCTACGAAATGGGCTTTGGAAGGCTTCGCCGAAAGTCTCGCCTTTGAATTGAGGCCCTTCAATATCTCTGTGAAGACCGTTAGCCCCGGTGGCATCAAGTCCGATTTCATGGGTAAAGCGCAGATGGTCGAAGATAAACACTACACCGAGATGTTTCAAAAAATGCTGGCGATGTTTGGAGATGCGGTGCCCGGAAGCAAGCCGGAGCAAATTGCAGAGGTGGTGTATGAAGCTGCGACAGACGGCAAAGAACAATTGCGCTATGTCGCGGGAGCGGATGCAATCGCAACTTATCAGCGCCGTGTGGATGTCGGAAGCGAAATGTTCCATCGCGAATTAATGAACCAATTCTTGAATGCGGAGGCGAAATAAGTCATGACAGATCTCCGGAGATGTTGACCTGATAGAACTGAAATGAGTTCAAATACACCAGAGCCGAGCGAGGAAAGACATTGGGAGAGCGTACATAAGTGCTCTAAGTGTGGCTACGAGCGAAATTTGGCGAAATTAGATCTCCATGAGACCACCACTGGAATAGCGACGTGCACTAAATGTGAGTGGTCCGGTCAGATCGACCTCCAGATCGTCCCAAGGCGACGCCTCGAGGAGTAGCGGGAACTTTTGTTGTCACTCGCGGTAGCCTCGCGCTGAAGGGCGAGCGGAGGACGCGATGCCTTGTTCATACTGGCCAGCTTCTTCAGGAACGCCCGGACCAGTGCTGGTTGCAATGGAATGCTGGTCACTGAATGCAACGTTATGCTGCCACTGGCGGCATTCCCAATGCACTATTATCCTGCCGCCCAGTGCAATCCAATCTTGCTACTTAAATGAAAGCGGTCTCGATGGCCAAGTCCAGCGTCCGCGACCGTATGGCGACTCCGGTCGGAGCAGCAGGCAGTAAGGTGCGGATAGCCCGTCAACCGTCCAGAACTCCGAAATCCGCGGTGTTCGCTGAGTGCATTGGCGATTTGCACTAAGCCGCTAGCGCGGCGGGGGCATGCCCTGAGGCCGTTGGATAGAGTTGGGACACCCAAGGAGGTGTCCATGACTCACCTACGCCAGCGTGCAGGAAGATCTCCGGCTGCGCAACTTCTCGCCCCGCACGAATCACTCCTACACCGGGATCGTGGCTGAGTTCGCCAGCTACTTTCACAAGTCACCCGATCAACTCGGTCCGGAACATATCCGTACCTGGCTGTTGTATCTGCTCAACGAGCGG
>Ga0193716_1000141_pt1 | contig 42331 bp, 17 predicted proteins | sample U2c1metaG_FD_145901 | JGI IMG/M metagenome (GOLD analysis project Ga0193716, IMG submission 145901) | Soil microbial communities from a riparian zone of the East river system, Colorado, United States - U2c1 | ecosystem: Environmental > Terrestrial > Soil > Riparian zone | place: USA: East River...
CGAGGGCGATGATCCCGGCGGCGGCCGCGGTGGTGACGATCCTGGCGATCAGGTTGCTGGTCATCGGATTCTCCGTTTTCTTTGGTGTTCCCCGGTGCTGAAACAAACGTTATGAGCGCGCGGAATCTCCGAGCTATCTCGGCACTTATCCCCGCGCTATCCCGTTTGCCCGAGGCCGTGAAAACGGTGATAGTGGCCCGCTGAGCTGCGCAAACACCCCTCAAGGAATGGGGTTGTCGCAATGATCGGCTCCGGGATGCCCGCGTGATAGGGAAATAGCGGGAAATGGGCGTCGTCAGAGCCGACCCCGCCCGGCGGGCACGACGGAATGAGGAATACGACATGGCTCGTCGAACGGAGCTGGACGCGATGGCGCCCGACCCGACCACTCACGGGTTCGGCCCGCTGTTACGCAGGCACCGCATCGGGGTCGGCCTGACCCAGCGCGTGCTCGCCGACCTCTCGACGATCAGCGTCCGTACGATCCGCGACCTGGAACAGGGGCGGGCCCGTCCGCGTGCGGACACCGTGCGGTTGATCTCCGACGCGCTGCGGCTCGGCAGGCAGGCGAGGGCGGACCTGGAACAGTCGGCGGGCCGGGGCGCCGCGGGCCGGCCGCTCGGCGCGGACTACGACGTCACGCTGGCCGCGCCACCCTCGGTGCTGACGACGCAGGTCGGCCGGGAGGCCGAGGCCGGCACGCTGGTCGCGGAGCTCACCGACGGCGCGACCCGCCTGACCACCGTGGTCGGACCGCCAGGGGTGGGCAAGACGCGGCTGGCCGTCGAGGTCGCGACCGTGCTGCACGACCGTCTGCGGATGCCGGTCCTGTGGCTGAGCGCGCCGGGCGCCGGGCAGCCCGTCGGGCAGCCGGCACGGGACGGCAGGCTGGCCGACCTGCTGCGCGCGGCGACCACCGCGCTGTTCGCGGCCGGCGACGGCGCGGCGCTCGGCGAGCTGGCCGAGCTGGTCGGTGACCGCGACACCCTCCTCGTCGTCGATGGTGTCGGGGGCGTCGGCGCCCGACCGCTCCTCGGGACCGAACTGCTCGGCCTGCTCCGCGACTGCCACCGATTACGGGTGCTGGTCACCGCCGACGCGCTGACCGGCCTGCCGGGCGAGCGGCCCTTCCTGCTCGCCCCACTCGCCATGGCGACAGTCGACTCGGCCGAGGCGGACACCGCGCCCGCCGTGCGGCTGTTCCTCGACCACCTCCGGCGGGTGCGGCCGTACCACCGGCTCACCGCGACCGACACCGCGACCGTCGTCGAGATCTGCGGCCTCCTCGACGGACTGCCGCCCGCGCTCGCGTCGGCCGCGTCCTGGCTCACCGTCTACGACCTCGAACCGTTGCGGGACGCCCTGTTCACCGATCCGTACGCGTTGCTGGACCGGGCGTTCGCGGACCGGTTCACCGACTGGGTGACCGCGCTGCCCGCCGCCCAGCACGCGATGCTGGACCGCCTGCGCGACCTCGGCGAGGTCACCATGGACGCCGCCGCCTCGGCCACCGGCCACACCGTGCCGGAAGCCGGCCAGCTCCTGCGGGACCTGTTGCTGCGCGGAGTGATCCGGCTCCGGCAGACCGGCGGGCAGACCCGGTTCCAGGTGCTGGCGCTGGTCGCCGCGCTGGACCGTGCCGAGGACCCCGCGCTGGTCCGGTGAGCTGCTCCCGTGGTGCCGGTCGAACTGCCGCCACCGACTCCCGTGCCCCGGTTGACTCCGGGAAGCTTCGCCGTGTCGACGCGCCAGAAGGGCTTGTCATGAATGGACCTGTTCGCGGTCATCGGCTCACCGGGCCCCAGAGCGGTATCTGGTACGCCCAGTGCCTCGCCCCCGCGAGTCCGGTGCTCAACCTCAGCTTCTACCTTGAGCTGCGCGGCCCGGTGGACCTGCCGACGCTGCGGGCGGCGATCGGGCGTGCCGTCGCCGAGGACGACACGACCAGGCTGCGGTTCTTCGAGGAGGACGGCGAACCGCGACAGGAGTTCGCGGCGCCCGACCCCACCACGGACCACGCGCCCGCGGTGGTGGATCTGTCCGATGTGGACGATCCACGCGCCGTGGCGCTGATGTGGATGGCGGCCGACCAGCGGACCGTCACCGACCCGGCGGTCTGCCACGACCTCGTGTTCCGCATGGCTGACGACCACCACCTCTGGTATCGCCGCGTGCATCACCTCGTTCGCGACGGCTACTCGGAAATCCTGCTGTGGCAACGAGCCGCGGCGATCTACGCGGAACTGACCGGCGGCCCCACGAACGCCCAGCTCGGCTCGTTCGCGACGCTCCTCGCCGAGCGGGACCGCTACGCCGACTCGACCGACCGGCGCCGCGACGGCGACTACTGGCGTGGACACCTGGCCGGTGTGCCCCGGCCCGCGCCGGTGCCCGGCGCCGGCCGGCAGAAGGCGGACCGGATCGGCTACACCACGGCACTGCTGGACGAGACCGCGTTCGACGGACTGGCGGCGGCCGCCGCCGCGATGGGAGTGAGCTGGCGGCACCTGCTGATCACCGCCGCGGTACTGCACCGGCACCTGCGTACCGGGACCACCGATGTGCTGCTGGGCCTGCCGATGAACGGTCGCACCACGGAGGCGGGCCGCGCCGCACCCGGCATGACGGCCACCGTCCTGCCGCTGCGGGTGCCCGTCGATCCGGCGGGCACCGTGGCTGAGCTGGCTGCGCTGGTGGCCGACACGGTCCGCGCGGCCCGCCGCCACCAGCGGTTCGACCCCGCCGAGATGGTCCGCGACCTCGGCTGGCCGGCGGACGGCACACAGGGTTTCGGTCCGGTGGTCAACCTCATGGCCGCCGACGGCCCGCTGGCGTTCGGCGCGGCCGCCGCCGTCGGGGACCAGCTACACACCACCGGCGCGACCGAGGACGTCGCGCTCACCCTGACCCGGTTCGCCACCGGCACGGGCCTGCGGGTCGACTTCTCCGTCGACGAGTCCCGTCGTGCCCGGCCCGGCCGCGACGGCATCGACCTCGACGGCGAGCTGGCCGCCTTCGTGCGCATGCTCACCGCGGTCGCCGCCGACCCGGCGGTAGGGGTCGACGCGTTGGCGGCGGCCGGCTTGGACGTGGTGACCGCGGCCAACGACACCGACGTCGACGTGGCCGACCTGTCGCTCGCGGAGCTGTTCGCCGCCGCCGTCGCCAGCGGACCGGACGCGATCGCCGTGGTGTCGGGCGCGGCGCGGCTCACCTACCGGGAGCTGGATGTCCGGTCCACCCGGCTCGCGCGGCACCTGGTCGCGCACGGCGTCGAGCCCGGCACGCTCGTGGGAGTGCTGCTGGCGCGCGGCGTCGACTTCGCGGTGGCCGTGCTGGCGGTGGTGAAGGCGGGCGCCGGGTACACGTTGCTTGACCCGGAGTTCCCGGACGAGCGGCTGGCCGCCGTGCTCGCCGACGGCGGGGTGCGGCTGGTGGCGACCGACGCCGCGCACGCCGGGCGGGTGTCCGGTGCGCACGTGGTGGACGTTGGCGCGGACGAGATCGCCATGCGGTCGGCCGAACCACTCGACCTCCGGGTGTCGCCGGCGGAGGTCGCGTGCGTGATGTTCACGTCGGGTTCGACGGGTCGGCCGAAGGGTGTGATGTCGTCTCATCGGGCGCTGGTGGGCACGTTGCTGGGGCAGTCCTATGCGGACTTTGGTCTTGGTGAGGTGTTTTTGCAGTGTTCGCCGGTGTCGTGGGATGCGTTCTCGTTGGAGTTCTGGGGTGCGTTGGGTTTTGGTGGGACGGTGGTGTTGCAGTCGGGTCAGCGTCCTGAGCCTGCGGTGATCGCGAAGTTGGTGGGTGAGCACGGGGTGACGATGTTGCAGTTGTCGTCGAGCTTGTTCAACTTCCTGGACGAGCATCCGGACGCGTTCGCCGGGGTGCGGTTGGCGTTCACCGGTGGCGAGGCCGCGTCCGCCGCGCATGTCGCGCGCGTGCTCACGGCCAACCCGGGTCTGCGGGTCGTCAACGGCTACGGCCCCGCCGAGTCGATGGGCTTCACGACCACCTACCCGGTGTCGTCCGAGGTGGACGGACCGGTGCCGGTCGGCAGGCCGGTGGTGAACAAACGGGCCTACGTGCTCGACGAACGACTGCGGCCCGCGCCGATCGGCGCCGTCGGCGAGGTGTATCTCGGCGGGGTCGGACTGGCTCAGGGTTACGCCGGTCGCCCGGATCTCACCGTCGCTCGGTTCGTCGCCGATCCGTTCGGGGCGCCGGGGGAGCGGATGTACCGCACCGGTGACCTCGCCCGGTGGACGGCCGAGGGGGTGCTGGAGTTCGCGGGCCGGGTGGACGACCAGGTGAAGATCCGTGGTTTCCGTGTCGAGCCGGACGAGGTCGCGGCCGTGCTTGCCCGGCACGAGACCGTCGGTCAGGCCGCCGTCGTCGCCGCGGCACGGGACGGCGCACCCGCCCGCCTCGTCGGGTACCTCGTACCGAGAGCTGGACACACGATCGACGCCACGGCCCTGCGCGCCTGGCTGCGCACCCAGGTACCCGACCACCTGGTGCCCGCCGCGCTCGTCCCGCTCGACCGCCTCCCGGTGACCGCCAACGGCAAACTCGACCGCGCCGCCCTGCCGGCACCCACGCTGCCCGAGACGAACGGGCGCGGCCCGAGGGACGCCCGCGAGGAAATCCTCTGTGGACTGTTCGCCGACGTGCTCGGCGTCCCCTCGGTCGGCGTCGACGACCGGTTCTTCGACCTCGGCGGCCATTCGCTGCTCGCGGCCCGGCTGGTCAACCGGATCGGCGCCACGTTCGGCGTGGACCTCGGCCTGCGGGACGTGTTCACCGCACCGACCGTGGCCGAGCTGGCGGCCGTTCTCGCCGTCGCCGAGACAGTCGCGCTCCCGCTCCCCGGACCCGCACGGCCGATGCTCACCAGTGGGCCGCTGCCCGACCGGCTGCCGCTGGCCCCAGCCCAGCGCGGACTGTGGCTGCTGGACCGGGTTCCCGGCACCGGCACCGCGTACAACGTGCCGCTCGCGGCCCGGCTCGACGGGCCGCTCGACGCGGCCGCTCTCACGGCGGCCGTGCACGACGTGGTCGGCCGCCACGAGATCCTGCGCACCGTGTTCCCGGTCGTCGACGACGAACCGTGCCAGTGCGTCCTGCCCCTCGACGCGCTGCCCCCACTCGTGCACCGGGTCACCGGCGACCCCGACGAGATCCAGCGAACCGCCGCACGGCACCGTTTCGACCTCGCCGCGGAACCACCGCTGCGGGTGACCCTCGCCGACCTCGGCCCGGACCGTCACCTGATCGTCCTTGTGCTGCACCACATCGCCACCGACGGCATGTCGTTGCGCCCGCTGTTCACCGACCTCGCCACCGCCTACGCTGCCCGGTGCGCCGGCGCGGCACCGGACTGGGCGCCGCTGCCCGTGCGGTACGCGGACTACACGCTGTGGCAGCACGCGCTGCGCGACACGTACGACCCCGCCCTCGACTACTGGCGGCAGACCCTCGCCGACCTTCCGGAAGAGCTGTCACTGCCACGTGACCGGCCGCGTCCGGCGGTCGGTGGCCACCGCGGTGGCCGGGTGCCCGTCGTGTTCGGCACCGACCGGCACCAGCGGGTGGTGACGCTCGCCCGTGCGGCCGGCTGTACTCCGTTCATGGTCGTGCAGGCCGCGTTGGCGACGGCGCTGGCCGGTTTGGGCGCCGGTGCGGACGTGCCGATCGGCACCGCCGTCGGTGGCCGCGCGGACGAACGGCTCGAGCAACTCGTCGGCATGTTCGTCAACACGCTGGTGCTGCGGACGAACACCGCGGGCGACCCCACGTTCCGCGAGCTGCTGGCCAGGGTCCGTGCGGCGGACCTGGACGCCTATGCCCACCAGGACGTGCCGTTCGACCGGGTGCTGGACGCGGTCAACCCGGTCCGGTCACTCGCACGGCACCCGCTGTTCCAGGTGTGCCTCACCCTGGACGAGTCCGCGCCCGGCCTCACACTGCCCGGTGTCCTCTGTGGACCGAGTGCGCTGGTCGCCGCCGACACGGCCAAGTTCGACCTGGAGCTCCTGCTCGGTCTGGACTCCGAAGCCGGGGTGGCCGGGACACTGGTCTACGACGCCGAGATCTTCGATCACGCCACGGCGGAACGAGTGCTGGCGGTGCTGCTGCTGGTGCTCGACCAGGTGCTGGCCGAGCCCGACCGACGCCTCGGCACGCTGGAGCTGATGCCCGCGGCCGAGCGTGCCACCGTGCTGGGGGAGTGGTGCGGCACGGCGGTGGCCGTCGCCGACGTGTCGCTGGCCGGGCTGTTCGCGGACGCGGTCGCGTCCGTGCCCGACGCGACAGCGCTGGTGTGCGGGGCTACCCGGCTGTCCTATGTGGACCTTTCGGTTCGGGTGAACCGGTTGGCGCACCACCTGATCGCCGCCGGTGTCGACCGCGGTGACGTCGTCGGGGTGTTCGTCGACCGTGGCGTGGACTTCGCCGTCGCGGTGCTCGCGGTCGTGCGGGCAGGCGCAGGCTACACGGTGCTGGACCCGGAGTTCCCGGACGAGCGGCTCGCGACCGCGCTCGCGGGCACGTCCGCCCGCACGGTGGTGACCGACGCCGCGCACGCCGAGCGGGTGGCCGGTACCCACGTGGTGGACGTTGGCGCGGAAGAGATCGCCGCGCGGCCGGACTTCGCGCCCGACCGCGAGGCCGCGCCGGACGACGTGGCGTGCGTGATGTTCACGTCGGGTTCGACGGGTCGGCCGAAGGGTGTGATGGCGTCGCACCGGGCATTGGTGGGCACGCTAGTGGGCCAGTCCTATGCGGACTTCGGCCCGGGTCAGGTGTTTCTGCAGTGTTCGCCCGTGTCGTGGGACGCGTTCTCGTTGGAGTTCTGGGGTGCGTTGGGTTTTGGTGGCACCGTTGTGTTGCAGTCGGGTCAGCGTCCTGAGCCTGCGGTGATCGCGAAGCTGGTCGGCGAGCACGGGGTGACGATGTTGCAGTTGTCGTCGAGCTTGTTCAACTTCCTGGTGGACGAGCACCCGGACGCGTTTGCCGGGGTACGCATCGCCTTCACCGGTGGTGAGGCCGCGTCCGCCGCGCATGTGGCGCGGATCCGGACCGTCCACCCGGGACTGCGGGTCGTGAACGGGTACGGCCCGGCAGAGTCGATGGGTTTCACCACCACGCACGAGATCACGTCCGAGGTGGACGGTGTTGTGCCGATCGGCCGTCCGGTCGCCAACAAGCGCGCTTATGTGCTGGACAGCCGGTTGCGGCCGGTGCCGATCGGGGTCGTCGGCGAGGTGTATCTCGGCGGGGTCGGACTGGCCCAAGGCTACGCGGGTCGCCCGGACCTGACCGTGGAACGGTTTCTCGCCGATCCGTTCAGTGGGGAGCGGATGTACCGCACCGGTGACCTCGCGCGTTGGACCGCAGCCGGGGTGCTGGAGTTCGCGGGTCGGGTCGATGACCAGTTGAAGATTCGCGGGTTCCGTGTTGAGCCCGGTGAGGTTGCCGCGTTGCTGCAACAGCACGAGTCGGTGGCGCATGCCGCGGTGGTCGGGTTGGCGTCGACCCTGGTCGCCTACATCGTCGCCGACGGTGTCGACGGCCATGCCCTGCGGGCTTGGATGGCGGAGCGCGCGCCGGAGCACATGGTGCCGTCGGCGATCGTGTCGCTGGACCGGTTGCCGTTCACCGCCAACGGCAAACTCGACCGCAAAGCCCTGCCCGCACCCGAGTTCACCGGGAAGACGGACGGTCGCGCTCCACGCGACCCGCGCGAAGAAAGCCTGTGCGGCCTTTTCCGTGAGGTCCTGGACATTTCCGCGCTCACCATCGACGACGGATTCTTCGACCTCGGCGGCCATTCCCTGCTCGCTGCCCGGCTCGTCAGCCGCATTCGCACCGAACTGAATGTCGAACTGACCATCCGCGACGTCTTCCAGGCACCCACCGTCGCCGCGCTCGGCGCACGCGTCAGCACCGCCACCAAGCCCGTTCGACGCCCTCAACTGCGACGACGCACCCAGGCCGGCGCACTCCTCTGACCGGCGCACCGGCGAAAGCTGCCGCTCTGCTGCCCGTCGCGCCGCCGCTCACCGGCGGCCTCAGGAAATAGATTTACCCCAGGGCGGAAAAGGAACGGGAAAGCCCCGGGAACCGCCGGAACGAACCAACTCACCGAATCGACCGATGGAGCGAACCGTGAATGCTGTCCACACCTCCGTGGCCAACCGGGAGGATGTCGTCTGGTCGGTGCCCGAGGGGCCCGCGACGGGGACCGTGTCCCTGCTCGTGCTGCCCCACGCCGGCGGCAACGCCCACGCCTACCTCGAGTGGCGCGACGAGCTGCCCGCCGACATCCGGCTCCTGATCGGCCAGTACCCCGGCCGCGGCGCGCGGTTCGCCGACGACCTGGCCACCGATATCGCCGACCTCGCGGGCCCCATCGTCGACTGCCTGCCGCCCGACACCCGCGACCTGGTCGTCGTCGGACACAGCATGGGCTCGCTGGTCGCCTTCGAGATCGCCCGTCTGCTCACCGAGCGCGGCCGGTCGCCGCTGGCGTTCATCCCGTCGGCGTGCCGCGCGCCGCACCTCGCCAACCCCAGCCCCGTGCACCCGGAGCGGCTCGACGACGACGGACTCGTCGCCGCCATCAAGGCCCGCGGTGGCACCGATGACGCCATCCTCGACGAGCCGGAGCTGCGGGAGATCATCATCCCGTCGATCCGCGCCGACTTCGGGATCGACGACGTCTACCGCTACACCGGTCCGGCACCGGTACTGCACTGCCCGGTCACCGTCATCGGCGGGGACTCCGACCCGGTCGTGCCTGCCGCCGCGCTGTCCGAGTGGGCCCGCGTCACCGACGCCGCGCACGCCGTCGAGCTGCTGCCCGGTGGCCACTTCTACTTCCAGCGGCAGCTTCCCCGGTTCCTGGCCATGGTCACCTCGGTGATCAAGGACGCAGCCGCGGCCGCGTCCCGCGGCTGAGTACTGAGATCACCCAACCGAATCAGGAGCAGAACGATGACCTCGACCGACACCATCGCCCCCGCCGGGCTCCGGCCGAGCCGTGAACCGGGAAAGCCACCCGTCGTCACGGTGTCCGGCATCACCGACATGGACCAGGCGAAGACCTGGCTCACCGACAACCTGCCCGCGATCCGCGCCGAGCTGCTCGACACGGGCTGCCTGCTGGTCCGCGGTCTACCGGTGGCGAGCACCGGTGACTTCGCCGTCGCACGGGACGTGCTGCTGCCGCGCCGCGCGAACTACAAGGAGAAGGCGACCCCGCGGTCCGACTTCGGCGAGGGCGTGTTCTCCTCCACCGACCTCCCCGCGGCGCAGCCGATCCGCCTGCACAACGAGAACAGCTACACCCTGGACTTCCCGGGCGTGCTGCTCTTCGGCTGTCTGACCGCGCCGGCAGAGGGTGGCGCCACCACCGTCGGCAGCATGCGCGAGGCACTGCGCCTGCTGCCCACCGAACTGCGGGAGCGGTTCGAGCGCACCGGCTGGCTGCTGGTCCGCAACTTCTCCGAGATGGCCGGCCTGCCGTGGCACAAGAGCTTCGCCACGGACGACCAGAAGGTCGTCGAGGAGTACTGCCGGGACAACACGATCGGCTACGAGTGGCTCGACGAGGACACCCTGCGCACCCGCCAGCGCCGCTCGGCCGTCATCACGCACCCGGTCACCGGCGAGCGGTCCTGGTTCAACCACGTCGCGTTCTGGCACCAGTGGACCCTCGACCCGGACGTCCGCGACATCCTCGTGGAGACCTACGGCGAGGACGGCCTGCCGTTCGCCACCTACGTCGGTGACGGCACCGCGCTCACCAAGGACGAGGTCGACGAGCTCAACGCCGTCTACGACCGGGTCACGATGCGCGAGAGCTGGCAGGACGGCGACCTCATGCTGGTCGACAACATCCTGTGCGCCCACGGCCGCGAGGCGTTCGTCGGCGACCGCAAGATCGTCGTCGGGATGGGCGACCCGATCGCCCTCGCCGACTGCGCGCCGACCGCCGCCCCCGCCGCGACCGCGTTCGGGGAGGGCTGAGACCGATGTCGAACCCTGAGGACCTCCTCGCACGCCTCGCGCTGGTGCCCGCCGACCGGCCGGCGCTGGCCGCCGGCGGGCGCGCGCTCACCTTCGGCGAGCTGCGCGCCGAGATCGCCACGGTCGCCGCCGGTCTCGCCGAGCGCGGTGTCGGCCCGGAACGCGTCGTCGCGATCAGCCTCCCGCGCGGCGCCGAACTGGTGATCGCGATGCTCGCCACGCTCGCCGCGGGCGGCGCGTACCTGCCGGTCGACCCGGCGCTGCCCGAGCAGCGCAGGCGCTACCTCATCGAGGACGCACGCGCCGATCTCGTTGTCCAGGAAGGAGAACCGGTCACGTCGGTGGCGCCGCACCTCGCGTTCGGCGACCTCGCCGCAGGCCCGGCCGCCGAGTTCGCGCCGGTCCCGGTGCGGCCCGGCACCCTCGCCTACGTCATCTACACCTCCGGTTCCACCGGCAAGCCCAAGGGCGTGGAGATCAGCAGGCGGTCCGCCGCGACGCTGCTCGCCAACCTCGAGGCCGCCGGGGTTGCGAGTGGGCCGGGCGCCAGGGTCGGGTGGAACGCGTCCGCGTCGTTCGACGCGTCCGTTCAGCAGTGGGTGCGGTTGTGCCGGGGCGACACCGTCGTCCTGCTCGACGACACCACCCGCGCCGACCCGGTGCTGGTGGCCGACCTGGTCCGGGACCTGCGGCTCACCGACCTCGACCTCACGCCGGCGTTGGCCGACCCGCTGGTGGCACACCTCGGCGAGGCACTCGCCGACCGGCTCGGCGGCGACGAGCCGCTGACCCTGCTGATCGGCGGCGAGCAGATCAGCCCGTCGCTGTGGCGGCGGATCACGGACCTGGTCGACCAGGGCGTGGTGCGCGCGGTCAACCTCTACGGGCCGACCGAGACCACGGTGGACGCCACCGCGGGCTGGCTGACCGCGGACCACCACCCGCACATCGGCTCAGTCCTCCCTGGACTGTCGCTGTACGTGCTGGACGACAAGCTGAACGGGGTCGGTGTCGGCGAGGTCGGCGAGATCTACCTCGGCGGCGCCCGCGTGGCCCGCGGCTACCGCAACCGCCCCGGGCTGACGTCCGAGCGGTTCGTCGCCGACCACCTCGCCGCCGACGGGTCCCGCATGTACCGCACCGGCGACCTGGCACGTCGTTGCGCCGACGGGCATCTCGACTATCTCGGCCGCCGCGACGGTCAGGTCAAGGTCCACGGGTACCGCATCGAGCTCGGCGAGATCGAGTCCGCGCTCACCACGCACCCCGGGGTCGCCGAGGCGGCTGTGCTCTACCGCGACGACCTCCCGACGGGGCCGGGCCTGGTTGGTTACGTGCGCACGGACCAAGAGTCCGATATGGACAGTGTGCGTGCGCACGTCGCCACCCAGCTTCCCACGTACATGGTGCCCGCACACCTCGTCGCGGTGCCGAGCTTTCCGCGCACCGTCAACGGGAAGCTCGACCGTGCCGCGCTGCCCGCGCCCGCCGCACCCGTGGCGGCACCGACGGCCGGTGGCGAGTTGGCGGGTCCGGTCGAGCGGCTGATCGGCGACGTCTGGTCGTTCGTGCTGCGCAAGGACGCGATCTCGCCGGAGGACAACTTCTTCAAGCTCGGTGGTCACTCGCTGCTGGCCATCAAGCTCGCCGCCAAGGTCCGCGCCGAACTTGGCGTGACCATGCCGGTCAAGGCCGTCTACCGCAACCCGCGGCTGCGCGACCTCGCCGGCCACATCGAGTCACTGCTCGCCCAGCCAGTGGCCTGACCACCACACATCCCACCCGCACGCGTCCGCGTCGCGCATCCTGAGGAGCAGCAAGTGATTCCCCTGTCGTTCGCGCAGCGCCGGTTGTGGTTCGTCAACCGGATGGAGGGTCCGAGCTCGGCGTACAACGTGCCCGTCGTGGTTCGGCTCGCGGGTGTGGTGGAGGTGGCGGCACTGGGTGCCGCGGTGGGTGACGTGGTGGACCGGCACGAGGTGCTGCGGACCGTGTTCCCTTCGGTGGACGGGGAACCGGTGCAGCAGGTGCTCGACGGCCGACCCGAGCTGTCGGTGGTGGACTGTGCCGCGAGCGAGGTCGAGGGTGTGGTGGCGGGGCTCGCCAACCAGACCTTCGACCTCGCGGCGGACCTGCCGCTGCGGGTGTGGCTGCTGCGGGTCAGCGCCGAGGACCACGTGTTGGTGTTGCTGCTGCACCACATCGCGACCGACGGCTCCTCGATGGCGCCGCTGCTGCGCGACCTCGCCGAGGCGTACTCGGCGCGGCGCGCGGGATCGGCGCCGGGCTGGGCGCCGCTGGAGATCCAGTACGCGGACTACACGCTGTGGCAGCAGGATGTGCTCGGCGCGGCGTCCGATGAGGACAGTCTGCTCAGCATGGACTCGGCGTGGTGGCGGGCCGAGCTGAACGAGATGCCGCCGGTGGTCGCGCTGCCCGCCGACCGAGTCCGTCCGGTGGTGCCGAGCAACCGGGCGGCCGTGTTCACCACCGAGGTGCCCGCCGACGTGCGCACCGGGCTGCTGGACCTGGCCCGCACCAACGGCGCCACGCTGTACCTGGCGCTGCAGACAGGTCTCGCCGCGACCTTCGGCCGCCTCGGCGCCGGCACCGACGTGCCCATCGCCACCGCCGTCGCCGGCCGCTCCGACGAGGCGCTCGACGACCTGGTCGGGTTCTTCGTCAACACGCTCGTGATGCGCACGGACCTGACCGGCGACCCGACGTTCACCGACCTGCTCCGCCGGGTTCGGGACGCCGGGCTGGCCGCGTTCGAACACCAGGAGCTGCCGTTCGACCTGGTCGTCGAGGCGGTCAACCCGACGCGCTCGACGGCGTGGCACCCGCTCGCGCAGGTCATGCTGACCCTGCAGAACACCCGCAGGGCCGACCTGGACCTGCCAGGGCTCACCGCCAGCGTGCTGCCAGCTCGTCTTGAGTACACGAAGTTCGACCTGATGCTGTCCTGCAGCGAGCACCCTGACGGGATCGAGCTGCGGTTCGAGTACGCCACCGACCTGTTCGACGAGACGACCGTGGCCACCATGGCCGGCGTCCTCGTGCGGACCCTGACCGCGATGGTCGCCGGCCCGGACACCCGGGTCGCGGACGCGGAGGTGGTCGACGCGCGGGAGTACCGGCGGCTCGTCACCGACCGTGCGGCGGTGCGGGCGGGGTCCGCCGCGCTGGTGGCCGCTGCGACCGACACGCCCGTGGTGGCCGCCGTCGCCGTCACGCCGAGAATGGCGATCCTGCGCGGACTGTTCTCCGACGTACTCGGCCGCGCCGACGTCGACGTGCGCGACAACTTCTTCAAGATCGGCGGGCACTCGCTGCTTGCGGTGCGGCTCGTCGGCCGCATCCGTGCGGCACTGGACGTCGAGGTCGGGGTGCGCGACCTGTTCGCCGCGCCGACCGTCGCCGGGCTGGACACCCGGATCGGCGAGCTGAGCGGCGCCGAGGTGCGCGCCGCGCTCGTGCCGCAGCCGCGGCCGGACCGGGTGCCGCTGTCGTTCGCGCAGCAGCGGTTGTGGCTGATGAACCGGCTCGACGGCCCGCAGTCCGCCTACAACGTGCCGGTGGTGCTGCGGCTGACCGGCGCGCTGGACGCGGCGGCACTGGCGGCCGGCATCGGTGACGTGGTGGCCCGGCACGAGGTGCTGCACACGGTCTTCCCTGCTGTGGACGGGGAACCGGCGCAGCAGGTGCTCGACGCACGGCCGGACCTCACGGTTCTGTCCTGCCCGGCCGCCGAGGTCGACGCGACGGTCGCCGGTCTGGTCGGCCAGACCTTCGACCTCGCGGCGGATCTCCCGCTGCGGGCGTGGCTGCTCGCGGTGCACCCCGACGAGCACGTGCTCGTGTTGCTGCTGCACCACATCGCGACCGACGGCGCCTCCATGGCGCCCCTGCTGCGCGACCTCACCGCCGCCTACACGGCGCGGGCCGCCGGCGTCCCCGTCACCTGGCCTGAGCTGCCGGTGCAGTACGCCGACTACGCCATCTGGCAACGGCATCTGCTCGGCGACGAGTCCGATGAGGACAGTCTGGTGCGCGAGCAGGCCGACTACTGGCGCACCACGCTCGACGGTGCGCCCGAGGTGCTGACGCTGCCAACCGACCGCGCCCGGCCCGACACCCCGACCCACCGCGGCGACACGGTCGCCTTCACCCTCGACGCCGACACCCACGCGCGGCTGACCCGCCTCGCCGCCGAGTCCGGCGCCACCCTGTTCATGGTCATGCAGTCGGCATTCGGGATCCTGCTGAACCGCTGGGGCGCGGGCACCGACATCCCCGTCGGCACGGTCGTCGCGGGCCGGACCGACGCCGCGCTCGACGACCTCGTCGGGTTCTTCGTCAACACGCTGGTGCTGCGCACCGACCTGACCGGCAATCCCACGTTCGTCGAACTGGTCGCGAGGGTCCGCGAGACCGACCTCGCCGCCTACTCCCACCAGGACCTGCCGTTCGACCTGGTGGTCGACGCGGTGAACCCGGCGCGGCTGGCGGCCGCACACCCGCTGTTCCAGGTGCTGCTGCTGGTGCAGAACACCGAGGCGGCCTCGCTCGCACTCCCCGGGCTCACCGTGACCGGGCAGGAGGCCAGCACCGGCACCGCCAAGTTCGACCTCACGTTGGCCGTCCGGGAGACCAACGACGAGACCGGTGCGCCCGCCGGGATCGAGGGACTCCTCGAGTTCGCGACCGACCTGTTCGACCGGTCCACCGCGGAGCGGATGGCGGCGACCCTGGTGCGGCTGGTCGACGAGGCGCTCGGCGACCCCCGGCAGCCGATCGCCGCACTCGACGTGCTGCCCGCCGCCGAGCGGGATCTCGTCGTGCACGAGTGGAGCGGCGCCGAGGTGCCGGTCGCCGACGTGTCCCTGGCCGGTCTGGTCGCCGGCGCGGTGACCGAACACGCGGACCGGACGGCGCTGGTGTCCGGCGACGTCGCACTGTCCTATCGGGAGCTTGGCGAGCGAGCGAACCGGTTGGCGCGCCACCTGGTTCGTGCGGGGGTCGGCCGTGGCGACGTGGTCGCGGTCCTGCTCGAACGCGGGATCGACCTGGCCGTCACACTGCTCGCGGTCGTGCGGGCCGGCGCCGGGTACACGGTCCTGGACCCGGACTTCCCCGACCAGCGCCTCGGCCAGGTCGTCAAGGACACCGGGTGCCGCGTCGCGGTCACCGTCGCCGCGCTGTCGCCTCGGCTGACCGGTGGCGCGCTGGCGGTCGAGCTCGACACCGACGCCCCGCTCGTCGCCGGCCAGTCGGCCACCGACCTGGCGGTGTGGTCGTCGTCGAACGACATCGCCTGCGTGATGTTCACGTCCGGCTCGACCGGCCGGCCCAAGGGCGTCATGGCGTCGCACCGCGCGGTCGTGGGCACCCTGCTGGGGCAGGGGTACGCCGACTTCGGTCCGATTGAGGTGTTCCTGCAGTGCTCCCCGGTGTCGTGGGACGCGTTCTCACTCGAGTTCTGGGGCGGCCTCGGGTTCGGCGGCACCGTTGTGCTGCAACCGGGTCAACGTCCGGAGCCCGCGGTGATCGCACGACTCGTCGGCGAGCACGGCGTGACGATGCTCCAGCTTTCGTCGAGCCTGTTCAACTTCCTCGTCGACGAGCACCCCGAGGCGTTCGACGGCGTGCGGCTGGCGTTCACCGGCGGCGAGGCCGCCTCGGCCACCCACGTCGCCAGGATCCTGGCCCGGTACCCGGGGCTGCGGGTCGTCAACGGGTACGGCCCCGCCGAGTCGATGGGCTTCACCACCACCCACGAGATAGTGTCCGATGTGGACGGTGCGGTGCCGATCGGGCGGCCGGTGCTCAACAAGCGGGCCTACGTGCTCGACGGCGGCCTGCACCCGGCGCCCGTCGGCGTGATCGGCGAGGTCTACCTCGGCGGCGTCGGCCTCGCCCACGGCTACGCGGGCCGGCCGGACCTGACGGTCGAACGGTTCATCGCGGACCCGTTCGGGGCGCCGGGGGAGCGGATGTACCGCACCGGTGACCTCGCCCGCTGGACGGCTGACGGGGTGCTGGACTTCGCGGGCCGGGCGGACGACCAGGTGAAGATCCGCGGTTTCCGTGTCGAGCCGGACGAGGTCGCGGCCGTGCTCGCCCGGCACGATGGTGTCGCGCAGGCCGCGGCGACCGTGTGGCAGCCCGACGGCGAGCCGGCCCGGCTGGTCGCCTACGCGGTCGTGCGATCCACTGTGGACGGGGTGACACTCCGGGACTGGCTGCGCACCGAGCTGCCGGACCACCTGGTGCCGGCCGCGGTCCAGGTGCTGGACCGCATCCCGATCACCGCGAACGGCAAGCTGGACCGGCCGGCGTTGCCCGCGCCCGCGTTCGTCACCACCACGGCGGGTCGCGAGCCGAGGACGGTGCGCGAGGAGATCCTCTGTGGACTGTTCGCCGAGGTGCTCGGCGTGCCGTCGCTGTCCGTCGACGACGGGTTCTTCGACCTGGGTGGCCACTCGCTGCTCGCCGCCCGGCTGATCAGCCGCATGCGCACCGCGCTCGGCGTCGAGGTGACGTTGCGGGACGTCTTCCGGACCCCGACCGTCGCCGGGCTCGCCGCCCGCATCGACGATCTGGCTGGCGCCCCGGTCCGCCCGGCCGTGCGGCCCGCCGTCCGCCCGGACACCGTGCCGCTCTCGCCGGCGCAGCGCCGCCTGTGGTTCCTGGCTCAGGCACAGGAGACCAGCCGCATCTACAACGTGCCGCTCGTGCTGCGCCTCACCGGGGCGCTGGACACCGGCGCGCTCGCGGCGGCCGCGACCGACGTGCTGGACCGACACGAGGTGCTGCGTACCGTCTTCCCGGCGGCCGACGGCGGCGAGCCCCGCCAGCTCGTGCTGTCGCCCGGCACCGCCGCGCCGGTCGCCGTCCTGCGCGTGGCCGCCGCCGAGGTGCCCGCGGCGGTGGACACCGCCGTCGGCCACACCTTCGACCTGGCCACCGAGGTGCCGCTGCGCCTCACCGTGCTCGAGGTCGGGCCGGACGAGCACGTGCTAGTGGTGTTGCTGCACCACATCGCGACCGACGGCGCGTCCAGCGGTCCGCTGTTCCGCGACCTGGCCACGGCCTACCGGGCGCGCTGCGCGGGAGAGTCGCCGAGGTGGACGCCGCTGCGCGTGCAGTACGCGGACTACACGCTGTGGCAGGAGGACCTGCTCGGTAGCGAGTTGGGCACGCAGGTCGCACACTGGCGGGCCGCCCTGTCCGGTGCGCCCGAGGTGATCGACCTGCCCGCGGACCGGCCCCGGCCGGCCGTCGCGAGCAACCGGGGTGACCTCGTCCCGTTCGCGATCGACGCGGACACCCACCGCCGCCTCGCCGGCATCGCCGCCGAGTCCGGCGCCACCCTGTTCATGGTGCTGCAGGCGGCGCTGGCGACCGTGCTGTCGCACTGGGGCGCCGGCAACGACGTGCCGATCGGCACCGTGGTCGCCGGCCGGTGCGACGACGCGCTGACCGACCTGGTCGGGTTCTTCGTCAACACGCTGGTGCTGCGCACCGACACCGAGGGCGACCCGTCGTTCCGGGACCTGGTCGCACGGGTCCGCGACGCCGACCTCGCCGCGTTCGACCACCAGGACGTGCCGTTCGACCACCTGGTCGAGGCGCTCAACCCGGTCCGGTCGCTGGCGTGGCACCCGCTGTTCCAGGTGATGCTGGTGCTGCAGAACACCGAGGACGCCGCGACCGGCACGTTCGCCGGCCTGACCGCCGAGACCGAGTCGTTCCGCACCGGCACCGCCAAGTTCGACCTGACCCTGGCCGTGCGGGAGTCGCACGACGACCGCGGTGCGCCCGCCGGGTTGCACGGTGGGCTGGAGTTCGCGACCGACCTGTTCGACCGCGCGACCGCGCGGCGGATGGCGCACACCCTGGCATGGGTGGCCGAGCAGTTGGCGGCCGACCCGGACCGGCCCGTCGGCGCCGTCGAGCTGGTCTCGGCGACCGAGCGGGACTTGTTGGTGCGGCAGTGGAACGACACCGCCGTGTCCGTCGACGACGTGACGCTGGCGGCGCTGTTCACCAGCGCGGTAACCGCGACGCCCGACGCGACCGCGTTGGTGTGCGGTGGCTCGCGACTGTCCTATGTGGACCTGTCGGTGCGGGTGAACCGGTTGGCGCACCACCTGGTCGGCGCCGGCGTCGAGCCCGGCGACCTGGTCGGCGTGCTGCTGGAGCGTGGGGTTGACTTCGCGGTCGCGGTGCTGGCCGCGGTGCGGGCGGGTGCCGGGTACGTCCTGCTGGACCCCGAGTTCCCGGACGAGCGGCTGGCCGTCGCGGTCACCGACGGCGGCCTGCCACTGGTGATCACCGAGGTCGCGCACGCCGGGCGGGTGTCCGGGGTGCATCTGGTGCTGGTCGATGCGGCTGCCCAGGAGATCGCCGCGCACCCAGCCACCGCGCCCGACCGCGACGCCGCGCCGGACGACGTGGCGTGCGTGATGTTCACGTCGGGTTCGACCGGTCGGCCGAAGGGTGTCATGTCGTCGCACCGGGCACTGGTGGGCACGCTGCTTGGGCAGACCTACGCGGACTTCGGTCCTGGTGAGGTGTTCCTGCAGTGCTCGCCCGTGTCGTGGGACGCGTTCTCGCTGGAGTTCTGGGGCGCGCTCGGGTTTGGCGGAACCGTTGTCCTGCAACCGGGTCAGCGGCCCGAGCCCGCGGTGATCACCAGGATGGTCGCCGAGCACGGCGTCACCATGCTCCAGTTGTCGTCGAGCCTGTTCAACTTCCTGGTCGACGAGCACCCGGACGCGTTCGAAGGTGTGCGCATCGCGTTCACCGGCGGTGAGGCCGCGTCGGCGGCACACGTCGCCCGGATCACGGCCGCCTGTCCCGACTTGCGGGTGCTGAACGGGTACGGCCCGGCCGAGTCCATGGGCTTCACCACCACGCACGAGATCACGTCCGACGGTGTCGTGCCGATCGGCCGTCCGGTCGCCAACAAGCGCGCCTACGTGCTCGACAGCCGGCTGCGGCCGGCGCCGATCGGGGTCGTCGGCGAGGTGTACCTGGCCGGGATCGGCCTGGCACAAGGCTATGCGGGTCGCCCGGACCTGACCATGGAACGGTTCCTGGCCGACCCGTTCGGTGGGCAGGGGGAGCGGCTGTACCGCACCGGTGACCTCGCCCGGTGGACGGCTGAAGGGGTGTTGGAGTTCGCGGGCCGGGTCGACGACCAGGTGAAGATTCGCGGGTTCCGGGTTGAGCCAGGTGAGGTCGCCGCGTTGCTGCAACAGCACGAGTCGGTGGCACACGCCGCGGTCGTCGGGTTGGCGTCGACCCTGGTCGCCTACATCGTCGCCGACGGTGTCGACGGGCGCGAGCTGCGGGCCTGGATGGCGGAACGCGCGCCGGAGCACATGGTGCCGTCGGCGATCGTGTCGTTGGACCGGCTGCCGTTCACCGCCAACGGCAAACTTGACCGCAAAGCCTTGCCCGCACCCGAGTTCGCCGCGACCACGGAAGGCCGCGCGCCACGAACCCCATGCCAGGAAATCCTGTGTGGACTGTTCGCCGAGGTGCTCGGCGTGGCCACCCCCACCGTCGACGACGGGTTCTTCGACCTCGGCGGCCACTCCCTGCTCGCCGCCAAGCTGACCAGCCGCATCCGCACCACGCTGGGGGTGGAGGTCACCATCCGGGACATCTTCCGCACCCCCACGGTCGCCGGGCTCGACGTCCGCGTCGGCGAACTGGCCGGCACCCCGGTCCGGCCGACGCCCGCACCCGCCGACCGGCCCGAGATGGTCCCGCTGTCCTACGCCCAGCGCGGCCTCTGGTTCGTCAACCGCCTGGAGGGGCCGAACTCCTCCTACAACGTGCCGATGGCACTGCGCCTGTCCGGCGCGCTCGACCTCGCCGCCCTGGCCGCCGCGCTCGATGACCTCGTCGGCAGGCACGAGATCCTCCGCACGACCTACCCGGCCATCGACGGCGAGCCGCACCAGCGGGTCACCGACAGCCGCCCCGCGTTCGCGGTGCGGGACTGCGCCGAGGACGCCGTCGCCGCGGTCCTGGCCGAGCTCGCCAACCAGACCTTCGACCTCACTACCGACCTGCCGCTGCGCACCCAGGTTCTCCGCGTCGGACCAGACGAGCACGTGCTCGTGGTGCTGATGCACCACATCGCGACCGACGGCGCGTCCACCGCCCCGCTGCTGCGCGACCTGGCCGCCGCCTACCTCGCCCGCACCGCGGGCGCCGCACCGGAGTGGACGCCGTTGCCGCTCCAGTACGCCGACTACACGCTGTGGCACCACGACCTGCTCGGCGTCGAGTCCGATGTGGACAGTCGGCGGTGCCGGCAGCTCGCCTACTGGACCGCCGCCCTCGACGGCGCGCCGCAGGTCATCGACCTGCCGTTCGACCGGCCCCGCACCGCCACCGCCGGCCACCGCGGCACGGGCCTCGCCCGCATGGTCGACGCGGACACCCACCGCGGGCTGACGGCGCTGGCCGCCAGGACCGGCGCCACCCCGCACATGATCCTGCAGGCCGGTCTCGCCGCGACCCTCTGCGCCGCAGGCGCTGGCCACGACATCCCGATCGCCACCGCGGTCGCCGGCCGCACCGACGACGCACTCGACGACCTCGTCGGGTTCTTCGTCAACACACTGGTGCTGCGCACCGACCTGACCGGCGACCCGACCGTCACCGAGTTGCTGGCCCGCGTCCTGCAGACCGACCTCGCCGCCTACGACCACCAGGACCTGCCGTTCGACCTCGTCGTCGAGGCGGTCAACCCGGTCCGGTCACTGGCATGGCACCCGCTGGCACAGGTCATGCTGACCGTGCAGAACACCCAGCGCGCCGACGGCGACTTCGCGGGCCTCGCGATGACCCCGCTGTCGACCCGGCTCGACGCCACCAAGTTCGACCTCATGGTGTCCTGTGTGGAGCAGGCGGACGGCATCGCACTCTGGTTCGAGTACGCCACCGACCTGTTCGACGAGGCGACCGTCGCGTTGCTCGCCGACGGGTTCACCCGCGTGCTGTCGGCCATGGCCACCGACGCCACGGCACGCGTCGCCGACCTCACCGCGTTCACCTCGGCCGAGCACCGGCGCCTCGTCGACGACCGCGTCGCCGTCCGCGCCGAGTCCGCCCGGCTGGTCACGGCCGCGGCGACCGGCCCGGCCGACACGCCGGCCGCACCGCCGTCCCCGCGCCAGGAGATCCTGAGCCGGCTGTTCGCGCGGGTACTGGACCGCGCCGAGGTCGGGGTGCGGGACAACTTCTTCCGCATCGGCGGCCACTCGCTGCTCGCCGTCCGCCTGGTCAGTCGCATCCGTGCGGCACTGGGGGTCGACCTCGCGGTCCGCGACCTGTTCGGCGCGCCGACCGTCGCCGGGCTCGACGCGGTCATCGCGGAACGCGGCGGCGCGCCGGCCCGGCCAGAACTGCGGCCGGCCACCCGGCCCGACCCGATCCCGCTGTCGTTCGCGCAGCGCAGGCTCTGGTTCGTCGACCGGCTCGGTGGCCCGTCCTCGTCCTACAACGTGCCGATGGCGCTGCGGCTGGCGGGACCGCTCGACGCGAGCGCACTCGAGGCGGCGCTCACCGACGTGGTGGCCAGGCACGAGGTGCTGCGCACCGTGTACCCGGACGTCGACGGCACGCCAGTGCAGCGGATCCTGCCCGCCGCCGCCCCGCCACTGTCCATCTTGGACTGCGCGGAGCACGAGCTGGCGGACGTGGTCGCCGAGGCCGCCAACGCGCCGTTCGACCTGACCGCCGACGTGCCGGTGCGCGCCTGGCTGCTCCGGGTCGGCCCGGCCGACCAGGTGCTGGTGCTGCTCCTGCACCACATCGCCACCGACGGCGCGTCGACCGGCCCGCTGCTGCGTGACCTCGACACCGCCTACACCGCCCGGCGCGCCGGCACGGCGCCCACGTGGTCGCCCCTGCCGGTCCAGTACGCGGACTACGCGCTGTGGCAACACGAGCTGCTCGGTGAAGAGTCCGATGTGGACAGTACGGTGGCCGGCGAGACCACGTTCTGGACCGCGGCGCTCGACGGCGCCCCGCAGGTGCTCGACCTGCCGCTGGACCGGCCCCGGCCCGCCACCCCGAGGCACCGCGGCGCGGGGGTCGCGGCCACCACGGACGCCGGGACGCACACCGCGCTGACCCGGCTCGCAGAAGAGTCCGGCACCACGATGTTCATGGTGCTCCAGGCCGCGTTCGCCGTTCTGCTGTCCCGTGCCGGGGCCGGCGAGGACGTCCCGATCGCGACGGCCGTCGCCGGCCGATCCGACGAGGCGCTCGACGACGTCGTCGGGTTCTTCGTCAACACACTGGTGCTGCGCACCGACCTGACCGGCGACCCGACCGTCGCCGAGCTGCTCGCCAGGGTCCTGCGGACCGACCTCGCCGCGTTCGACCACCAGGACCTGCCGTTCGACCTGCTCGTGGAGAAGGCCAACCCGGTCCGCTCGCTGGCATGGCACCCGCTGACGCAGGTCATGCTGACACTGCAGAACACCGGCGGCACGGCGCTGCCGACCTTCGGCGGGCTCAGCGCCACCCCGGTGCCCGCGGCACTGACCTCTACCAAGTTCGACCTCACCGTCTCCTGCGCGGAACGGACCGGCGCGGACGGCCACCCGGCAGGCATCGCCGTCTGGTTCGAGTACGCCACCGACGTGTTCGACGAGCCGACCGTCGCGCTGCTCGCCGGGCTGTTCGTCCGGGTGCTGACGGAGCTCGGCGCCGACCGCGCCGTCGCCGACGTCGCGCCGCTCACCGCCGACGAGCGGCACCTGCTGGTCGACAGCCGCGCGGAGATCCACGCCAACACCGCCGCCATGCTCCGCGACGCGGCCGACGAGTCCTCGGCGGAGGACCACGTGCCCTCGGCTCTCCAGCCACGGCAGGAGATCCTGTGCCGGCTGTTCGCCGAGGTGCTCGGCCGCGCCGAGGTCGGGGTGCGGGACAACTTCTTCCGCGTCGGCGGCCACTCGCTGCTCGCGGTCCGGCTGGTCAGCCGCATCCGTGCCGCGCTCGGCGTGGAACTGGCGGTGCGGGACCTGTTCGGCGCGCCGACCGTCGCCGGGCTCGACACCGTCATCGCGGAACGCGCCGGCGCTCCGGTGCGTGCCGCGCTGGCGCCCGTCACCCGGCCCGACCCGGTCCCGCTGTCCTACGCGCAGCGGCGGCTCTGGTTCCTCGCCCAGCTCGAGGAGGCCAGCCGCACCTACAACGTGTCGGTGGTGCCGCGCCTGACCGGCGCGCTGGACGTCACCGCGCTGCGCAACGCGTTCGGTGACGTGGTCGCCAGGCACGAGGTGCTGCGCACGCTCTACCCGGACGTGGACGGCGAACCCGTGCAGCTGGTGCTGCCCGCGACTGTCTCCGACCTGACGGTCACCGACCTGACGATCACCGACCACACCGGGGACTCCGACGGGCTGGACGCCGCCGTGCGCGCCGCCACCGGGCACACCTTCGACCTGACCGCCGAACTGCCGCTGCGGGCCTGGTTGCTGCGCGCCGGCGCCGACGAGCACGTGCTTGTCGTGCTCCTGCACCACATCGCGAGCGACGGCCAGTCCGAGGGCCTGCTGCTGCGCGACCTCGAGACCGCCTACACCGCGTGGTGCGCCGGCGCGCCGCCGCGCTGGGCGCCGCTGCCCGTGCAGTACGCGGACTACGCGCTGTGGCAACGGGAGCTGCTCGGCGAGCGGTCCGATGAGGACAGTCTTCTTGCACAGCAGCTCGCGTTCTGGCGCGCGGCGCTCGACGGCGCGCCGGAGCTGACCGAGCTGCCGACCGACCACCCCCGCCCGCCGGTCGCCAGCCATCGCGGTGACGTGGTGGCGTTCACGCTCGACACCGAGACCCACGAGCGGCTGGTGCGGGTGGCCGCCGACTGCGGCGCGACCGTCTACATGGTGCTGCAGTCCGGGCTCGCGCTGTTGTTGTCCAGGATGGGCGCCGGCAACGACATCCCGATCGGCACCGCCGTCGCCGGCCGCCTCGACGAGGCGTTGGACGACGTGGTCGGGTTCTTCGTCAACACCCTGGTGATGCGCACCGACACCGCCGGTGAACCGAGCTTCGCCGACCTGGTCCGCCGCGTCCGCGACGCCGACCTTGCCGCCTACTCCCACCAGGACATGCCGTTCGACCTGCTCGTCGAGGCGCTCAACCCGGTCCGCTCCACCGCCTACCACCCGCTGTTCCAGGTGATGTTGGTGCTGCAGAACAGTTCCTCAGCCGGGCCGGCGGGTTTCGCCGGGCTGACCGCCGACGGCTACCCCGGCGGCGCGCCGGTCGCCAAGTTCGACCTGACCGTCGCCGCACGCGAACGCTACGACCACACCGGTCGTCCCGCCGGCCTGGACGGCGCCGTCGAGTACGCGACGGACCTGTTCGACCGCGCCACCGTCGAAGGCGTCGTCGAGCGGCTCGCCCACGTGCTGCGCACCGTGCTCGCCGACCCGGACGCGTCCACCGCGGACCTCGACGTGCTTGCCCCCGCCGACCACCGGCGCCTGCTGGTCGCCACCAACGACACCGCGACCGGACAGCCCGACCTGCGGATCACCGACGTCGTCACCCAGTGGGTCGAGCGCACCCCGCATGCCCCGGCGCTGATCTTCGACGGGCAGCGGCTCACCTACCGGGAGCTGGACGAGCGGGCCAACCAGCTCGCCCGCCACCTCGCCGACCGGGGCGCCCGCCGCGGCACGGTCGTCGGCATCCTGCTCGACCGAGGGCTCGACCTCGGCGTCGCGACGCTGGCCGTGCTCAAGACCGGCGCCGCCTACATGCAGCTCGACCCGGAGTTCCCGGACGAGCGGCTCGTCGCCATGGCCGGCGACGCCGAGATCGTGCTGCTGATCGTGGCCGGCCGGCACGTCGCCCGGCTGCCCGGCCACACGGTGGTCGACCCGGGCGCCGGCGTGGGGGAGAGCACGCACGACCCGTGCCTGCCCGGTGACCCCGGCGACGCGGCCTGCGTGATGTTCACGTCCGGCTCCACCGGTCGGCCGAAGGGCGCGCTCGGCTCGCACCGCTCGGTCGTCGGCACCCTGGTCGGTCAGTCCTATGTGGACCTCGACCCCCGGCACGTGTGGCTGCAGTCCGCGCCGGTCTCCTGGGACGCGTTCGTGCTGGAGTTCTGGGGACCGCTGCTGTCCGGCGCGTCCTGTGTGCTGCAGCCGGGTCAGCGGCCGGAACCGGACCGGATGGCCGAGCTGGTCGCCGCGCACGGGGTCACGACCCTGTTCGTTGGCAGCGGGTTGCTGACGCTGATGGTCGACGAGTACCCGCAGGTGCTCGGCGCGGTCGAGCAGTTGCTGTTCGGCGGCGACGTCGCGTCCACCGACCACGTCGACCGTGCCATGCGGTCGTTCCCCGGGCTGCGCATGGTGAACCTGTACGGGCCGGTGGAGAGCATGCTCGCCACGCACGGCCACCACGTCACCGACACGACGGCCGACGCCTCGCTGCCGATCGGGCTGCCCATCGGCAACCGGCGCGCCTACCTGCTCGACGAGCGGCTGCGCCCCGTGCCGCCCGGCGCGCCCGGCGAGCTGTACGTGTCCGGCACCGGTCTGGCCGACGGCTATCTCGGCCGGCCGGACCTGACCGCGGACCGGTTCGTCGCCGACCCGTTCGGCGAGCCGGGGGCGCGCATGTACCGCACCGGTGACCTTGCGCGCTGGACCGGGCGGGGTGAGGTCGAGTACCTCGGCCGCGCAGACAACCAGGTCAAGATCCGCGGTTTCCGGGTCGAGCCGGGTGAGGTCGAGGCGGCCATGGCCCGCGAGGAGTCGGTCGGGCAGCTCGCGGTGGTGGCGCACGAGTACCGCCCCGGCGACAAGCGCCTGGTCGCCTATGTGGTGGCCGCACCAGGCCACACCGCGGTGCCCGCCGAGCTGCGCCGCCGTGCCGCGGCCGTGTTGCCGGCGCACCTCGTCCCGGCCGCGGTCGTCGTGCTCGACACGTTGCCGCTGACGGCCAACGGCAAGCTGGACCGGCGTGCGTTGCCGGCCCCCGACTACCAGGCCAACGACACCGGCCGCGCGCCGCGCACCGAACGCGAGACCGTCCTGTGTGGACTCTTCGCCGACGTGCTCGGCCTCGACGAGGTGAGCATCGACAGCGGGTTCTTCGACCTCGGCGGACACTCGCTGATGGCGGTCCGGCTGGTCAGCCGGATCCGGCGCGCGCTCGGCGTGGACGTCGCGATCCGCGACCTGTTCGGCGCGCCGACCGTCGCCGCGCTGGCCGAACGCATCGCCGAGCAGGCAGGCGCCCCGGTCCGGCCCGCGCTGGCCGCCGCCACCCGCCCCGACGTCGTGCCGCTGTCCTACGCGCAGCGGCGGCTGTGGTTCCTCGCCGAGCTGGACGGGGCCAGCGCCGCCTACAACGTGCCGATGGCGTTGCGCCTGTCCGGCGCGGTGGACGCCGAGGCCCTCGGCGCCGCGTTCGCCGACGTGGTGGCACGGCACGAGGTGCTGCGGACCGTGTACGCGGCGGTCGACGGCGAGCCGCACCAAGTGGTGCTCGCCGACGCCCGCCCCGAACTGATCGTCGATACTCCGGCCGACCTGACAGCCGCGATCCAGGCCGCCGCGGCACACGTCTTCGACCTCGCGACGGACCTCCCCGTGCGGGCATGGCTGTTGCGCGCAGGGGACGACGAGCACGTCCTTGTCCTGCTGGTGCACCACATCGCGGGCGACGGCTGGTCACTCGCGCCACTGCTCGGTGACCTCGAGACCGCCTACACCGCCCGGTGTGGCCGGACGGCACCCGACTGGGCGCCGCTGCCCGTGCAGTACGCGGACTACACGCTGTGGCAACAGGATCTGCTCGGCGCATCGTCCGATGTGGACAGTGTGCTGGCGACGCAGACCGCGTTCTGGCGCGACACACTGAAGGGGTCGCCCGAGCTGATCGAGCTGCCCGCCGACCGCCCGCGTCCCTCGGTCGCGAGCTACCGGGGCGACGTGGTCCCGTTCGAGCTGGACGCCGACACCCACGAGCGGCTGGCCCGACTGTGCGCCGACAGTGGCGCGACCATGTTCATGGCGCTGCAGGCCGGTTTCGCGGTCGCGCTGTCCAGGATGGGCGCCGGCGCGGACATCCCGATCGGCACCGCCGTGGCGGGCCGGCTGGACGAGGCGCTGGACGATCTGGTCGGGTTCTTCGTCAACACGCTGGTGCTGCGCACCGACGTCTCCGGTGCGCCGACGTTCGCCGAGCTCCTGACTCGGGTCCGCGACGCCGACCTGGCCGCCTACTCCCACCAGGACATGCCGTTCGACCTGCTGGTCGAGGCGCTCAACCCGCCGCGCTCGACCGCGCACCACCCGCTGTTCCAGGTGATGCTGCTGCTGCAGAACAACGTCGAGCAGGGCACGGAGTTCGCCGGGCTGCCCGCCGAGGGCGTCTCCTCTGGCCCCGGCAGCGCCAAGTTCGACCTGACGTTGTCGGTGAAGGAGCGGCGCACCGCGACCGGCGTGCCCGCCGGGCTCGGTGGTGTGCTGGAGTTCGCCACCGACCTGTTCGACCCCGCGACGGCCGCGCTGCTGGTGCACCGGCTCACCAGGGTGTTCGCGGCGGTCGCCGCCGACCCGGCGCTGCCGGTGGCCGACGTGGACCTGCTCGGCGACGCCGAACGCACCCGGCTCCTGGTCGACTACAACGACACCCGCGTGGCCGGCGTACCCAATGCGCCGGTGCACGAGCTGCTCGCCGACCTCGCCGGCCGGTGCCCGGACCGGGTCGCGGTGTCCGACGAGACGTCCGCGCTGACCTTCGCGGACCTCGACCAGGCCGCCAACGCGACGGCCCACCGGCTGATCGGGGCCGGGGTCCGTCCAGGCTCGACGGTCGGGGTGCTCATGGACCGCGGCGCCGATCTCGTGGTCGCCGTCCTCGGCGTCCTCAAGTGCGGTGCGGCGTACGTGCCGCTCCCGCAGCGGCTGCCGCTGGCCCGGCTGTCGGTGATGCTCGAGGAGACCTCGGCCGTGGCGTTGCTGGTCGACGCCCCGACGCCGGTGACGGATGAGTACCGCGCGGCGGGCGGCCAGGTGGTCATTTTCGAACGCGGCGCGGGACGCGTCGACGCCCCGGCGGTGGTGGTGCCGGCCGACGAGCTGATGTACGTGATGTTCACGTCCGGCTCCACCGGCCGCCCCAAGGGCGTCGGCGTCACCCACCGCAACGTGGTGCAGCTCGCGTACGACCGGGCCTACGACCAGGAGAACCACCGCAGGATGCTCGTGCACTCCGCGTTCGGGTTCGACGCGTCCACCTACGAGATGTGGGTGCCGCTGCTGGCGGGCGGCGAGCTGGTGGTGGCCGACGGGGACGGCGCCGACGTGCGGCACCTCGCCGAGGTCATCGCCCGCCGCGAGATCACCGCCGCGTACTTCACCGCGGGCCTGTTCGCCCTGATGGTCGAGGAGCACGTGGACGCGCTCGCACTGCTGCGCGAGGTGTGGACCGGCGGCGACGTCGTGTCGCCCGAGACACTGCGGCGAGTGCTGCTGCACTGCCCGGACACCGTGGTGGTGCACAGCTACGGGCCGACCGAGACCACCTTCGCGTCCAGCTACCAGCCGTTCCACCCGGCCGCCCGAGACGACCTGGCCGCCGGGGTGCCCGCCGTGCGGCTCGGGCGGCCGTTGGACAACAACCGGCTCTACGTGCTCGACGAGCGGCTGCGCCCGGTCCCGCTCGGCGGCTCCGGCGAGCTGTACCTGAGCGGCGACCAGGTCGCCCGCGGCTACCTCGGCCGGCCGGGCCTCACCGGTCAGCGGTTCGTCGCCGACCCGTTCTCCTCGGACGGCGAGCGGATGTACCGCACCGGCGACCTGGTCTCGTGGACCGCGGACGGGGAGCTGCGCTTCCTCGGCCGGGCCGACGGACAGGTCAAGCTGCGTGGCTTCCGCATCGAGCTCGCCGAGATCGAGACGGTGCTCCAGGCCCGGCCCGACGTCGCCGGGGTGGCCGCGGTGGTCCGCGAGAACCGGCCGGGCGACAAGCGCCTCGTGGCCTACCTGGTGCCCGCCGCGTCCGAGGTGGACGTGCCGGCAGCGCGGACGGCGGTGGCGATGGCGCTGCCCGAGTACATGATGCCGTCGGACCTGGTTGTGCTCGACGCGCTGCCACTGACGCCGAACGGCAAGCTGGACCGCCGCGCTTTGCCCGCACCCCAACGGTCCGCCGGCGCGGGTCGCGCGCCGCGCACTCCGCGCGAGATCGTCCTCTGTGGACTCTTCGCGGAAGTGCTCGGGCTCGCCGACGTCCCCGTCGACGGCGACTTCTTCGAGCTGGGCGGGCATTCGCTGCTCGCGGTGCGGCTGGTCAGCCGGATCCGCGCCACACTGGCGGCCGAACTCGGCGTCCGCGACCTGTTCCAGGCGCCGAACGTGGCCGCGCTCGCGGCCCGGCTCGCTGGACAAGGCGGTGCCCAGGGCGGTGGCCAGCACGCGCTGGACACCCTGCTGCCACTGCGCGGCGGCGACGGGACCCCGCTGTTCTGCGTCCACCCCGGACTCGGACTCGCGTGGCCCTACGCCGGCCTCACCCGCCACCTCCCGGCCGGCCCCGTGTACGGCCTGCAGACCAGGGCGCTGTCCGAGCCGGGACACCGGCCGGTGAGCGTCGAGGAGATGGCGCACGAGTACCTCGCGCACGTGCGCCGGATCCAGCCCGACGGGCCGTACCGGCTGCTCGGCTGGTCGTTCGGCGGCGTCGTCGCGCATGCCATGGCGACGGCGCTGCAGGCGGCGGGCGAGGAGGTGGAGCTGCTCGCGCTCCTGGACTCCTACCCGGTGCCCGCGTCGGCGGCAGACCTGCCGATCACGCCGGACGAGGTCGTGCGGATGTTGTTCGGCGACACGGCACTCGCCGCGCGGCTGGTGGTCGACGGCCGGGTGGACGAGCGGGCCGCGGCCCGCGTGCTGCGCGACCAGGACCCCGTCCTCGCGGACTTCACCGAGGCCGAGGTCACCACGCTCGTGCGCGCCGCCATCGACCACATGGCGCTGCTGCGCGCACACCGGCCCGGCGTCTTCACCGGCGACGCACTGCTGTTCGCCGCGACGCGGGGCCACACGCTCACCGCCGACCTGTGGGCCGACCACGTCGGTGGAGAGGTGGTGACGCACCACATCGACACCACCCATCTAGGCATGGCCGACCAAGAGCCCATCGCCGCGATCGGCGCCGTGCTCACGGCCACGAGTTTCTCCTGAGAGGAAAGGAAACTGACATGAACAACCCATTCGACGACACCGGCGCCACGTTCCTCGTACTGGTCAACGACGAGGGCCAGCACAGCCTCTGGCCGTCCTTCGCGACGGTGCCCGCCGGCTGGACCACCGCGCACGGTGAGGCGCCCCGCGCGGAGTGCCTGGAGTACGTGGAGCGCAACTGGACCGACATGCGGCCGAAGAGCCTCGTCGCCCAGTACTCCTGAGCCAGGTGGAGGGGCGGTCGCCCCGCCCCTCCACCTCCGCTCCGACTGCCCGTGTACCTGCCGCCGGAACTTCCGCCCGGCGCCCCGCCCCCGCCCTACTTTTTCGGTATCGCCAGTTCCTCAGCACAGAAACGGCATGCGATGTCTGTTCAGCACACGCGGCACGACCTCGACGTCCTGGTCACCGGGACGGCGTCGGACGCGCACACGTGGAACCTCATCTTCCTCCAGCTCTACTGCGAGGAACGCGGTTGCCGGGTCACCAACCTCGGCCCGTGCGTGCCGGACGACCTGCTGGTCGCCACCTGCCGGCGGCTCGACCCGGACCTGGTGGTGCTCAGCAGCGTCAACGGTCACGGGTTCGCCGACGGGCTGCGCGCGGTCGAGGCCGTACACCGCCAGCCGGGCCTGGCGACCCTCCCCATGGTGATCGGCGGCAAGCTCGGCACCGACGGCGCGCTCACCCCCGCCCGGGTGTGGCGGCTGCGCGACGCCGGCTTCACGTCGGTGTTCGACGGCGGCGACCTCACCGCCTTCGACGAGCTACTCGACGAGTTCACCGGTGCCCGACTGGTGGCGTCATGACTCGGCGGTGGCCGGCGTCTTTTGGCGAGGTGGTCGCTGCCAACGCCGCGGCCGGCAACCTCGTCGTGCAGCCCCGCATGGGGTTCGACCAGCCGGCCATGATGCGTGCCGGGCTGGTGGCCACCCGACTGGCGGCGGCCGCCACCGTCGGCACCCTCACCCTCGACAGCTACACCCGGGTCGGCGACCACGCGCACGCCGAGGCGGCGCTCGCGGAGGGCATCGCGCTCAACGGCTACCCGATCGTCACCCACCCCACCCAGGACACCCGCGCGCTGCTCGACGGCGTGGCGGACGCCGGTTTCCCCGTGCAGGTCCGGCACGGCTCACCCGACCCGAGGCGGATCGTCCGCGCGCTCGTCGCGGCCGGGCTCGACGCCACCGAGGGCGGTCCGGTGTCCTACTGCCTGCCCTACGGCCGCGCCCCGCTGCGTGAGTCGGTGGCGAACTGGCGGCGTAGCTGCGAACTGCTCGTCGACGGCACGCCGGCCGGTCGCGTCCCGCACGTGGAGAGCTTCGGCGGCTGTCTGCTCGGCCAGCTCTGCCCGCCCAGCCTGCTGGTCGCCGTCAGCCTGCTCGAGGCGTTGTTCTTCACCCAGCACGGCATCGGCAGCGTCTCGCTGAGCTACAGCCAGCAGACCGACGCCGGGCAGGACGAGGAGGCGCTCGCGGCGCTGCGCACACTGGCGGGGGAGCATCTGCCCGCCGACGTCGACCGCCACATCGTGCTCTACACCTACATGGGCGTCTTCCCGTCCGCACCGGACGGCGCGGCCGACCTGCTGCGGGCCTCCGCACGCCTGGCCGCCCGCGCGGGCGCCGAACGGCTGATCGTCAAGACCGTCGCCGAGTCACAGCGCATCCCGACCATCGCGGAGAACGTCCGCGCACTGGAGCTGGCCGCCGCGACCGCCGCGACCGCCGCCACCGTCGAGCGCGCGGAGTCCGTTGTGGACACCGGGGTGCTCGCCGAGGCCAGGAGGCTCGTGGACGCCGTGCTCGGCCTGCACGACGACGTCGGCACGGCGTTGGAGAAGGCGTTCGCCCTCGGCCTGCTCGACGTCCCGTTCTGCCTGCACCCCGACAACGCGGGCCGCACCCGCGGCGTGATCGCCGAGGACGGCACCCTGCGCTGGGCCGACGTCGGCGCCATGCCGATCGCGCGGCCCGCCACCCGCGGCAGGACCGTGCTCACCTCGGCCCGCCTGCTCACCGACTTACAGCACGTCGCTCGACTCTACGAACGATGACAACGGAGGCGTCATGACCACCCACGACAGCGAGGACGGCAGGCCACTGCCACTCGCCGAGCACCTCACCGCGTCGACCACGAAGGCCGCGATGGCCGTGCAGCAGGAGACGCTGCAGGCCGCCCGCGACTTCCTCCGCGGCCTTGGCTGCGCGGAGCTGCTGCCCCCGCTGATCGGGCCGGTCACCGACCCGGGTGGCCGCGGCGCGAAGGCACTCGACGTCGACTTCTACGGTCACCGCTACCGGATGATGACCAGCGCGATCCTCTACAAGCAGGCGAGCCTGCGCGGGTTCGGCAAGCTGTTCTACATCGCGCCGAACGTGCGTGTCGAGCCGATGGAGACCGCGGGCACCGGCCGGCACCTCGTGGAGTTCCACCAGATCGACGTCGAGCTGGCGGGCGCCACCCGCGACGACGCGATGCGCGTCGCAGAGGGGCTGCTGGTGCACGTCGTGCGGCACGTGTGGGACGCCGTGCCGGACGTGCTGCGTGGCCTCGGCCGGGATCCGGTGGTGTTCGCCGACCTGCTCGACGGCGCGTTCGACCGGCGCACGCACGGCGCGGTCGTGCGCTCGCTGATCGACGTCGGCCACGAGCAGAGCGCGACCGCCGAGATCGACTGGGTTGGCGAGGAGCTGTTGTCCCACAAGGCGGAGCGGCCGTTCTTCGTCACCGGCTACCCCAAGGGCTCGCGTGGGTTCTACGACCGCGAGGACCCGGAGACGCCGGGCACGCTGCGCAACTTCGACCTGATCGCGCACGGCGGGTTCGGCGAGCTGGTCAGCGGCAGCGAACGGGAGTCCGACTACGCGACGATCGTCACCCGCATGCGGGAGAGCGGCGAGAACCCCGCCAAGTACGGCTGGTACCTGGACATGGCCCGCGACGGCATCCCGGCCAGCGCCGGGTTCGGCATGGGGGTCGAGCGGCTGGTCCGCTTCCTCACCGGCCTCGACGCGCTCTGGCAGGTCAGCGCCTACCCGAAGCTGCCGGGGGTGGCGACACCATGACCGCGCACGCGCCAGGGTTCCCGGAGGACGAGGTCCGCGCGCGGGCCAGGAACGGCACGAGCGAGATCTTCCCGCCCGCCGAGAGCTACGGCCGGGAGATGTTCGGCGCCGAGAACCTGGTCGACGACCTCGACCAGGCCCGGCTGGTGCCGCCGGTGTTCATGCCGGAGCGGCTCGGCAAGCTCATCGACCTCGGCCGCGAACCCACCCATGACGACGTCGATCTGTCCACAGTGGTCGGTGGCTTCTCCTCGCCGCTGCCGCTGTTCCTGTCCGCGTTCGGGTCGACCAAGCTCGGCAGTGCCGAGCTCGGTATCGCCGCCAGCACACAGGCTGGCCGGCTCGGCATTCCGATGGTGATCGGCGAGAACGTGGTGCCGGTGCACGGGTACCGGTCCGCGGGTTCGCCGGTGCTGAACCGGATCGACGCCTATCTGTCCACGGTGGACGCGACGAGTGGTGGTGTCGTGGTGCAGCAGAGCACCGAGGACGCCGACTCCGAGGTGTGGAACCTGGTCTACACGTCCCCGTCGAGCGCGCCGCTGCTCGCGTCCGGCCGGCTGGCGTTCGAGCTGAAGATCGGACAGGGCGCCAAACCCGGACTGGGCGGCATGACCGTGCTCGGCCGGGAGTCGGCGGGCGGCCTCGGCGGCCAGTTCGGGCTGCACAACGTGTTCGGGGCGGACGACAAGGTGCTGCGCTGCGCCACCCCCGGCACGTACACCGAGGAGATCGTGCGCCAGCAGGTTCGCTTCATGCGCAACAACTTCCCGCGCGCCAAGGTGTGGGTGAAGCTGCACCCCGGGCGCGATGTGGCGCAGGCCGCCGCGACCGCATGGGCGGCCGGCGCCGACGCGGTGACCGTCGACGGCGCCGAGGGCGGCACCGGCTGGGCGCCGCTCGCGTTGCTGCGCCACGTCGGCCTGCCGCTGGCCGAGTGTCTGCGCCGCATCGGCCCGCCCGCCGGCTGCCTGCTGGTCACCGGCCGGATGTGGGAGGGCAGCCGGGTCGTGCGTGGGCTCGCGCTCGGCGCCACCGCGGCCGGGTTGGGGCGCGCGGCGCTGCTGGCGGTCAGCGAGGACGCCGAGTCCGGGCTGGTGCGGCTGGCGGAGAGCCTCGCGCTGGAGACCCGGCTGCTGATCAGCGCGCTTGGCAAGTACCGGCCCGCGGCGCTCTGCGCCGACGACCTGTGGTGGCCGCGCACTCCGCACACGCTGGCCGCGCAGCCGGTACCCGTCGACGGTCTGGTGTGACGGCCATGTGGCACCGCGTCGGCGTCGGGGTGCTGGACCCGGCGATGCCCGCGCTCGCGTTGTTCGTCCCGTCCGCGCAGCCGGTCGTGACGGTCTCGCCGTCCGGGCACGGCGAGCACGCCGCCAGGGTGGCGGACTGGGCGTTGCGGGTGCTCGGCGGCGGCGCCACGGGCGGGCACCTGGTCCTGATCTCCGAACCGTCGGCCGCGAGGTGGGCGGAGTGCCTGGTCATCGTGATGGCGGTGGACGACGCGGCCGCCGGGGGACACCGCCCCGACCACGTGCTCGGCTCTGGCCTGCTCGACCGCGTGCTGCACGACCCGCACCAGGTGGCCGGGCTCGCCGCCGCCGCTCGCCTCTAGTCCTCCAGAGATGGGACACACCATGGCTTCGCAAGAAACGACCCAACGATCTCCCCGGGCCGCGCTCGCCGCCCTCGTCGCAGGACAGAGTGTGTCGCTCGTCGGTGACAGCGCGCTCGTCATCGCGGTCGCCTGGACCGCGGTCCGGCTCGGCGGCGCGGGGATGGTCACCGCGCTGCTGTTGTGCGTCAGCATCCCCAGGGTCGTGACGCTGATCTTCGGCGGCGCGGTCGCCGACCTGTTCGGTCCCCGGTTCATGCTGATGCGGACGACCTCCGCGCGGGTGGTGCTGCTGGCGGGCGGCGCGGTCGCCGTGCACCTGGCCGAGTCGGCCACCACCATCCTCGTCATCGCGGCCGTCGAGAGCGCGCTGCTCGGTCTCGGCAGCCCGTCGTTCGGGTCGATCCTGCCGAGGGTGATCCCGGAGTCGCAGCTAATACGGGCGAACTCGCTCTACGCCATGGTCACCCGGCTGGCCCCGGTCGCGGGCGCCCCGATCGGCGCGGTCCTGATCGCGACCGGCGAGCTGTGGACCACGATGGCGGTGGTCGCGCTGACCTGTTCGGTGTCGCTGATGTGCTTGTTCTACGTCACGAGGGGCATGGTCAAGCCGCCGCGCGCCGACGGCCGCGTCAGCCTGCTGCGCCGCTCCGCCGACGGCTGGCATCTGTTGCGCGACAACGTGTCGCTGCGTTGCCTGTTCCTCAGCGCGTTCGTCATCGACTTCACGTTCGGCTGGCCGCTGTCGGCCGCGCTGCCGCTGCTGTCCGACGAGCGGGGCTGGGGCGTGCACGCGGTGGGCACGGTGATCGCGGCGTTCAGCGCGGGCGCACTCGTGACCACCGCGATCGGCTCCCTGGTGGCACACCGGCTGCCGCTCGGTTTCCGCTTCGGTGCGACGGCATGCGTGATCGCCGCGGGCCTGCTGACGATGGCACTGATGCCGACGATGATGTCGATGGCCGCGGTGGCCGCAGTGGTGGGCATGGCGTCCGGCCTCAACGGCCCGTCGATCGTCACGCTCTACCAGGCACTGGTGCCGAAGGACCGCATGGGCGCCGCGATGGCGACCCTCGCGCTGGCGGGCATCGGCACGGCTCCGTTCTCGATGGCGGCGTTCGGTGGCGTCGCGATGCTGATCGGCGTCCAGGCCACCTGGGTGTTGTGCGGTGTCCTCGCGATGGCAGGCCCGGTCATGGCGGCGCGGGTGCTGCGCAACGCGACCCGCGCCGCGGCGGCCGAACCGGTGCTGCCCGCCCCGGCACTGAGTCACTGAACCCGGCGCACCCGCTGCCCGGTCACCGGGTGGCGGGTGCGCCGCCGGCTGTCACGTTGCTGGCCGGCGAACCCGCCGCGGCGCGCCGATCGGCGCGGTCCAGCCACCACTTGATGGGTCGAACGTCAGGAACTTCGGGACGGTCACGATCATCAACATGAGCATCGCCACGGCATGCCGGAGTGGGGCGGGGGCGTGGTGGCGACGCGGGCATTAGCCTGATTCGGTGACCATCGAGCTGGTTCTGCTGTCGCGGGTGTGCTACCGCGACGAGGAGATCACGCGCCCTCGGCTGCGCGGTCTGTTCGCGCTCCTCGCCGACGACGTGCGCGTGGGCTGCGGCACCGCCCGGCTGGTGGCGGCGCTCTGGCCGGATGCTCAGCCGGAGAACCCGGCCAAGGCGCTCCAGGTTCTCGTCTCCCAGGCGAGGGCGCGGTTCGGTGCCGACCTCATCGTGAGCACGCCCGTCGGGTACCGCCTCGCGTTGAGCCAGGACCAGATCGATGCTTCCGCCATCGCGCTGCGTGCGGCCGCGAGCGCGGGGCATGCCCGCACCGGTGACCACGCCGCGGCGCTCGAGCACGCCGAGGCGGGTCTCGCGTTGTGGGAAGGGCCGGCGAGCTGGGACACCGCGCTCGCCGACCCGCTGTCGGTGCTGCGTGCGGCACGGGCGTCGACGTATCGGTCGCTGGTGCGTGCCCGCGCGCTGGCGCTGTCGCGGTTGGGCCGCCGCGCGGCGGCGGTCGAGCCGCTCACCGAGCTTGCCCGCGAGCGCCATCGGGACGAGGAAGTCCTGGCGGAGCTGCTGCGTTGTGAGGCGGCGACGATGGGCCCGTCCACCGCGCTGGCCAGGTATGACGCCTATCGGCGGTCGCTGCGCGAGGAGCTCGGCAGCGACCCCGGCGCCGCACTTCACAGCGTGTACCAAGGGCTGCTGCGGAGCGAGACGCCCTCGGTCCGGCGCGGTGTGCCACACGAGCCCAACCCGCTGCTCGGCCGGGACGAGGACATCGCGGCGGTGGCGAACCTGCTGCGCACGTCCCGGGTCACCTCGATCGTCGGCGCGGGCGGCCTCGGCAAGACCCGTCTCGCGCATGTCCTGAGCCGCCAGGCGGAGCAGCGCGTCGTGCACCTCGTCGAGCTGGCCGGCGTCGCCGGCGACGACGAGGTCGTCAACCAGGTCGCGTCGGTCCTCGACGTCGGTGACTCCGGCCTTGCCCCGGGTCGGCCCGCCGTCCCGACGGACGCGATCGCCGGCATCGCGGGCGCCCTCGGTCCCGGCCCCGCGCTGCTGGTCCTGGACAACTGTGAGCACGTCGTCCTCGGCGCCGCCGAGCTGGTGCGAGCGCTGGTGTCGATGAGCGCGGACCTGCGGGTGCTGACCACCAGTCGCGCCCCGCTCGGCCTGTCGTCGGAGTCGGTGTACCTGCTGCCGGAGCTGAGCCCGCCGACGGTCGTCGAGCTGTTCGGTGACCGCGCGAGGGCGGCCCGGCCCGATGTCGACCTGCCCGAGGACGTGGTGGCGGAGTTGTGCGGTCACCTGGATGGGCTACCGCTCGCGGTGGAGCTGGCGGCGGCGCGCGTGCGGGTCATGTCGGTGGCCGAGATCGCCCGCCGCCTGCACGACCGGTTCGGCTTGCTGCGCGGCGGCCCGCGGGACGCGCCGCCTCGGCACCACACGCTCCACGCGGTCATCGACTGGAGCTGGCACCTCCTCGACCCCGCCGGGAAGGCCGCGATGCGGGCGTTGTCGGTGTTCCCCGGCGGGTTCACCGCCGAGGCGGCGCGGTCGCTGCTTGGCGAGGAGGACGTCCTGCCGGTGGTGGAGACGCTGGTCGACCAGTCGTTGCTCAAAGTGAGTGACACCGGGTCGGGCACCCGCTTCCGGATGCTGGAGACCGTGCGTGAGTTCAGTACCGCACATCGGGAGAAGGCCGGCGAGACCGACAAGGTGACCGGCCGGTTTCTCGCGTGGGCCCGCGACTTCGGGGTGGCGCACCAGGAGTCGATCTTCGGGCCGGACCTCGTCCCGGCCGTGACGCGGGTCAGGGCCGAGCAGGACAACCTCGTGCTGGCGCTGCGACACGGGCTCGAGGACTCCGATGGCGCGACCGTCGCGGCGACGTCCGCCGCGTTGGGCGCCCTGTGGACGGTCGAGTCGAACTTCGTGCGGATGGCGACGCTCGCCGAGGAGCCGGCCTGGGTGCTGTCGCACTATCGGCCGGCGCCGGCGCTCGTCGAGGCCACCCGGACGGCCGCGGCGCTGGCCGCCGTGAGTGCGTTCCTCCTCGGGGGGCCCGGTGCGGCGCGCGCCATCGTCACACTGCGCGGGCTTCCGCAGGCGCCACCGAACACCCTGGCCCGAGCGCTGCAGATCGTGCTGCGCGCCGTGACCGAGGTGCCCGGGTCGGATCTCTCGGCGCTGCACGCGCTGTGCGCCGACGATGAGCCGCTGTTGTCCGGGTTGGCCAACGACGTGGTCAGTTATGTCTTGGAGAGCGGCGATGACCTGGCGGGCGCGCTGGCCGCCGCCAGACGGATGCTCGCGGCGTTCGAGAGCCAAGGAGCTCCGTCGCTCCAGGCCGCCGCCCATTCCCGGGTCGCCGAGCTGTGCCTGCAGGTCGATCGGCCGGATGAGGCACGACATCACATGGGTGCGGCGCTGTCGGTGGTGGCGGAGGTCGGGGCGTTGTCCAGCGTCGTGCGGGTGCGGTGGGCGATGGTGCTCGCCGACCTGCAGCGCGGCGCCGTCGACGAGGCGGAGCACGGGCTGGCGCAGGCGGTGCGCGCCGGCGGGGACGACGCGCTGGGCCTGGTGATGTTCGATGTCGCCGTGCGCGCGGAGCTGCTGCTCGCGCGCGGTCAGGTCGAAGCAGGCCTGCGGCTGTGGCGGCGCGCCGCCGACCGGGTGCGGAACACCGCCGGCAGTGCCCGGCCCGGCCAGGAGTCATGGGCGCGGGAGGTCCAGGCCGTGACCGTGATCGCCCACGCGCACCATGGTCGGCTCGACCTCGTCGAGGAGATCGCCGCCGACCTGCCGCCCATGGTGTCCGGGATGCTCACGAACGCCGACGCCGAGTCGTCGACGTCCACTTCGGACTTCCCGATCTGCGGCGCGCTCCTGCTGGCCGTCGCCGCGGTGGACCTCGACCGCGGCGACCCGCGCGCCGTGCGGATGATCGCCCTGGCGGAGCGCTTCCGGTTCGTGCGGGGGTTCCAGCCGACCATGTCCGCCGCCCGCGCCACGCTCCTCGCCGAACGGGCCGACAGGTCGGCCTACGCCGACGCGGTGTCGTCGTATGCCGACCTCCGACCGGAGGCACTGCGAGCGGTGGCGCGTGCTCAGCTCACTGGACGGGGTCCCGGTTGAACAGTGCTCGCGCCAACATGTAGCCGACGAGTGCGAGGCCGACGCACCAGGCGACGGCGATGACGGCGCTGTCGCCGACCGGCGTGCCCGTCAACAGCCCACGCACCGTGTCGATGATCGGGGTGAACGGCTCGTTCTTGGCGAACCAGCGCACCGGCCCCGACATCGAGTCCGGCGGGACGAACGCGCTGCTGACGAACGGCAGCACCTGCACGATGAGCGTGAAACTGCTCGTGCCCTCGGCATTGCGTGCGGACAGGCCGATCGCGACCGCCAGCCAGGTGAGCGCGAGCACGAGCAGCGCGAGCACGCCGATCATCGCGAGCCAACCGACGGGGTCGGCGGCGGGCCGAAATCCCATGAGCAGTGCGACCCCGATGACGAGACCGATGCTGACCATCGTCCTGGTCATCGCCGCGACGACATGCCCGGTCAGCACCGAGGTACGGGTGATCGCCATGGTGCGGAACCGGGCGATGATCCCTTCGGTCATGTCCCTGTTGACGGCCAACGCCGTCGTGGACGATCCGTAGCCCACGGTCATCAGGAGAATCCCGGGGACGACGTAGTCGATGTAGGTGCCGTCGCCGAGGCCGGCGTTCAGCGCGCCGCCGAAGACGCCGACGAACAGCAACAGCAGGAGGACCGGCACCCCGAGGACATGAACGATCATCACGGGGTAGCGCAGCGTGTGTCGGACGTTGCGCCGCAGCATCGTCGCCGAATCGCTTACGGCATAGGAAAGTGTGCTCATCGGACGGTCTCCTTCGCCGCGGCCGGCCGGCCGGTGAGTGCGAAGAAGACGTCATCGAGATCAGGGGTGTGGACGGACAGTTCGTCGACCTCGACCGAGGCGTCGTCGAGCCGGTCGAGCAGCGCCCGCAGTGACCGGACGCTGCCGTCGCTCGAGACCTGGAGTGTGAGTGCGTCGTCGTCGCGGGCGGACCCACCGAGGGTGCGGGCCGCCGCGGCCAGCCTGACCGTATCGGCGAACCGCAGCCGGAGGTGGCCGCCGGGCACGCGGCGCTTGAGCTCCGCCGCGGTCCCCACGGCCACCAGCTTCCCGTGATCGAGAACCGCGATCCGGTCGGCGAGCTCGTCGGCCTCGTCGAGGTACTGCGTCGTCAGGAAGATCGTGACACCGCCGGCCGCGAGCCCGCGGATGATCTGCCACATCGTGTGCCGGCTGCGCGGGTCGAGACCGGTCGTCGGTTCATCGAGGAAGATGACGCGCGGGTCGCCGACCAGGGTCATCGCGAGGTCGAGCCGGCGCCGCATGCCGCCGGAGTAGGTGGCGGCCGTCTTCTTGGCCGCCTCGACCAGATCGAAGCGCGCCAGCAGGTCGGCGACGCGCCGTCGACCTTCGGTGCGGTCCAGGTGGTGCAGGTCGGCCATCAGGACCAGGTTCTCCTCGCCGGTGAGCAGGCCGTCCACCGCGGAGAACTGACCGGTGACGCCGATGGCGGCGCGGATCCCGTCGGGAGCGGTGGCCAGATCGCGACCCGCGACCCGCACCGCGCCACCATCGGCGCCGATCAACGTGGACAGAATCCGCACCGCGGTGGTCTTGCCGGCGCCGTTGGGCCCGAGCAACGCGTAGATCGTTCCCTCGGCGACGTCCAGATCGATGCCGTCGAGCACGACGTGGTCACCGAACGACTTGCGCAAGCCGGTCACCACGATCGCCGGCTGGGACGGGGTGGTAGTCACGTCCCTCCTCTCGTAGGCGTGGCACCGATTGCCACGACGCCACCGAGCCTGCCCGCCACGAGGTTCACCACGGTTTCACCGCGGTTCAGCACGGTTCACTAGTCCGCCTCCCCGGAATTAAAAGTGTTGGTTGCGTTCCAGCGAGCGGTGCGGATAGCCGGTGGTTAGTGGCTGAGTGCCGTCACGTTCCCCTGGGGTTCCGCTGCTCAGGGCGAGACTGTGTCAACCCGTCCGCGATGATCCATCAGATACGACCTAGGCCGCGGTCGCGGGTGGGAGGAGTCGCCGGCTCCTCCCACACCGTCGGTTGGTCAGCTCTGTTGGTCCGGCTGGAAGAGGCTGAACGGTGTGCCCTGGTCGTCGCGGCAGTGGACGAGCCGGCCAACGCCCGGAACGGCTTGGATGTCCTCGGCGGTGCCGCCGAGCTCGTGAAGACGTTTGACCGAGGCGTCGACGTCGTCGGTGGTGAAGTAGACGCGCGGGTGGGTGAAGCTGTCCTCGCGGGGCGCGATCGCGCCGGCCGGGCCGTTGTCGATGGTGTGGTAGTCGCCGCCGAACTCGCTGGTGGTCCAGCCGAACAGGCTGCCGTAGAAGGCGCGGGCCTTGGTGGTGTCGGCGGCGGGCAGCTCGACCCAGTTGATCTCTCCGGACATCGTCCGTCCTTTCGGTGGAGTCTGTTGACGTACCGAGGACGAACGGGCGGCGCGGGACTCGACAGACCTATCCGGAATTGTTCTCGAGGACGCGTTGGCCGGTCTTGTAGCTGTCCAGTGCGGCTCCGACGGCTGCGGCGACGGTGATCTCGTAGATGTCGGTCTCGGTGTGGCCGGCGGCGGTAAGTCGAGTGATGTCGGTGTCGGTGATGCGATAGGACGAGTCGCGGACCAACGCGGTGTAGGAGGCCCACGGTTCGGCGAGGTCCTTGCCGGTCGCCGCGGCGCGGCGGAGGGCCGGGTCGGTGACGGCCGGGGCTTCGAGTACGGCGTGGCGGAGGTTCTCGACCGG
>Ga0193716_1000142_pt1 | contig 41777 bp, 36 predicted proteins | sample U2c1metaG_FD_145901 | JGI IMG/M metagenome (GOLD analysis project Ga0193716, IMG submission 145901) | Soil microbial communities from a riparian zone of the East river system, Colorado, United States - U2c1 | ecosystem: Environmental > Terrestrial > Soil > Riparian zone | place: USA: East River...
AGCCTTTTGCTGCTGCTGGCGCCGCGGCTGAACGCCCAGACGAATCCGGACTGGACCACGCCCATCGCCCCATTTCGCATCGCCGGCAATCTGTACTACGTAGGCGGCAAGGACTTGGCCTCTTATCTAATTGTCACGCCCAAAGGTGACATCCTCATTAATTCGAGCCTGGAGACCTCGGTTGCCATGATCCGCAGCAGCGTGGAGCAATTGGGATTCAAGTTCAATGACATCAAAGTCCTGTTGATCAGCCATGCGCATTTTGATCATGATGCGGGGAGTGCCGAACTCATCAAGGAAACCGGCGCCAAATACATGGTGATGGACGGAGATGTTTCTGTGGTCGAAAGCGGGGGCGCCACGGATTTTGCGTACGCCAAGGACACTTACCCTAAGGCTATGGTCAATCGCGTACTGCATGATGGCGATGAAGTGAAACTCGGCGGCACGGCTCTGGTTGCGCACAAGACGGCCGGCCACACCCGGGGTTGCACCACCTGGACGATGCAGGTGACCGAGGCGGGGCGGCCGCTGAATGTCGTCATCGTCGGCAGCTGGAATGTGAATCCCGGCTGGCGGCTGGTGGACCGCCCGGAGCAGCCGGCCTCCTATCCCGGAATCGCGGCCGACTATCGACGCACTTTCGCGACGCTGAAAGCTCTGCAATGCGACGTCTTTCTGGGCGCGCATGGCGCTTACTTCGGCATGCTGGCGAAATTGGACCGAATCAAGGCCGGCGCGAAAGAAAACGTGTGGATCGACACCAAAGGCTATCAGGACGCGGTGGCTGAGCGCGAGCAGGCGTTCGAGAAGGAACTCAAACGTCAGGAGAACTGAGGCCTCTATTTTGAGGGGCCTTTTCGCCTCGTTACCGCCTGCCGCAATACGAACTCGATCTGCGCATTCACGCTGCGCAGATCGTCGGCTGCCCATTTCTCCATTTCTTTCAAGAGATCGGGTGGAATCCTGAGTAGAAAGGGTTTGCGTTGTTCCGAGGACACGATCAGGTGTAGAGGGTGCCGGTGTTGATCACGGGCGATGCATCCGAGTTGCCGCAGAGCACGACCAGCAGATTGCTGACCATGGCCGCCTTGCGTTCATCGTCGAGCTTCACCACGTTTTTCTGATCCAGCTCCTCCAGAGCCATGTGCACCATGCCCACTGCATTTTGCACGATGATCTTGCGTGCCGCGATGATGGCCTCGGCTTGTTGGCGGCGCAGCATGGCCGGCGCGATTTCCGGCGCGTAGGCAAGGTGCGTCAGCCGCGCTTCCTCAACGATCACCCCGGCTTTCGCCAAGCGGATTTGCAATTCCTCTTTGAGCGCCAGGGAGACCTCATCGGCGCCGCCGCGCAGCGTGATCTCGTGCTCCTCGCCCTGATCGTAGGCGTAACGGCTGGCGATGCTGCGAATCGCGGACTCGCTTTGAATTTCCACATAGCTGGTGTAATCCTCGACGTCGAACACGGCTTGGGCCGTATTTTCCACGCGCCACACCACGACCGCGGCGATTTCGACCGGATTGCCGCGCTTGTCGTTCACTTTCAGCGCATCGCTGCTGAAGTTGCGGGCTCGCAGCGACAGCTTGGTGGTCAAGAATTGAAATCCCAAGCCGCCGGCGCCGCGCCGGCCCACGGAGCGATTTCTCTGACCGCTCTCGTGCGTTTCCGTGTCCTTCTGAGAGACGGTGCCGCGCGTGCGCGAGTACAGGGGGTTTGCCCAATGAAAGCCGCTGCTGCGGACGGTGCCTTTGTACGCGCCGAACAGCATGAGCACGCGCGCTTGATTGGGCTGCAGGGTGAAATAGCCGCCTACCATGATGAAGCCGGCCACGGCAAGCAGGCCGGCGAGGACTTGCATGGGGCCGGCAGCGGCCGCCATGCCGTATCCCACGAACGCCGCGCCGAGGAACAACGCGAAATTCACGATCAACATCATCCAGCCATTCATGGCGCTCACAACGTGTTCCGCAGCAACGGGTTGCGCAGGTTTTGTCGGCATGTCTCGGCTCCCGAACAATGATATTGAAATGATATCATAATGAAATCTAGTGCGTTGTCAATGCGCCCGGTTGCGGACGCGCCGAGTTGGAGCGTTGGGTCGAGAACGTGTAATGTCATCGGCCTTCAAAGCTGACTCAGTGGACGGTATCTCGCATGCACAGTGACCGATGCTCCTCAGTTCTTAAGCTCCTGCCGCTGGCCGCTTGGTTGATGGCCGGGGGTTCTTTTGCGCAAGCGCCCAGTGCGCTCAAGCCTTATGTTAGTGAGGATTCGCCGGTGTTGGTGCTGACCCATGTGCGCGTCATCGACGGCACCGGGGCAGCCCCGATGGAAGATCAGCGCATCGACATCGAGGGCGGGAAGATCAGCCGCGTGCAGAGCGCCAAGCTCAAGAACGCCTATCCAAAGAACGCGAAGGTTCTGGATCTCACCGGCAAGACCGTCATCCCGGGTCTCGTCGGCATGCACGAACACCTCTTTTATACGGGTCCCGAGCGTGGCGAGGATGGTTTGCCGTTCTATGTCGAGATGCTCGACAGCGGACCACGGCTGTATCTCGCGAGCGGCATTACCACTGCGCGCACCGCTGGGAGCATGGAGCCTTACGCGGACCTCGCCTTGAAGAAGATCATCGACGCGGGTGAAAAGCCGGGACCGAAGCTGCGCATCACCGGTCCTTACATCGGCGATCTCTTCAGCATGATACCGCAGCTGCATACGCTCGCCGACGCGGAAGACGCGGGCCGCACCGTTGATTATTGGGCGGCGGAGGGCGTGACCTCGTTCAAGGCCTACATGGGCATCAAGCCTGAAGAGCTGAAGGTGGCCGTGGAACATGCGCACGCCAAGGGACTGAAAATCACCGGGCATCTGTGCGCGGTGGGATTTACAGAGGCCGCGGCCTTAGGGATCGACAATCTCGAACACGGCATCATCGTCGACACCGAATTTTTTCCCGGGAAAAAACCGGGCATCTGTCCTGCGAAGGAGGCCGCGGAAGATTTCGCCAAAAACGTGGACATCGAGGGCGCGCCCGTGCAGAGCATGATCCGCGATCTCGTCAGCCACCACGTCGCGGTGACCTCGACTTTGGCGGTCTTTGAAATATCCGTTCCGAACAGGCCCGCGCTGCGCAAGATGCAGCGCGCCAAGGATGCGCTCAGCCCGCCGGGGTGGTCGACCTATCTTCAGGTTCGCAGCAGCATCGCCCAGGAGAATAATCCCTTGAGCGCCGTGTCCTTGCAGAAGGAGATGCAATTCGAGCGCGACTTTGTGAAAGCCGGCGGACTGTTGATGGCAGGCTGCGATCCCACCTCATTCGGCGGCGTGCTGCCCGGATTCGGTGATCAACGCGGCATAGAGCTCCTGGTCGATGCGGGATTCACGCCGGTTGAAGCGATTCAAATCGCCACCCAAAACGGCGCTAAGTTTTTAGGCGAGAGCGAGAGCATCGGCTCCATCGTCGCCGGCAAAGCCGCCGACTTGGTGGTCCTGTCGGGCAACCCTGCGCAAAACATAGACGACATCGAGAAAGTGCAGCTCGTTTTCAAGGACGGCATCGGGTTCGATCCGGCGAAGCTGATTCAATCGGTCCATGGACTGGTGGGCCAGCGCTAGGAGCCATTGCTCGCCATGTCGACCCCTGCCGCGCAACTGCTTGCCGCCGACGAACCGCCCGCGTTCCTCGACATTCCGGGCAGGGGTCTCTCCAATTTCATCATCGTGGCGGATCACGCCGGCGCGCGTATCCCGCGGCGGCTCGCGAATCTCGGACTGCCGGCAGCGGAGCTTCAGCGGCACATTGCCTGGGACATCGGCGTCCTCGGCGTTGCGCGCCGAGTGGCGGCCTCACTCGATGCGCCGTTGGTGGCGCAAAATTATTCCCGCCTCGTCATCGATTGCAATCGCAATCCGCAGGTTGCGACCTCGATCCCGCACATCAGCGAGACCAGCGAGATTCCCGGCAATATGAATTTGAGTTCTGCGGAAATCGCGGCGCGGCGCGCGGAGATCTTCGATCCCTATCATCGAAGGATTCGTGAGCGCATCGACGAACGGCTGGCGGCAGGAAGGCAGCCCATATTGGTGGCGCAACACACCATGACCGATATCTACAAGGGCGTGCACCGCAATATGCATGCGGCAATTCTTTATAATCGCGATCGCCGCTTTGCCGGGATCGTGCTCGAAATGCTGCGGCGGGAAGGTGATCTCATCATCGCGGACAACGAACCGTACTTCGTCAGCGACGAGACCGACTACACCGTGCCTCATCATGCCGAGGCGCGCTCTTTGCCGTACGTGGAAATCGAAATTCGCCAAGACCTCGTCAGCGACGATGCCGGTCAAGCCGAATGGGCCGCGCGTATCGCCGGGGCACTCCAAGACGCCGAGCGAGAGTTTACCGCGGGTAGCACACATTGAAGGCGCCGGCGCTGTTCGTTTCGCACGGCGCGCCGACGCTCGCGCTCGAGCCGGGATTGCTGGGACCGAAGCTGAGGCAGCTGGGCGAACAGTTATCCGGCCTGACCGCGGTCGCCGTCGTATCCGCGCACTGGCAGACGCCGGGCGTGCAAGTGATGCGCACGCTCGAGCCGGAAACGATTCATGATTTCGGCGGGTTTCCTCCCGCTCTGTACCGCTTGCAATACCCGGCGCCCGGCGCGCCCGCCCTGGCCGCGGACACCGCGGCGCTTCTCACAGCCTCAGGGTTCGATGTGTCCTTCGATGATGGCCGCGGACTTGATCACGGCGTGTGGGTGCCGATGCTGTACCTGCTGCCCGCGGCTCGGATTCCCGTCTTTCAGGTGTCGTTGCCGTTTGCGTTCGATGCGGAGAATGCACTGAAGCTCGGAAGGGCGCTGCAACCGCTGCGACAGAAAGGGGTGCTCGTCATGGGTTCCGGCAGCCTCACGCATAATTTGCGTGAGATTGGCCAGACCGACCCGAACAATACGCGATACGCCCTCGAGTTCACGGCCTGGATCCGCCGGCATGTGCAGGCAAGAGAACTCAGTGCGCTCACGGATTATCGGCGTCGCGCGCCGCACGCCGAGCGCGCGCATCCCACCGAAGAACATTTCTTGCCTCTGCTGGTCGCCGTCGGAGCGAGTGGAGATGACGACGCTGTCGATGTCATCGAGGGCGGCATGACCTATGGCGTGCTGTCGATGGAGTCGTACGTCTTCGGGCGGCCGGATTGACCGGCGAAATCATCAGCCGACCGCAGCCTTGCCTTCTCCCAGTTTGTCCTGCGTCTTTGTTTCGAAGTCGCGGGCGTCATGGCGCTCGTGCAATTGATCCGAGAGCTCGCCCCACACGCGATTGACCTTGCGCCCTCGCTGCACGGCTGGGCGCGCGGCGATCGCGTCGGTCCAGCGCTGGACATTGGCGTATTCCTGCACTTGCAGAAATTCCGCCGCCTCATACACCAGGCCCTTCGCCAGTGCGCCATACCAAGGCCAGACCGCCATATCGGCGATGGTGTAGTCGGCGCCTGCCAAATATTCTGATTGCGCCAGCCGTCGATCGAGAACATCGAGCTGGCGCTTCACCTCCATTGCAAAGCGATCAATAGCGTACTCGATCTTTGTCGGCGCATAGGCATAGAAATGGCCAAATCCGCCACCCAGGTAGGGCGCGCTGCCCATCTGCCAGAACAGCCAGGACAGGCATTCAGCGCGAGTCGCCGCATCGGTGGGCAGGAACGCTCCGAACTTCTCGGCCAGGTACAGCAAAATCGCGCCCGACTCGAATATCCGGATGGGCTTGGGGGAGCTGCGGTCCATGAGCGCCGGAATTTTGGAGTTTGGGTTGACGGCCACGAAGCCGCTGCCGAATTGATCGCCCTCCGTGATCCGGATCAGCCAGGCGTCGTATTCCGCGCCGCTAAATTTGAGCGCCAGCAGCTCTTCCAGCATGACCGTGACCTTCACGCCGTTCGGCGTGGCGAGCGAATACAGCTGCAGGGGATGGCGACCGATCGGCAGCTCTTTATCATGCGTCGGTCCCGCGATCGGGCGGTTGATGCTCGCGAATCGGCCGCCGCTTTCCTTGTTCCATTTCCAGACGGTCGGCGGCGTGTATAGAGTCGAGTCGTTCATTCAAAAAAGCTCCTGTTGTTTGAGCGACGATGCTACTCGATAGACCGGTCCATTGAGTATGGATGCATCGACATCGCCGGCACGGTAAGCTCTGACCACACTTTCAGACAGGAGTGCCGTATTGGACGTGCATCCACCCCATGGACCGATTCGCTCGTGGAAGGATTTCACACTTCATTTGCTGACGATCACGATTGGTCTGTTGATCGCCCTCGCGCTCGAAGCCGCTGTTCAATCGCTTCACCACCGCCACATGGTTACCGAGGCTCGCGCGAATCTGGGGCGTGAAATCGTTGAAAACCGGAGGCTCTACACGCAAAATCTGCACAACGTGCAGACCCAGCTCGTGCAACTCGAGCGGAATATGGAACAGTTGCGAGAGCTGCGCGCCGGCAAGGCGCCGGAGCACTTTGATCTGCAGTGGAAATTCGACTGGAATGGGTTCGTTGAATCCGCTTGGATGAGCGCGCGAGACATCGGCGCCGTCGGCTACATGCGGCCCGAAGTCATCGAGGAGTATTCGGGGCTCTATCGTCAGCAAACGTTCGTTAACGAGGCCGCCGTCAGCATTGTTTTTGACCAAGCCAAGGCGGCCGCGCCATTGCTCACGGCCAAGAACAAGGACCCCAAGGTGCTGTTACCGGGCGACATTCAGGCAATGCTGCTGTCGGCGGCCGAACTCGAAGGGCGCGTCAAGAAGTTGCAGGCGATCATGGAATCACTCGATATCGACTATCAGGCGCTATTGCGGCAGCCCTAGCAGCTTGCCCGAGCCTCACGCAATCGCCGTCGGATCTACCGGGCAAATTCGCAACCGAACGTCCCCGAAACAGCCTTATCCGAAATTCGCCAAACAGGCGCCCGGGCGCCCGCAACTGCCTGCAGTCTTACAGCAAACAGAGCCCATGGCCGGGTGTCTTGGCGGCCGGCATCCGCGATCATGAGGTCACATTATCGATAGAGAAAACCCAAGATATGTTAGTCACTTCGCGATGCAGCAATCTTGTCGTGATTGCAGTCGCCGCAGTATTCGAAGCGGCCACCTTCGGAATGAAAACTCAAGCAGCGACTCCCGATGGACTAGCGCCGCAGGATTCGCCGACGCAGCCGCAGACGCCGACGGGCTCGCCGACGCCGACGGACTCGCCGACGCCGACGGACTCGCCGACGCCGACGGACTCGCAGACGCGACGCTCGCCGGATAGACTCCCGGTGATTGCAAAACCGCAGCTGGATCGTTCGGGCAAAGCGCGCATCGGCAAGGCGTCGTTTTATGCGAGCATGTTTGCCGGCAGAAAAATGGCCAACGGCAACAAAATGGATCCGCACGATCGCAATGCGGCGAGCCGGACGCTGCCGCTGGGCACCACCGCCAAGGTCACCAATCTGAAAACCGGGAAGAGCGCGGTGGTGAGGATCGAAGATCGTGGTCCGTATGTCGCGGGTCGCATCGTCGATCTGTCTCCCGCCACGGCTCGCGAGATTGGAATTACGCCGCGCGAGGGGGTAACCAAAGTGGAAGTGGCGCCTATCACCGTGCCGCTAGCCGATGGCAGCGTAAAATTAGGCGCGGCCGCTGATGAGGCACTGATGGCCAGTGATGCCAGGCCCATTGCCGATCTGATCCTGCCGCCTGATAAGAACCGCTAGTAAGAACCGCATCGCCGAAGTACGCCGGCGTTTCACCCTTGAGCACCTGCAAATATCGGGCTCGCTCGATATTTCCGCCGCTCAATACCAGCGCAACGTTCTTGTTTTTCATGCGCTGTCCATCTTGCAGCAGCGCGGCAAGCGGCGCGCCAGCGGCACCCTCGGCGATCTGGTGGGTATCATCGAAATAGATCCGCATCGCCTCCGCGATCTCGTCTTCACTCACTTGCACCCAACGCGCCACGCCGCGACAAATCGTCGCGATCGCCTGCGCGTTGGGTTCTCGGGTGGCGAGCCCATCGGCGAAGGTATGCGCTGAGGGGAACATCACCGGTCGTCCGGCGGCAAAGGACAGCGCATACCTTCGCCGCTTGACGGGACCGACGCCGATGATCTCGGTCTTCAGTCCCAGCAAATCGCGAACTGCAATCAGTCCGCATACCCCTGAGCCCATGCCCACGCCCACGTACACCGCATCCAATTCGCCGCCGCCGCGAAATAGCTCCAGCGCGTAGCTGGCGACGCCGGCGATGAGATCCCGATGAAAGGAGGGCACAAAATGTAAGTCCTCGGCACCGGACACCCGAAAGGCCTCATGCCTGGCCTCGTCGAAGTCCCGCCCGAATTCCACCAGCTTGGCGCCGAATCCGGCGATCGCCGAATTCTGATCCGGAGAATTGCCGGCCGGCACGTAGATCGTCGCAGGAATCCCGGCGCGCGCGGCGGCGAATGCAATCGATTGACCGTGATTGCCCCGCGTCGCGGTTATCACACCCGCAACATTGGGCAACGAGCGGCACAGTCGGTCCAAGTACACGATGCCGCCGCGAACCTTGAACGCACCGGTGGGCGTGTGATTCTCATGCTTCACGCGCACGCTGCATCCGGTGCGACGCTTCAGTTTTGGCCAGGCGTATAAAGGCGTTGGCGGCATCACGCGATAGACCAGTTCCGCGGCGCTTTCCAGCTCCTGCAACTCAAACGTAATAGTGGGGTCAAGCATCTAACTCGCTCACTTATTACAGCAGCCGCGCTGCTCTTGGATCGGCGGACAGGCGACGGTGCCGTAGGAACAAAACACACAACAGTCGCCGGTGTTGGGGCGCAGCAGGGTTTTGCAGCCGCAGCATTCGTAGAAATACTGACAGGCGTCGGTAGGCATGGTCTCCTCGCGACTTTGGTCACACACCGGGCAGGTGATGATTGATTGCAATATGATTTTGCTCACGCTTTGCCTGTTTCAATCGTCGGAAGATGTCTAGACTACATGGACCCGCTCGATTAGGCCTGTCATTTGTAGGACCACCCTTATAGGAGGAATTCAGTGCAGAATCCGCAAGCCTGGAATCGTTGGTTGAGCGCTACCGCGCTGGGGGCACTGCTGATGTCAGGCGCCTCGTTCTCGTCCGGCGCCGCGCGCGTCGATGATTTGGTGCCGCAAACACCGGCAGCATTTCTGCCCGGCGGCATGCTGGGAATCCAGCTCGGCGGTTCCTGGGGCGAGAGCAAACATAATCCTTCGTTGCAGCAATGGACCTGCCAGCCGATTGCGGACGCCAGCGATTTTGATGAGGTGTGTTTCTTCCGAACCTCCGCGGCAAGCCGCGTCGCCGGGGCGCAAATCCACGACGGATTCATGGTACGCAAGGATGATCATGTGGTCCTGGTCGGCACCGGCATCAGCATCAAGAACGCCGACGATCCTCTCGCCGAATCCGTGGTGCAATCGTTTCAGTCGCAGGTCCACTCGGCATTTCAGCACACGGGCGACAACGTTTTATTCGTGAAACTTCCGGCACGACACCTGACGACCGATGAGCTCGAGGGCTACTCAAAAAGAGCGCCGGTACTGCTGGTGCAGCTCGAGGCGAAGAGCCATGAGCTTGCGGTACTGTACGGTTATCTCGGACCGGTCAATGCCTTTGGAGCGCTGACTTCCGATTAGCGCCCTGGCGCTCGCCAATAAAATAACGGACTATCGCAGCAGTGAGTCCACTGCTGCTAGTTGCTGGTGCGGGCCTGATCGCGGGCATGATGAATGCACTCGCCGGAGGCGGCTCTTTTGTCACCTTGCCGGCATTGATTGCCGTCGGCGTACCCTCCGTGACGGCGAATACCACCAGCACCGTGGCGCTGTTCCCGGGGCAACTGACCAGTGCTTGGACGTATCGCGACGGCTTAGGCCCCATCGGCCCGGTCTCGCTGCGAAGGTTGCTGCTCACCACATTCGTCGGTGGCGTGATCGGCGCGCTACTGCTGCTGCGCACGCCCATCACGGCGTTCGATGTCATCTTGCCGTGGCTGTTGGCGATTGCCACCCTGACGCTGACCTTCGGACGTCAACTCGGAGAAGCTTGGCGGAGCCGATGGCACATCAGCGCGCCGCTCGTGGTGGTGATGCAGTTCGGCCTCGGCATCTATGGCGGCTATTTCGGCGGCGGCGTCGGCATCATGATGATGGCCGTGTGGAGTTTACTGAGCGACCGCACTCTGAAAAGCTTCAATGCGCCGCGCACCCTGCTGGTCTGCGCGGCCAACACGGTGGCTGTCTTTATTTTCATCGCGGCGAACGCCGTGAGATGGCGCGAGGCGCTGGTCATGCTGGCCGGAGCCGTTGTCGGCGGCTACTGTGGGGCAAACATCGGCCGCCGCGCCCCCGCCGGCGTCATACGCGTCGGCACGCTATTGCTCTCGGTGGGCATTACGCTGGCTTTTTTCGCGCGAGCGTATCTGCGCTGACTTACCTGCCGGTCTACGCCTTCTCATCGAGGTTGGCGGTAAATCCGATGGGCCGCCGCTTCGGTGGCCGCGGGTTTTGACTGAAGAGAGCATGGCCAAGAATGGCGGTGATGGCATCATCGTGCTCGGCCAATTTTTTATCGAGTCGGGCTTCGAGTTGAGCGAAGCGTTTGGCGAGCACTTTGTTTGAGGCGAGCAGTTCGCGCATGCGCACAAAGGTACGCATGATCTGGATGTTGACAGCGATGGCGCGCTCGCTGTTGAGGACCGAAGAGAGCATGGCCACGCCCTGTTCGGTGAAGGCATAGGGTGCATAGCGACGACCACCCCGCTCAACTTTTGAGATCACAATCTGTGACCTCAAAGCGGACCACTCCGCGGCGCTGAGTTGGAGCATGAAATCTTTCGGAAACCGAGAAAGGTTGCGCTTAACGGCTTGGATGAGTACGCGAGTCTGAACGCCGTAGAGTACGGCAAGATGCTCATCGAGCAATACTCTGTGGCCGCGCACAACGAGGATCGCGCGGCCGATCTGCTCGACCACGACGGGAATCGCACGCTTCGTCTTAGCCGTGGTCAACGCGATTATCCGGTGCGAGCCGCCTGATTAAGAAATCCTTCCAGCAGGTGTTCATAGTGACTCTGTTTACCTCAAGCCATCTTGGAAATAAAGGCATCTTTAGTTCAATTCAGGGGTCTTTTCCGGCTCCTAAAACAGTCATATTGGGAGTCATATTGTTTGTTTCTATAACGTATCGGCGGGCGATCGCCACCCTGGAATTCGGACGTCAACTTGTAGAAGTTTGGCGCCGTCAGTGGCGCATCAACGCGCCGCGCACCCTGCTGGTCTGTGCGGCCAACACGGTGGCCGCCTTGCGCGAGCGTATCTGCGCTGAACTCAACGCCAGAGCACGATGGCGATGGCCGCAACCCCATTGTTGACGGCATGCAGAACGAAAGAGGGGCGCAGCGAGTTATAGCGCAACGCCAGAAACGAAGTGGCCATTCCCAGCAGAAACCGATCGAGCAACGCCAGCCAACCCGCCACTCCATTACCGAAGCTATGGCTGTGCACCGATGCAAACAGCACACTGATAAGCACCATGGCCTGCCACGCGGCAATTTTTTGCCTGAGCCAATCCAGCAGCAACCCGCGAAACATCAGCTCTTCTGCGAGGGGTCCGATGATGACGATGAAGAGGATGGCAATCGGCAGCTGTCGAAGGTCGCCGGCGGTGATGCCGCTATCCGGCGTGCCCGTCATCTTGATGCCCAGCGACATCAAGATTTCGGCCACTGCCATGATGAAGACAATCAGTGCGATGGCGCCGGCCGCGCTCGCGACAACGACTCTGCGTTCAACGGGTGCGAATCGGATTTGCAAGCGTGGCCAGCCACGGCTGCCCGACAGCGCTCGATAGCCTCCGATCCAGCAAAGGTCGTTAACGGTCCCGGCGAGCATCGCCGTCTTGAAGGGCGATGCGTCGAACGATCTTGCAAGCCCGTAGGCGATCAGTTGGACGGCGAGTGCGCCGATGAACAGCGCAAAGATGTCCCAAAACTTGACGACCGGCGTGCCCGTATCAACCCGCGCTGAAAGTACTCATCACTGCGCGAATGATCATGAACCACAGCGCCAAAGCGGATATGCAATACAGCCAGAATCTGAGAATGACGATGTTGATCGTGCAATGCACCGCGCTGTGCAGGACTCGAAAGCCGAAGAAAATCCAGGCAGCAACCAGGTAGCCCAGGTCGACTCTGGTTGTGACGAATAGGTACAGCACGATGACATAGAAAAGCGTCGGAAGCTCGAAGAGATTCTTGAGATTGTCCGACGGATTGGCCACTGACGGCGGAGAGATACGCGCGAGTTCTGCCGCTGTCAGGCGATTGAGATCGGTTTTGCTTTTCTGAAGGAACGGTATGCGCTTCGCGTACATGTAAAACCAAACGATGAGCGTCAGCAGCATCGTCAAGACGAAGGGGGCAAAGATCGCGGTTTGTTTCATGGTGTTGCCTTGAGGTTACTCGGTGACTGCGCGGCTGCGCATCCGGGGCCGCTGACCACAGCGGAGCCTGAAGGTTACTTAGAAGCGGCCCGCGTTGACGTCAAGAATGAATTGCGTCAGGCCGGCCATGTAAATCTGCTGATCGTCGTAGATGGCAAGGTGGCTGCCGTTTGGACAATACAAATAGCGCCCCTTTTTCACCGACTTCGCTATTTTCTCCATCTGGGCAGGCTCCATCGTGTCGTAGCGGGCACCGATGGACAGCGTTGGCACGGTGATTTTCGGCAGGTCCGCGGTTCGATCCCAGTCCGCGAGCTTGCCGCTGGCGCCCATTTCACTCGGGCCCTGCATGGGAACATAAATCTTTTTGTTGATCTTGGCGAAGGCGCGTAGGACCGGATCGGGCCACTGATCTTGCGGCATGCGCAAGATGTGATCGACGTAGAAATGCTGCATCAGCAGCTCTTCATAGCGGGGGTCGTCGTATTGGCCCTTCGCTTCCAATTGCTTGATGTCGGCGAGCGCCTTCTGATCCATGGCCGGCATGAGCACGCTGCTCGCATAGCGGTTGTATGCCGGAATGCTGGCGACCATATTTGAAATCACCAGCGCCTTCATGTTCTGCTGGTACTTGAGCGCGTACTCCAGCGCCAAGATGCCGCCCCAGGATTGGCCGTAAAGGTAGAAGTTGCTTTTGTCGAGTTTGAGCGCCTTGCGCACTTGTTCAACTTCTTCAACGAAGCGCGGCAAGTCCCAGAGTGCCGGCTGGTCCGGTTGATCGCTGTACGCGGAGCCAAGCTGATCGTAGTAGTAGTATTCGATGCCGGCATTGGGAAAGTAGCTGTCGAAGGCCTCGAAATATTCATGGGTGGCGCCCGGCCCGCCGTGCAGCAGCAAAACCTTGATGGTCGGATTGTTGCCGACGCGCTTGGTCCAGACGCGGAAAGCGCCCTTCGGTGTTTGGATTGTGATCAGCTTCACGCCGCCTGAGAGGACGTCGTCACGGCCCGATTGATCGAAATAAGCGGCCGGTGCCGCGCTCACGGATGCCGTCATCGAAGAGCCCAGGCTGCAGGCAATCGATATGAGCAGGAGGCGCAGCAGTGGATGCATGGCTTTTTCCCGTTGTTCATCGCTGTCTGCGAATGGAGACTCGCTCGCCGTAGGCTATGATCAGTCAGGAATATCACGATGCTTCTTCGCGGTCAAACATGAGGGGAAACAAAATTAACGACGGCAGCACCACACGACGAGAGTTCTTGGTTGCAGTTGGCGTTTGCATGAGTACGGCACCGCTATTCGGATGCGGTGGGGGAACGTCTGCGACTGTCGCGACGGCACTGCCTCCGCCTTCCACTCCGCAGTCGTCGGACATCACGCCAACCGTCACTTTCGACGACATCGCAACGCCGGGTTTGACGACATTTTATGGTGACCTCAGTGGCTCATCCATGCCGAACCCCGTATTTGGCTTCTCCGGAGCCGTAAGTTCCGGCGTCACCCAACTTGGACCGGCTTATCCGCGCCGCAATATGGTGAGCGCAGATACCTCCAATTCAGACACTTTTTCGCCGGGAACGATTTACGCTTCGTTCTATCACACCGGGAAGACGCTCGACCTGATTCAGTATGGCGCGAGCGACACGGTCACGGTGTATATCAATGACACATTCTTGGCTCGTTACGCCGGTGAGTTGGCAACAGGCACTGCACAGGGGGGATCAGCCAGCGACATCACGCTTGCTTCTTCCGCATCAACGGTTTCCGGTTACTACAACGAATATTACGTGCGAATCGCGGGAGGGACTGGACTTCTTGGCGAGCTAAGACAAATCGTAAGCTATGACGGCACAAGCCGGATCGCCGGCGTCGCATCGCCTTGGACCACGATGCCCGACAGCACGACGCTTTATGTTCTTCAGGACGGTACGCAGCCTTTTGTGTTGGACGGGATGACGGGATCCGTCAAATATATTCACTTGACTTGGAATCAGTCCGGCCAACGAAAAATCACGGTGGAACAAGGAGTTTTTGCCGGCGTCGCCGCCGACGGAGCCATTGCCGCGGCACCGTCATGGTCGAGCACGCCACTGATAGTCGTGGGCGACAGCTTCTGGGACGGCACGGCAGCGCCGATCAATACCCCGAGACTCATTGATACTTTTGCTCTGGGCATGGGTTGGCTTCCGACCAATCTCGGGCAAGGCGGCACGGGATTTATTTCTGGATCCGTAGGCCGCCTCAATTTCCAAGATCGGATTGCGCCCCCGCCTGAGGCATGGCGCGTAGCTCGCACGGCAACGGCTGGAACTTATACTATCGATGTTACCTTCGGCGGTGTCACGACCACCTCGGCCGCGATGGCCTTCAATGCCGGTGCAGCCGGCATAGAGGCGGCGCTCAACGTTCTGCCCAACATTTCGGGAGCCGGCGCCTCTTTCAGTGTGGTGCGCGGGGACTTCTCGACGCCGTTCATAATTGTGGGCCACGGCATGCCCGGCGCGACACTGAGCCTCGATAGCAGCGGCTTGACGGGCGGCGCAATCACGATTCTGGGCTCATATGAGGGCGATGTAGCTCCAAACGTGCCCACCGATTCAAGCGGGAATGCGCTGCCGTTTTATTTGTTGGTGCCGGGATCCGGAAACGACACCGCTTTCAGCACTGCGAAACTTCAAGCAGCGGCGACGTACGTCGCACAGCAAATCACCGCGAGGTTTCCAACGGCCATCGCGATATTTACCGGGGTATTCGGCGACTGCAATGCCGGCACGAGCATGATAGGCCCGAGTGATATTTCGCGAAATGCGGCGATTGCAGCGGCAGCCGCTTACCTGCCGAGGATTGGCGGCAAGGTGCCGTTTATCGATACGTATGCAAATGGTCTGGGCGGCCCGAAGATCATCAATGGATTGGGTACCGTGGCTGATCCGCAACCCGGAACTAACTCGAATCTGAAAAGCATCACGGCACCCGGCCATCCTACGGGGGCCGGATCGCAATTCATGTCGGATTGGCTCGTTGCGCAGGTCAAGGCGCTGATCGATTCGGCCGCGCCATAGCGGCGGCGATGACCCAGGCGGATCCGATCAAGGCGAAGTTGATCGCGTTCGCCGCCCAATTGAAGTGGGTGTGGGGATCGGTGAAAATTGTGGGCGCGTGCACCAGGATGCCGAACACGACGAACATCGCCGTCAGCCACCGGGCCGCTGCGCGCGCGAAGATGCCGGAGAGAATCGCGATGCCGGCCGCAAAATGTCCTGCCGCCGTGGCGTACGCCCAGAATGTCTGTCCCGGCGGCAGCCACGCGGGGACGAACTCGGCGGTGGGCGCAAGATAAACCAAGTGAGCCAGGCCGAACACAATCAGGCATGCGCCGAAGATGAGCCGGCCTATCTTGAGTAGGCGCGCGGCCCTGAATGCGTCGAGGTGCGCGCAGTAGGCGTAGGCGACCAGCCCCGCTGCCACGAGCGCCAACTGCTCGGCGGCCCCTGACCAAGTGACGAACACCGATGGGTGCGCGATGATGCGCGGCACGTGAAGGAGCAGCACCACCAGCGTGTACAGCGCGGTGAGTGACAAAGCGCCGAGTCCGGCACTGCGCCGCCATTGAATGGCCAAGCCTGCCATCAGAAAGGCGATGGCCACTGCATACGCCAACGCGGCTCGTCCGGGAAGCTCTTTTGGGACCGGCTGCCACACGGCTGCGAAGTCTCCCCAGACCAGACCAACCAGCCCGAGCGCGACCGCCGCCAAGCCGTAGATGCGCACACTGACGCGCCGCTCGAATATCACGTCCAGAATGAGTGCCAGCTTCATGTGGAGCCTTGATGTTGCTTGATGCGCAACTATTCTGAAAATCTTACCGGCGTCGCTCGAGGCTGTCTTGGGGAATATTGCTTAAGTTTTTAAGTGCACCGGATGGCGCATCGGCCGCCCGGGCACCGTGCATGCTGCGGCCTCAATGCCGTGCGTCGGACTCCGCCTTGTAAGCGGCCGACAACGTGCCCTTGGCGGTGGCGATCGGCAACAAGGTCGGATAGAACTGCACGAAGGTATTGTCGACGGCGGCGTGATTGGCGTGACAGGAATAGCAGTCGGCGGTTCGCGGGGTCATTTTCGCGGGCTTGGTGCTCTCGAATCCGAAGAATGCCCAACCGTCCAAATGCGCCGCGTCCTTGACATGGACTTCGCGTCCCATGACCTCGGTGCCTTGATAGTGGCCGCTCTTGTTGATCGAACCCTTGTCCTGCGCGCCGCGCACTTCCAGCACCAGCATGGTCTTGTCGGGCCACGTGCCCGTTGCCAGAAATGCCTTGTACGCGCCCGGCTCGACAAACACATTGTCAAACATGTGGTGACCGCTCATGGCGAGCGGGCTGTAGGCCATGTCGAATCCCGAGCTCAAGTACACCCACTCTCGATAGTCTTCCGGCAGCGTGAGGCGCCCATCGTCGGTGTAGACCGGACCGCGTATGGGCGTTCCGGTGGAGTCGCTCAAGGCGACCGAGCAGAGGAGGGTCATCGCAGTGGTCAGAGCAATGGTTTTGGTTTTCATGGGCACCAGTATGACCGCCGTTTTTTTATGCAATCGCGCATGCGCGAATTCAGCGCCGCTCTCTAGAACGCGGCCGGGTAGGCGCCGCCATCCAACAGAATGTTCTGACCGGTGATAAATCCGGCATGCACGCTGCACAAGAACGCGCAGGTCTGCCCGAATTCCGCCGGCGAGCCGAATCGCTTCGCAGGTATGGCCGCCATGGAGCGTGCTGCGGCCTCTGTGTCGCTCACCTGAGTTCGCTTGGCGGCCAAGCTCAAGTTATTGCGCAGGCGCGCCGTGTCGAAACTCCCCGGCAACAGATTATTGATGGTCACATTCTTGTCGGCGACGCCGCGCGCGACGCCCGCCATGAACGCGGTGAGACCGGCTCGCGCGCCGCTCGACAGGTCGAGCCCGGTGATGGGCATTTTGACGCTCATCGAGGTGATATTGACGATCCGGCCGAAGCCGCGCGTCGACATCGAATCGATGACCTTTTGAATGAGTTCGATGGGCGTCACCATGTTCGAGGTGACCCCGTCGAGCATGGCCTTGCGGTCCAGCTCGCGAAAATTGCGCACCGGCGGTCCGCCGTTGTTGTTGATGAGGATGTCGGGGTTGGGGCAGGCCTGCAGCAGTGCCGCCTGGCCTTCGGCGGTGGAGACGTCGGCTACGACGGGTGTCACGGCAACGCCCCAGGCTTCGCGGATTTCCTGCGCCGTTTGTTCAAGGAGCGGTTGATGGCGTCCATTGATCACCAGCGCGACGCCGGCTTCGGCAAGCGCTTGCGCACAGCCTTTTCCCAATCCCTGACTCGATGCGCAGACGATCGCGGTTCGCCCGCGGATACCTAAATCCATAACGTTTCCTCAAGCTTGCAGTGAAAGCGCTTAGAATCGTATAGCCGTATGCAGCATTCATGCAACCGGCGGAGGTGTTTCAATGCCCATTGAGCGAAGTCAAGGCGGACCGCGCATCGCTTTCGTCACCTCTCCGGAACTGCTGGCGGTGCTCGAAGAATTGAAGCAGCGCGAGCCTATCTTTCATCATCCCGAGTTCGGTACGACGCGCCGGGATTACGAGAACATGACGGACCCTGAGTTTTGGGAAGTCGGTGCATCGGGCCGGCGCTACAGCCGCGAGTTCGTGCTGGAGACGCTCGAGAATAGACTGCCGGACCCCGACGAATCCAAATGGCTGACGCGCGATTTTCAGTGCCGCGAGATCGCCGCCGACAACTACCTGATCACCTATACCCTGATACAGGGCCCCCGCGTTACCCGCCGCGCCACGCTCTGGCGCAGGAGCGCCTCCGGCTGGAGGGTGCTGTATCACCAGGGCACGCTCGTCGAGCCGCAGCCGTAAACTGCGCGTTCCCATGCTGAAGCTGCAACACATTGACAAGAGCTTTGAGGGCAAGCCGGTGCTGTCCGATGTGACCCTCACGGTTCCGCAAGGCGCCACGCATGCCTTGATCGGATCGAGCGGCTCGGGGAAAACCACGATGCTGCGGATTACTCTGGGACTGATTCCTTTCGATAAGGGCTATGTGAAAATCGACGATCATGCGTTGCTGTCATTCACACCCGTTCAATGGGCCGATCGCATCGGCTACGTACCCCAGGATGGCGGTCTCTTCCCGCATATCACGGGTTTTCGCAATGTGTCGTTGATTGCGACGCTGCGGGGTTGGGGGAGGCAAAAGATCGCGGACCGGGTCGAGGAATTGCGCAGGCTGGTCGATCTGGATCCGGCGGTCTTGGGCAGTTTTCCGTTTGAAATGAGCGGCGGCCAGCAACAGCGCGTCGCCATCATGCGCGCCGCGATGATGGATCCGGCGGTGATGTTGCTCGATGAACCGATGGCGGCGCTCGATCCCCTCATCCGGCGCAGCCTGCAGCGGGAACTGAAATCCATTTTTCAGCGCTTGGGCAAGACCGTGCTCTTGGTGACCCATGATCTGGGGGAGGCGGTCTATCTGGCCGAAGCTATCACGCTGCTGCACGAGGGCAGGGTCGTGCAAAGCGGCGCCTATCGGGATTTGCTGCTGCATCCCGCCGATCCCTTCGTGACGCAGTTCATCAATGCGCAGCGCACCTTGCCGGACGCGGCGGAGATCACATGAAGAGCGCGCTGCTGGCCGGTTGTGTCGCGGCAATGTTCGGCCTGCTTCCTGCGGGCGTCGTTGCCGCCGATGCCATCGTCGTCGGTTCAAAGGCATTCACTGAAGGCTACGTGTTGGGCGAGATTGCGGCACAGACCATTGAATCCGCATCGACCGTACCGGTGAAGCGAAAACTCGGCATGGGCAGCACCGGGATTTTGTTCGAGGCCTTGAAAAGCGGAGGCATCGATGTGTATTCGGACTACACCGGCACGCTCGCGGAAGCCATCCTCAAGCGCCCGGACTTGAAATCCGTCGAGGACATTCAGCAAGCATTGCTCGCCATGGATCTGGTGATGTCCGGGCCGTTGGGATTCGATGACACCTACGCCCTGGCCGTCAAGGAGTCCTTCGCCGAGCAGCATCAGCTGCGCACCATCAGCGATCTGGCCGGAGTCGAAGACAAAATCCGCGCGGCATTCAGTTATGAATTCATGGACCGCAAGGACGGGTTTCAGGGGATGGCCGCGAGCTATCGTCTGCACTTTGCGCCGCGAAACGTGAGCCGTATGGAGCACAGTCTCACCTATCAGGCGATCGATGACGGCGCGGTCGACTTGATCGATCTGTATTCCACCGATGCCAAGATCGAGAAGTCGCAGCTGCGCGTGCTCAAGGACGATCGCGGCTACTTTCCGGTGTACCAAGCGGTTTGGGTGGCACGCAAAGCCTTCACCGAGCAGCATCCGCTCGAATGGCAGGCGCTGCTGAATCTGCAAGGTTCGATCAGCGAGCGGGTCATGATCGACATGAACGCGCAGGCTGACATTCAGCACCTGAGCTTCGCGAAAATTGCCGCCGAGCATTTAGGATCCGAGGCGCCACGCTCGCAAAGCCTGAAAAGCAGTATTCTGCAGCGCACGCGCGAGCATTTATGGTTGGTGGGCATAGCGCTGCTGTTTTCCGTTCTCGTCGGCATCCCGTTAGGATTGGTTGCCGTGCGCTTTCACGCCGCCGGACAGGCCATCCTCATCTTCAGTGCGCTGATTCAAACCGTGCCCTCGCTGGCGCTGCTATGTTTTCTGATTCCGCTGTTCGGCGTCGGCATGAAACCGGCGCTGGCGGCGCTGTGCATGTACAGCTTGCTGCCCGTGGTGCTCAATACCTTCACCGGCATCCGCAGCATCGATCCGAAGCACGTGGAAAACGCGCGCGCATTTGGCATGACGGCCAGGCAAATACTGCTGCGCATCGTGCTGCCGCTGGCGAGCCCGACCGTGCTCGCCGGCATCAAAACGGCCACCATCGTCAGCATCGGCACCGCGACGCTCGCGGCCTTGGTGGGGGCCGGGGGCTATGGCGCGCCGATCGTGTCCGGGCTTTCATTGAATGACGTGCCCACCATCCTGACCGGCGCCATTCCCGCCGCCCTCATGGCCCTCATCGCCTACGGCATTTTCGAGCTCCTTGGGTTGGTGCTGATTCCAGCCGGTCTGCGCAAGCAGTCCTAAATCGCCCGACAGGGCACCCGATAGGCGGATTTCCACCCAATAAACCGGACTTCCTACGAAACGCAACTGCAATGTAAATAATAATGATTCGTGTTAGCATTAAACTGACAATCAGTTTAGGGATAGCCGAATGCCTCCATGCCGCACCTCATCGGCCGGCGCCTCAGGCGCCGCCATCCACACCGCATGAATTCCACCCCGATCACATCGCTGCTGGGTCAAATGAGCACGCCGCGCTTGAAGGCGTTGTTTGCGCAAGATGCGCGTCGCGCCGCCGACTGGGTGTTCGTCGCCGCTGCCGAAGGTCTGCCGCAGGCGCAAGTCTGCTACGGCCGTATGCTGCTCGAGGGGACCGGTTTACCGCAGGATCCCGTGCAAGCGCTCAAGTGGTTCCGCCGTGCGGCCTCGAGCGGCGATAGCGATGCCATCAACATGGTCGGGCGCTGCCTCGATCAGGGTTGGGGCGCGCCCGAAGATCCGGTGGCGGCCGCGGAACACTTCCGGCGCGCCGCGGATGCGGGCCATGCGTGGGCGCAGTACAACATGGGTCATATGTACCTGGACGGCCGGGGTGTCGCGCGCGATCGACTGCTGGCGTACCGCTACTATTTAATGGCAGCCGAGCAGCAGCATGAGCGGGCGATGAGTTTGGTGGGCCGATGTTGCGAAGAGGGTTGGGGAACCCCGCGAAACTTGGACGCCGCGGCCGATTGGTATCGGCGCTCTGCCGAGGCTGGATATTTCCGCGGCCAGTACAATTGGGCCAGCCTGCTGCTCAAAGCCGGCCGCCTCGAAGAAGCTGCCGCCTGGTTCGAACGTGCGGCGGTGGGCGGCACGGCGGCGATGCGCCGCGCCGTCGTGGAACTGATTGCCCGCGCCGGCGCGCCGCGGGCGCTGCGGAGTCTGAGCACGCGTCTGCAAGCGGGGCGTTTGTCGCCCGCGAGTGCTTGACGGTGATCCTGCGCATTCCGAAAGTATTGAACGAGGAACAACTGGCGACGGTTCGCGCCTCGCTCAATGGCGAGACCGCGCCGTGGGTGGACGGCCGCGCCACCGCGGGATTTCAGGGCGCCGCGGTGAAGAGTAATGAGCAGCTCGATGAAGCCAGTCCCATGGCCCGCGAGCTCGGCAATTTCATTCTGTCGCAATTGGAGCGCAATGCGCTGTTCATCAGTGCGGTGTTGCCCAACAAAGTCTATCCGCCGATGTTCAATCGCTATGGCGAGGGCATGCATTTTGGCACGCATGTCGACGGCACAGTGCGCATGATCCCCGGTAGTCACCAAAAACTGCGCACCGACCTGTCGGCGACCCTGTTCCTATCCGCTCAGCAAGACTACGGCGGCGGCGAGCTCATCGTCGAGAGCGACTTCGGCAGCCAGAGCGCGAAATTGGCGGCCGGCGACATGATCGTGTACGCCTCGACCTCGCGCCATCGCGTGAATGAAGTCACGCGCGGGCAGCGGCTCGCCAGCGTGTTCTGGATTCAAAGTCTGATTCGCGATGATGCGCGGCGAGCGCAGCTGTTCGAACTCGACGGCACGATCCAGCGCCTGACTTCCACCGGCGCGGATTCCGATTCGCTGGTGCGCTTGACGGCGCACTACCACGGACTGCTGAGGGCGTGGACGGAGATATAGAGCCAGCGCGGGACCGCGGTGTCGCCTCATTGACTAACTGTAGCGTCGCGGAAACAGAATGCGAAAGCTGGTGCCCACATTGGGCTCGGATTTCAGCTCGATTGTGGCATCCAACATGTCGCAGAGTCGCTTCACGATGGAAAGGCCGATGCCTTCGCCGGCTTGTTCTCGCCGCGAATTGCCGGCCTCGTCCTTTGCATTGGCGTCCCGCACCGAATCGCCGGGTGATGGGGATTGATCCGGCCGCTCCAGAGCGCCTGCCAATGGCTTGCCCGATCTTGTGTGAAGGCCCGGTCCCGTATCGACAACGCACAGTTCCCAGCGCTTGGCATCATTCGCGTCGCTATTGCCCCAGTTCACGGTGATGCCGCCCTCTTGGGTGTATTTGACGGCATTGAGTATTAGATTTTGCGCAATTCGCCGTATCTTGGTCGCATCGCCGTCGGCTGCGAAGCCGGCCGGTCCTTGGCAACGCAGGAACAGCCGGCGCTGCTGCGCAAGAGGTTGAATGCCTTCGCACAACTGCTGCATGATGCTCGAGACGTCGATGGGTTCAATGCGGCGCTCCTCGCGGCCGGCTTGCAAACGCGCAAGACTGGTCACGTCATCCAGCAGATGATGCAGCGAAGTCACGCTGCGCATGAGGATGCGAACGAAATCGTCCCGGGAGGACTCCTGCAGTTTGCTGTTGGTGAGCCCTACGGTTGCGTTAGCAACAACACCCAAGTTGCCGCGCAGATCGTGCGCCGCCTGGCGCCATAAATCGCCTCGCTGCTGCTCTACGGCGCGCACGTCGACGAGTGCGCTTTCCAGATCTCTTACGTGTCCGGCGGCCTCCTGCTGTCGCAGCTGAAAGTACTGTCCGACGCTCTCTTCGATCCCGGTGCTGCACAGCGCGGCCCACATTCGATGCGCAGTCGCCACGGTCACGCGCGATAGTTGAGGATTGGCCGTCGTGTATTCTTGCAGCTCAGCCACCATACATTCATTGAGCTTCCCGAGTTCGCGGGTGACTTCGCGCAAATCATATCCTTGCTGCCACCGCTGCAATCCATGAGCCGCCGCCGGGCGATGTGCCACATCGCTCATATGCTTCGAATCACCGCCGGCAGGACCGGCCAGTACCCGCACAAAGGTCACGAGCAGAGCGGGGATGTGATCGTACAAATCCTCACGAGGCAAGGCGTCGCTGGTGGTCAATCGCGGGTCTTTTTTCACCGCGGTTCGCCACGCCTGCAGAATGGCCTCGCGGCGGGAATTTAGGTGCTGCGCAAGGCCCGCGAGGTCCGCGTTTGGTTGAGTCATTGGCTCTCCCCATTGTGAGTCGACTCGAACCGGCTCTTCTATTATGCAGCCGATGTCCTCAAGCGTAGCACGGTGTCACTTGTCAGGCGCGACGTGCGGCACCGCGGCATCGCCCGCGTTTTTTAGGCCTTCGCACCCCGCAGCTGCCACAGCAGAAAGGCGTACGTGTCCGCCGCTTCGCGATCCTGCTGCGCGCGCGTTGAGCCAATGCCGTGGCCTGCGTCGTAATCGACGCGCAGCAGAATCGGCTTGCCGGAGGTCGTTGCCACCTGCAGTCGCGCCGTCATTTTTCCCAAGTGAAATGGCGCGACGCGGGGGTCGGTGACGCCGGTGGTCAAGAGCACCGCGGGGTAGGGCGTGCCATCCTTCACCGATTGATAGCTGTCGATGCTCTTGAGCGCTTTGTAGCCGTTAGGATCGGAGATGGCGCCCCATTCCGGTTCTTCGCCATAGCCGTTCTGCTCGACGACATAGCGCAGGGGATTCGACCAGCCCACGCCGTCGATCACGGCGGCAAACAGATCGGGCCGCTCGGTCATGGCGCGCCCGACGGTGATGCCGCCGGCGGAGCGGCCGCCGATCGCCAGATGCTTCGATGAGGTGTACTTCTTCTCGATCAGTGCCTCGCAGACCGCGATCAAATCGCGCCAGGTGTTGGGCTTGTTGACGAGTTGTCCTGCCTTGTGCCATTCACGGCCATATTCGCCGCCGCCGCGCACATTGGCATAGCCGACGATGGCGCCGGCATCGGCCAACGCCAGGCTTCGGCCGGCGAAGGTCGGCGTGTAGGCCGCCAGGCCATACGAGCCGTAGGCGGAAATCCAAGTCGGATTCTTTCCGTCCGGCTTCAAATTCTTGCGATAGATCAGCGTGTACGGAATCTTGACGCCATCCTTGGCGGTGGCGAAGAAACGCTTGGCCTCGTAGGCGCTGACATCGATGGCGGGTTTGGGTGTGATGCCGGTATCGGCGAGACGGCCGGTGGTGTCAACGGACCAAATGCCCGCGGGAGTGAGCCAGCCTTGCAGCGAAATCAGGACGCCATCTTCATTCGGCACGGCGAACACGGCGCCAATCGTGCCGTCGAAGGGCAGCGCGATGTCGGTGACTTTGCCGTGACTCAGGCGCTGCAAGCGGCTGATGCCGCCATCCATGATTTGAAGATACATGCCGTCGCGCGCCCGCACGATATTCTCCAAGACCAGCGCGCTCTGCGGCACCACCACTGTGCCGCTTGCTATGCTCGGCGCGGCGGCGGAGGTTTTGACGATGCGGCCGCGCGGCGAGCCCTTGTTGACCAGCAGGTACAAGTCGTTGCCGTCGAGTTCGAGATCGGTCACCTCATCCTCGAAGCCGGCGAAAGAAATCCACTTCGCCTTGCCGGTAATCGCATCGGCAAGCGGTGCGATGAAGCAGCGAGCTTCCGGCCGCACATCCGCCAGCTGCAAAATCGCGTAGCTAGAACCAGGCGACGTGAGGATAGTGGGAACCTGAATCTTGTCGTAATTGATCCCGGCGACGAAACCCCGCTTCATGAGAATGGGATCGGACTTGGGATCCGTGCCCAGTTTGTGGAAGCGTGCCTGGGCATCGAGATAGCGCTCGGGCGTGGCCACCGCCCCGGTGAGCTGGGTGTAAAAGAACCCGCTGGCGTCATCGAGCCACCGCGGATTCGCGCCCTCGGTGTTGGGAATGGTTTCCGGCAGATCTTTACCGTCGGCGACGGTGAGAACATGCAGCAGCGAGTCCTCGCTGCCGTCCTTCGACAGACCGTACACCACGTATTTTCCGTCGGGCGATGCGCGCCACCAGTCCAGCGACACGTGACTCTTTGCGCTGCTCATCGCGATCGGATCAACCAGCACGCGATCTGGGCCGCCCGTCCCTTGGCGAACGAACAGCTTGAAATTGTCCGCACCCAGGAGCCGCTGTTGGATGAAAGTCATGCCGCCCGCGCGCTGCACCCGGGATGTCGCCACCGACTCGCCCGACAGTTGCTCGATGCGCTTGAGCAATGCGGCGCGCCCGGGCAGGGCATCGATCACCGCCCGGGTATGGTCGTTCTGTCCCTTGAGAAACGGCAACCAGTCGGGATCCTTGCTGTTCTCCATCCACCGATAGGGATCGCTCAAGGTCTCGCCGAAGTAGGTATCGCGAACCACCTCGATTCTGGCCACCGGCGCCGCAGGCACCGTGTCTTTGGCGGCGGCCGCCCACAGGCTTGGCGGTATGAGCGACATCGACAAAGCACCGGCACTGCCGGCGAGGAACTGGCGGCGATCGAAATCCTTGGTCATGCGTTACTACTCTTGCTGGGGTCGTTTAAATCGGGTCGCACCGAAAGTGTAGCATCGCTCACTGCAACTCAACTTACGGGCCTACCATTCGATGGATCGCTGCTTCCAACACCTCGTCGCGGCCGGCGCGAATACCCGCGATCGTGGGACGCACGACAATGTCGGGGACGATGCCTATTCGTTGCGTGGGTTTGTGATCTGGATGAAAGACGCCGATTCCGCTGATCATCGACTGCAATCGGCCCGGCAGCGGAATTCCTGAGACATTTCCGTCGGTGCCGGCCGTCGTGCTGCCGATGATGATCGCTCCGGGCGCGGCGCGAAACGCCATCGCCGTGGTTTCTGACTGGCTCTGAGAGTTCTCGTCCACCAGGATCAGAATTTTCCCAGAATAGTGCGGCAAGTCAGGCGTAATCGTCCCTCCGGTTCTCCAATGAAACGCACCTGGATTCACGATATCGGTGAATGTATTGCTCGCAAATACAGTGGGGTTGCTGACCAGGTGCGATCCTAATGGGTAGGCAACAAACTCGGATGGATAATTGCGAATGTCGATGATGAGACCCTTGGTGTCCGCAGCGGCCTCGATATATGCGCTCACTTGATCAATTTTGACGGAGGAGAGCTTCAAATAGGCGACGTTGCCGGCGAGCATTTGAAACGTTTCACCAGGCAGGTCATGGCGCCGGTCTCGGGTCAGATCCAGCTTTGCCAAGGGTACGCGTTCCGCGTTGAACTCGAGCGTGCCGCTACCGCGCAATACCGCGACAGAGACTTCACCACACTTGCCGCGAGTGAGCGAACGTCCGATGTCGCGCAGTCGGCCCGCTTCGTTGGAGGCGGCATAGTAGGGCGCGATTTCCGATACCAGCTTCGTTACCGGTTGACCGTCGATCTTCGTGACGACATCGCCAATCTGCAGCCCGGATTTCTTGGCAAGCTCATCCGACGTGTTCCCGGTGACCACGGGGCGGTTTTCGACGAAGCGCAAGTTCACGGGGAGCTGACAATCGCCGATCGGCGGCCGTACCCGCAGTGAACTCAAGAGGTTGGCGTGGCCGTCTTGAATGGCCGCGATCACCAACATCAGTTGGCGTTGATAGTCGTCAGAGTCTTTTGCCAGAACCACGCGGGGAATGAAGTCACGGAGTACTCGATTCCAATCGCTGATCAGATTTCGATAGGGAGACCAATATTCAACAATATTCCAGAAGCGAAAAAGGGCCAGCAGCTGGATGCCGGCATCCGGCACCTTCAGCGCGCCGTACGTCAGTTCGTCGTCGAACGACGGTTGTCCATTGGGCGCTCTGGAAACATAGAACTGTCTATCGCGGACCGGTCGGTTGACGTAAATCCTCTGTAGCGCGCGACTTAAGTCGCGTCCGAGATATCGCTGGTCCGCAATCCACTTCAGGTCGGGTCGCAAATGCAAGTCGGCGGTCTCCAGCGTCGCACATGGCGAACAGGGAGCGACGGACCCCACATCAGCTACCCATTGGGCCAAGGCCGCATTACTCGCAACTCGATCGGTTGCCGCCAGGACTTTCGGCAATACCCGAAACAAATCGTAGTCCCAATTGCGCCGGCCCGAGGTTATGTCGGGATGGTGGTATTTGAGAAAACCCCATACTTTGCCCAACGCAGCCAAGTTACCGATCTGGACCTTGGAGAGTTCGTCCACGCGGATTCCGGACCCCTTATCGAACTCGTGATCGAGTTCAAAGCCCGAGAGCGGAATATCGACGTGGGGTGCATCCAATATTGGCTTACCGTCGATGAGCAGTTGCAGGTCATCGACCCAGACGGTTCCCCTGCCCGATAGCAAAGCACCAATCGCGAGTTCCCTCGCTTCCGGACGCAAAGGCAGGCGGATGGTATATTCGGTCCAGTCACTCGTTCCCTTGATTGTTTGGCTGCTCATGTCGCTGAGAACCAGGTTCTTTACAACGGCACCGTCCTCGCGCATCAACAATCCCGCAAAGCCTTTCACGTCTCGAGTACGGAGGAAGCCGCGAAGTTCTATCGTGGTTCCCAGAAAATCAATCGGAATGAGTGTCTCGAAACCGGAGAACGCGGCGGGACTGTCAGTGTTGCGTTCGATTCGTGCCGACCATTGACCGCTGTGAACGATCGAACGGTCTGTGAAGACCGTCGAAGATTGCGAGGCTTTCCAACCGGCTGGAACGCCGCCGTCTTGCGGCATTTCGAAATTCAATAGTGATTGCAGTTGGCTTCGCTCCGGGCGCAGAGCCATCGGATCGCGACTCGGTTCTTCGGCAACTGGCGATTGAGCGGCCGGCGATTGCGCGTGGACTGCAGACACCGCGACACTTGCCAGGACAAGACATGCGGCTAATTTCCAACCTGACAGTCGGCGTACCATGGCGATTCCCTTCTCGAGCTCAGAATCCCTAATTGCCATCAATGGCGAGAGTATGGGATTTTACTGTTCAGGGGATGCGGGTCAAATGGCCCGATCTCATCGCATGCAGCCCCTGAAAATGCACTTTAATGTCGACTACCGCACGGTGGGCTGAGCCGGCAGCCTGTTTAAATGCAATGTTGGGCGTCATTCGAGCGCATCGACCCTTAAAATGGGGGGTCTTGCGTTCGGTCGAAGTGCCGTTTTTGGTCACGAATTTAGATGAAAAAGCAATTGCCGGTCTTTCTAAAAGTGCAGGTCGCGTTCGGCGCGGTGATGACCGTGCTTCTGGTCGTCGGCATCGTCGCTTACCGCAGCGTTCTGGCCTCCTCTGAAAGTGCCCAAAGGGCCCAGCATACGGATGAGGTTCTCGAGCATCTCGCAAACTTGCGCTTGGGGATGGAAAATGTTGAGAGCGGGTATCGTGAATTCGCCTTGAGCGGCGCTGACTCCTTTCTCCAATGGTCGCGCACCAATGCATCGTTGGTTGATAAGGAACAAAGCGCCCTGCGGGCACTGACGGCGGATAACCCACATCAGCAACGTCGCCTAAGCATAGTCACCGATGTGCTGCAGCGGATGGTCCAGCGTGGTGACTCAATCGTCAGAATGAGGGGGACGCCGGCTGCCGAGGATACGGCGGCCCTCATTCGCAGCGGGCAGGACGATCCCCTTCTGAACGCATATCGCGGCGCGGTGCGTGACATGGAGGCGGAAGAGCAGCAGCTGCTGCGCGAACGCAAAGCAGCGGCCGTAAGCCGCTTTCGTGAGGCCCAAGTCGCCTTGATCCTGGGAAGCACCCTGGCTCTATTGATCGCCGCTGTCTGCGGTTGGCAGGTGGCGAGGGACCGAACCGAGCGGAAGGGCGCGGAAGATAGGCTCAAGCGCCTCAATCGCCTGTACGCAATGGTCACCGGCATAACCACATCCACGGTGCGGGTGCGCGATCGCGCAGACCTTTTCAACCGCTCCTGCCGGACTGCGGTCGAGCATGGCGAATTCGAAATGGCCTGGATAGCTATCGTCGATCCCACCGAGAACCGGATTGTTCCGGTGGCCTGGGCGGGTCGCGACGAGCCGGCCATGTCCGTAATCAAGGCCCATTTCGCATCGAGCGAGGGTACGCTGGAAGGGAATACGTTGGCCGCGAGGGCGATCAGAGAGAAAGCGGCAGTTGTCTCCAACGATGTACAGACCGACGAAAGGCTCGTATTCGGCAAGATGCACGCCGAGTCGGGAATTCGCTCGCTGGCCGTAATTCCGCTGATTGTCTCGGACAATGCAATCGGTGTATTCACGCTGTACACGAGCAAACCGGAATTCTTCGACGCAGCGGGCTTGCTGCTATTGACCGAACTGGCGGGCAATGTCGCGTTCGCCATCGATCATCTCGAACGGCAGGAGCGGCTCGATCGCCTCTATTACTACGATACGCTCACGGGACTCGCGAACCGACGGTCGTTTCTCGAGCGCGTCACACAGTACATGCTGACTGCCGCCGACGATGGCCACAAGATGGCCGTGTTTCTGATCGATCTGGAGCGGTTCAAGAAACTCAACGACAGCCTGGGCCGGTCAGCCGGTGACGCGCTTCTGAAGCAAGTGGCCGAGTGGCTGGCTCAGAACGCCAAGAACGTCAATTTCGTTGCGCGCCTCGATGCAGATCATTTCGCCGTTGCGCTGCCCAAAGTCACGTACGAGGCGAACGTCGCGCGGGTGCTCGAGGAAACGATCGCGGCTTTTATGAAGCATGAGTTCAGCCTGGACGATGCCGTGTACCGGATGGCCGCCAAAATTGGCGTCGCCGTGTTCCCCGATGACGGCACTGACGCCGATACGTTGTTCAACAATGCCGAGGCGGCGCTGAAGAAAGCCAAGGCGAGCCGCGACCGATACCTGTTTTACGCGCAGAAAATGACTGAAACCGTGGCCATGAGTCTGGGCATAGAAAATCGCCTACGACGAGCTCTCGAAAGAGAAGAATTTGTACTTCACTACCAGCCCAAGGTAAACATCGTAAGCGGTAAGCTGACGGGGGCCGAGGCCTTGATCCGATGGAACGATCCAGTGTCCGGCCTAACTCCGCCCGGTCGCTTCATTCCGATCCTCGAAGAAACCGGGTTAATTCATGAAGTAGGGCGTTGGGTGCTGCGCCAAGCGATTGCGGACTACCAGCGTTGGCGCAATGACGGTCTCCCGGCCGTGCGCATCGCGGTGAATGTGTCGCCGCTGCAACTGCGCAATAGAAATTTCGCCGCGGAGATCCAGCAGGCCATCAGTGTGGCCGCAGACGCAGCAGCGGGGCTTCAGTTGGAGATCACGGAGAGCGTGATCATGCAGGACGTCAATCACAGCATCGGCAGCCTGCTCGCAATTCGCGAATTGGGCGTCACGATTGCCATCGACGACTTTGGCACCGGCTTCTCCTCGCTCAACTACCTGGCAAAACTGCCCGTCGACACGCTCAAGATCGATCGCTCGTTCGTGGTGGAGATGGTTTCGGCAACAGGCGGCCTGACACTGGTCTCGGTCATCATCAATCTGGCGCACGCGTTAAAGCTCAACACAGTGGCGGAGGGTGTTGAGACGGAGGAGCAATTGCGTCAGCTCCGATTACTGGGCTGCGACGAAATGCAAGGTTATCTCTTTGGCAAGCCGGTTCCGGTCGAGAGTTTCGAACAGAAATATATGCGCGCGAGCTCATCACTAATAAGCTAATCGAGAGGCGTTCTCGTATTCCATTTGTAGGGGATTGCCACAATGCGACCTGGTTGGCTAGACGCAACGCACAAAGCCCCATACGATCAAAATCCAGTTGTGATCCTTGCGGAGACGTTAGCCGGCTGCCGCCGGCAGGCAGGGATGAAAACGACGTCAAGGAGGGCGAATGCAGGTGCGAAATCTGAGCGTGGCGGCGTGGGTCGCCGGCACGCTGCTGGGCGCTGCAACCGCGTGGGCGGGGCCTGCCGTGCAGGAGCTCAAGGACCTTTCCATCGAAGAGTTGAGCAACATCGAGATTACCTCGGTGTCAAAGCGCGACGAGAAGCTGTCTGACGCGCCGACGTCGGTTTTCGTAATAACCTCCGAGGACATCCGCCGCTCCGGGGTAACCAGTCTGCCCGAGGCACTGCGCCTTGCACCGAATCTTCAAGTTGCGCACGTAAACGCCAACGAATACGCCATCAGTGCTCGCGGATTCAACAGTTCGTCTGCCAACAAGCTCTTGGTGCTCATCGACGGGCGATCGGTGTATTCGCCGTTGTTTTCCGGCGTGTTCTGGGACGTGCAGAACGTAATGATCGAGGATATCGAGCGCATTGAAGTCATCAGCGGCCCGGGCGGCACATTGTGGGGTGTCAACGCAGTCAACGGCGTGATCAACGTCATCACTCGCTCTGCCGCGCAAACTCAGGGCGGCCTGGTGGTCGCCGGCGGCGGTAACCGTGAGGATCGCGCCAGCGTTCGATATGGCGGGAACTTCGGCAACGATGTGAATTTTCGCGTCTATGCAACGCACTTCGATATTCAGCACACCGAGACGCAGTCGGGCGAGACTAAAGATGACGCCGCTCATCAGAGCCAGGTCGGATTTAGGGCTGACTGGCAGCGCGATGCCGACTCTCTGATGGTTAAGGGAGACGCCTACACCGGCCGGGAAGGGCAACCACCGCCAGGTTCCATTTCGATTTCGGGCGTGACGCTTGCGCTGGGGGAAATCTCGGTGTCCGGCGCCAACATGATCAGCCGGTGGGAGCACAGTTGGGAAGGCGTCGGCGCCCTCTCCGTGCAGGCGTACTACGATCACACGGAGCGCAGCGTACCCCCGACGTTTGAGGACTCGCAGGGCATCGTCGATTTACAGCTACAGTATTCCGCAAATCCGATCGGCGCGCATACGGCGGTGTGGGGAGCCGAGTATCGCTACGGCATGGACCGGGTAACCAACAGCACGTATATCGCACTGCTGCCACCAAACCTCGATCAAACCTGGGCCAGCCTGTTTGCACAAGACGAGATCGCGCTGCTCGATGGATTGCGTCTGACACTGGGCGTGCGCACCGAGCACAACGACTACACCGGCACGCAGTTCCTGCCGACCGCCCGTCTCGCGTGGAAGTGGGCGCCCAATGAAATGCTCTGGGCCGCCGCATCGCGTACTGATCGGGCTCCCTCGCGGCTTGATCACGACCCCTTTGTTCCGGGCCAGCCACCATTTCTGTTGCGCGGTGGGCCAAACGTCCTTTCCGAAACCGCCGACGACTATGAGATCGGCTATCGCGGGCAAATCACCAGTGCCGCGTCGTTCTCGGCGACTGTCTATCACACGATCTATGATCGACTTCGCACCACGCAAATCGACCCCACCTTCACCTATCTCTACTATGGCAACGGCATGCAAGGAACGACCTCGGGTCTCGAGCTGTGGGGCAGCTACCAGGTCACGCCGATCTGGCGATTGAATGCCGGGTTTAACCGCTTGCGCCAGGATTTGAAGCTCACGCCCTACAGCGTTGATATCGGCACCCTACAGGCCGACGAAGGCGCCAATCCGTCGCAGTGGGAGGTATTGCGGTCCTCGCTCGATCTAGGGCCGCGAACCGAGTTCGATGTCACGCTGCGCCATGTCGGCGCTTTGTCGCAACCGGTCGTGCCGAGCTACACGGCGTTGGATCTGCGGCTCGGCTGGCAGCTGCGTTCAAATGTCGATCTATCGATCACGGGCCAGAATCTGCTGGACAGTGGCCATGGCGAGTTTACCGATGTCGCGACGCGCACCTACTTCAAGCGCGCCGTGTTTCTAAAGGTGGAGTGCCGACTGTGACTCCGGACGTGCAGCCCCTGCAATAGCGATAAGGCGACAAGCCCAGCCCTCCCGAATTTTTACCGGTCCTGGTCCCTATGCTCCGCGTCGTACATTGCTCTAATCCAGGCAGCGATGCTTTCTAGGCACTTGAATTTATCGCAGGAGGGCGGGTGTGACATCTCTGCCTAGACCTAATTTGACATCAGCTCTTCAATGTATATACTTGTTTATACATCGAGGGCTCATCATGTCGAAGAGCGCAACGCTCACGCTGCAGCAATGGGGTAACAGCCTGGCGGTACGAATTCCGGCGGCTGTCGCTCGTTCGGCCCGATTTAAGGTGGGTCAGCCTGTTGAGGTGTCCGCGCAGGACTCCAATGTGTTGGTCAAGTCCTTGGGCGAGGCGCGGTTAACGCTCGCGCAAAAACTAGCGGCGTACGATCCAGATCTTCACGGCAGCGAAGTCATGGTTACCACTCAGGTGGGGACAGAGGCGTTTTGATGGCTGCCCGCAAGGCCTGGTGTCCGGACCGTCGCGACATGATTTGGATCGATTGCAATCCTCAGGCCGGCCGTGAAATGAAGGATGTCCATCCTCTTGTTGTTCTTTCGACAAGAGAATTTAACGAACGAACAGGGATCGTCATTGGACTACCGATGACGACGGTCGCATATAACGATACCAATCCTTTCGCCGTGAAGTTCAAAGGCCCAAGGGGCGTAGCCAGTTACATCCTCGGCCATCAGCCGAAGTCCTTCGACTGGCGCGCTAGAAATGCCAAGCCGCACCGGCTTAGGAAGGTGCCATTGGATTCGTACACTCAAGCTTGTGAGACACTTAACCAAATCATCGAGCTCGGAGGGTAGGAAAGGTCTGGCCTGAGTGATCGCGACTCCGTGCCATCAATTCTTCCTGTCTAAGCGCTCAAGCGTCGCTGATTTCTTTTCGTTCAGCGTAATACTTGACGGCGCAGTTCTAACCGACCCTCAGTCCGCCAAATTGAGCTTCTTCAATAGCGCGCCATAGCGCGGATCTTCTTTCAGGCCGGCGAGCAGCGGGTCATAGGCAATGCCGTTCAGGCCGCTATCGCGCTGTTGGTAGGCGCGCTCCAACCATTCAAAGGCTTTGTCTTTCTCGCCGCGCCAGGCATAGACATCGCCGACCTGGTAGGCCATGTTGCCGGCGTGCTTGGCGATCAGGTCTTTGAGCGCCTGCTGCGACTGCTGCTCATGGCCGTTGGCGTATTCGATCATGGCGTCGCCCATGCGGCGGACGCCGTCGCCGCCCAGCTTTTGGAACTCCGCCAGTGCGTCGGTAAGCCTTCCTTGCAGCATGTTGAGTTGCCCGAGCGCGAAGTGGAAGGCATCGTTGGACGGCGTGATGGCCAGTGCGCGCTCGAGGGCGTGGCGCGCCGCGGGGTAGTCGCGGCTCTCGGTGAGAAACAATCCCACATTGGCCCAGGCGTAACCGTTCAAGGGATCTAGTTCGATGGCCTTGTTCATCGCTGCGATCGCTTGGGGCATCTTGCCGAAGGCGGCGACCTGCGCGCCGTACAAGCCTTGCACTCGGCTGTCGCCGGGCGTGAGCGCCACCGCTTGCTCGCTATCGGCGCGGGCGCCGGCGAAGTCCAAAGTCTCCAGACGGAGTTGCGCCCGCGCACGATAGGCATCGGCGAGTTGCGGGGCCAGCTCGAGTGCCTTTTCCGCGCCATCTCGCGCCAAGGAAAATCGCGCGGTGTCCTGCGTGGAAGTGGCCATGGCCGTTTCGGCGAACGATAGGCCTGCGTAAGCCGCCGCAAAGCCGGGATCGAGCGCGATCGCCCGGCGATAGGCGGCAACAGCCCGCTCAGTGTCTTCCAGATTGCCGCGGCGGCCGAATTGCCGGGCCAGCAAAAACTGGTTGTAGGCTTCAGGATTGTCGCTGCGATGGGGATCCAATCCTTGGGTGGGCAGCAGTTTGAGCTTGAGCGCCGCGACCACGGCGGCAGCGATGTCGTGCTGCACCAGGAAGATGTCTTTCACGTCACGATCGTAGGTTTGCGACCAGAGCGATAAGCCGCTGTCGGCGCGGATCAGCTTCGCGGTCACGCGCACCGCGTTGCCGGCGTGGCGCACGCTGCCCTCGAGCACATGAGCGACACTCAACGTCGAGCCAATCTCCGCAATCGGGGTGTCCTTGCCGCGAAAGTGGAAGGATGAGGTGCGAGCGATGACCTGCAGGTCGTCAATTTGCGCCAGCGAGGTGATCAGTTCCTCCGACAGTCCGTCGGAAAAGTACCCTTGGTCCTTCTTCTCGCTCATGTCCACGAACGGCAACACCGCGATGGATTTATCGCTGACGGGCCGCCTCACAAATACCGAATTCAAGCTGGTAGCGTCGCGCGTCTGATCGGCGGCGCGACGCTGGAGATCGTAGACGGCGGTCGCCACTACGACGAGGGCGGCTGCCGTTGTGACTGAAACAATCATTCGATTGCGGCCGATGAACTTTTTGAACCGATAGAGAAGCCGGGGCGGCTGAGCCGAGACGGGCCTGCCATCCAGGTAGCGCTGTAGGTCATCTGCCAATGCGGCGGCGCTCGCATAGCGTGCCGGCGGATCCTTCGCCAACGCCTTTAGCACAATCTGGTCCAAGTCGCCGCGCAGCTGCCGGTTCAGTTGTTCATGGGTGGTGGCGCGAACGCTCCACGCTTCTTGAACGAGCTGCGTGCTGGGTTTGTGGACTTCAGCCGCCGCGATGGCGTGCTCGAGCACGGCGCGCGAGGCGCCGGCGTTCAAACGATAGGGCCGGGCGCCGGTCAGGAGCTCGAACAACACCACGCCCAGAGAATAGATATCGCTCTTGGCGTCCACAGGATCGCCGCGCACCAGCTCGGGGCTGGAGTAGACCGGCGTGAGCGCGTGTCCGTACAACGTGGTGAGCGGCGTGTGACCGGCCGTTGCGCCGTTGTCCAAGAGCGTCGCCACGCCGAAATCCAACAGTCGGGCCTGTCCTTCCGTGGTGACCAGAATGTTGGATGGCTTGAGATCGCGATGGATGACTTGGCGGTCGTGCGCGTACTGCACCGCCTCCAGCACTTGCAAAAACAATCGCAGGCGCTCGCGCAGCCCTAGATGCTGCGCATCGCACCAGTCCGTCAGCAACTCGCCCTGTACATACTCCATCGACAGGTAGGGCAGGCCCGTGGGATCAAAGCCTGCGTCGTAGAGCCTGGCGATATGCGGATGCTCCAAACTTGCGAGAATGTCGCGTTCGCGCGCAAAGCGCTGTTCCAGATCGCGGCGCACCCACGTCAGCGACGGCAACTTTAGGGCCACGTCGCGCTTGAACGCTCCGTCGGCGCGTTTCGCCAGCCATACCTCCGCCATGCCGCCGGCGCCCAGCACTCGAATCAATTCGTAGGGACCCACCCGGTCGCCGGGTTGCAGGCCGGTCGATGCGGGACCGGCGCGCGCATCGGCGCCGCCCGATTCCAGCAAGGTGTGAAAGCTCATCAAATCCGACGACGGGTAGAATTCGGGGAGCAGCGACTGGCGCAAGGCGGGAAGCAGGTCCGCATGGTCCGGCGACAGCGTTTCCAGCCAGCGGCGCCGTCCCGCATCATCCAGGGGCAGCGCCTCGTCGAGGAGGCGGCTCATCAGTGCCATTTGGTGGGCGGTCAGCCGCATGGGAAACGCTAGCCGGCGGGTTCGGCTTTGTACGAATTGTCGCACGCCGCGGGGATAAGACGGCACCCGACGGTGCGCTATCCTTTGGGTCAATATGCTTGACCCAAAGGGGCGCTCATTGGCGCGTTCGAAAGCCTTCCAGGAACTTTTTCTGCCTGCCCGCGGCCGCAAGCAACGGGCCGGGGGCGCCGCGCTGCCCGAGGACAATCCGGCGTTTCAAGAAATTTGGGCCGTGGTCGGCGCCATCCCACGCGGCTGCGTGTCGACGTATGGAGCGGTGGCGCGCGCGGCGGGGTTGCCGGGCCGGGCGCGCATGGCGGGGCGTGCGCTGCGCGAGTCGCCGAAAGAAATGAAACTGCCGTGGCATCGCGTGGTCGGCGCCGGCGGCAAGATCGTTTTCCCGCGCACCTCGTTGAATCATCGCGAACAGACGCGGCGATTACGGGCGGAGGGAGTCGCCGTCAAGGATGGGCGGGTGAGCCGGGAGGCGATGAGGGATTTGGACGCGTTATAGCTGGTCGTGGCGGAATTTGTTTAATGCGAGCGGCTTACCCGTTCAACTCACCGTATTGAAGAACGGCAGGCTGCCCAAGAGTTCGGAGACGCCGTTCCAGCCGACTTGAATGCCGATGCAAAACAGCAGAAACGCCGACAGCCGCACCACGATGGTCGTGCCGGTGACGCCGATCAATTGGGCGAGGCGGGCGGAATTTCGATAGAACCCATAGATCAGCGCCGACAGCAGCGCCGTGGCCGCCAGGGTTTCGACGAAGAAGGCGAGCGAGGAGGTGTGGAAGCCGCTGGGGCGGCCGGCGCCCAAGGAAATCGCCACCGAGATGGTGCCGGGGCCGGTGGTCAGGGGCATGGTGAGCGGATAGAACGCGAGCCGGCTCGGCGCGACATCGATGGACTTAGGCTCGGGCGTTTCGCTGCGGCGCTGTTCGGTCACATCGGGGGCGTTGAGCATGCGCCAGCCGGCGGCGGCGACGATGATGCCGCCCGCGACGCGCAGCACCGGCAAGGAGACGCCGAAGAATCCCAGCACATAGGCGCCGATGTACAGCGATGCGGCGACGATGGTGAAGGAGTAGATCGCGACCCAGCGCGCGGTGTTGGCGCGCAGCTTGGGTTCCAAGTCGCGCGTCGCGCCGAAAAAAATGAACGCGCCCGACAGCGGGTTGACGATGGAGAACAGCGCGGTAAACGTCAGCAGAAAAACCGAGAAGGATAGATCCATTGCGCGGATTCTAGCGAATCGCTTCTTGAGGGGTGCGCGTCGCCGCGAGAATGGCCTTCACCAAGGGTTGCGGAGAATAGCCGGCCGAGTAAGGCGTCAGCCCCAAACGCACGATGACCAATTGACGCGACTTGATGATGGCGACGTTCTGGCCGTCGTGCCCGGACATCCAAAAAGTATCGGCGGGGATGCCGAATGCCGCGTCCGGATTCACGCCGGGCGTGGCCGGGTCCGAACCCCACAGCCAGGTTTGTCCCTGGCCGTACTGTCCGGCAGAGGCGATCACCGGTGTGGCCATCATGGCGACGTAGCCGGAGGGGAGTAGTCCGCGTCCCTGCCAAACACCATCTTGCAGCAGGAACTGTCCATAGCGGGCCCAGTCGCGCGCGGTGGCGTACATATAAGAAGAGCCGACCGGCGTGCCGTGTTCGTCCGGCTCGATGGTGGCGCTGGTGATCCCCAAGGGCGCGAACAGCCGTGTGTTGATGAATCCTAAAATGTCCTCGCCCGCGGCCTCCTGGGCGATGCGCGATAAAATGACGGCGGTGCCGCTGGAATAGCCCCAGTTTTCGCCGGCCGGGTGCGCCAAGGGTTGCGCCCGCGCGAATGTCGCCATATCCGGCTGCAGGTACAGCATGCTCGTGACATCGGAAACGGCGCCATAGGCTTCGTTCCACTGCAAGCCGCTCGACATGGCGAGCAAGTCGGCGAGGCGAATGCGTTCGCGGCCATCGGTGCCGGACCAGAATCCCGATTGATCGAGGCGAAGTTTGCCGTCCTTGACCAGCAGGCCGATCACGCCTGCCATCACGGTTTTGGTCATCGACCAGCCGAGCAGGGGAGTGCCGGGGCCAAAGCCGGGCGAGTAGCGCTCCGCCACGATACGGCCGTGGTCGACCACGACGATGGCCCGCGCGCCGGGCCCTGCGAGTGTGTCGTTCTGCAGAACGCGATCGAGCGCCGTGTCCGTGGCGACGGCGGTTCCGTCCGGCCACGACGCGGCGGATGACAGGTCGGCGGCTGCGGTACTCGGCGCCGCTGCCGGCGCCGGCGCGGGTGCCGGTGCGGCCGCGGACACCGGCGCGGAGGCTTTGGGATCGAGTTTGCCGTCCGGTATCACGGTGCAGCCCTTGCCGGGCCGCCACTGCGCCAGGCCGTCACCGATGAAGCCCAAGAATCCGGCGCGCACCAAGCCGCGGTCACGGTCCACGGACACCTGCATGAAGCGCAGCAGTGCAATTCCCGGTGCCTGCACGTCGAGACTCAAGACCTGGTCGGGATTGCGGGCCGCGAGAAATACATTGGAGCAGACGATCTTGGCGGAATAGTTCGCGCCAACGCGCAACAGCGCCGGCGGTTTGAGCCACAGGATCAGCACCACGGCAACGAGCAACAGCAATAGCACGCTTAAGGTTCTTCGCAGCATTTTCATCTACCAGTTCAGTTCGGCCATCAGGGCCGCGTAAGTGTTGATGCCGTCCCACAAGTTCTGCAGCCTCAAGTTTTCATTGGCGGCATGTTGATTGTTGTCGTGATTGACGATGGGCAGGCAAATGATGGGCGCGGCAAACACGTCGGCAAACATGTACAGCGGCACGCTGCCGCCGGCCATGGGCAGCACCACCACTTTCGCGCCGGCGGCCTTGGAGGCAGCGCCGATCACGGCTTTCGCCGCAGGCGTCGACATGTCGGAGCGCAGCGCGGGGTAGCCCGCATCCCACACCAGGCGCACCATGCGCGGATGCGCGAGGCGGGCGGCAAGATCCGGTTCTTCGCTGACGATGCTCCAGCCATGAGCGGTGAAGAAGTGCTCGACCGAGGCGCGCACGGCGGCGGGGGTTTGATCGGGAACCAGGCGAAAATCCAGCGAAATGACGGCGTTGGTGGGAATGGCATTGGCCGCCGCGTCGCCCACTTCGCCTGAGCGAATGCCGCGGATGTTGAGCGCAGGACGCATGATGCTGGCGGGCAACTCTTCGCCGCCTTCGGAGCGGCCGATGCCGAATTCGCGCTTCAAGGCATCGCCGACGGGCGGCAGGTCGCGCAGCGCGGCCTGCTCCGCCGGCGTGATGGCGCGCACGCTGTCGCTGAAGCCGGGAATGGTGATGCGGCCGTTGTCATCGCGCATTTGCGCGATCAGCGTGGCCGCCATCGCGGCCGGATTGGGCACCCAGTTGCCGTAGTGGCCGTCATGCAAGGCGCGCAACGGTCCGTAAACGGTGGCTTCGAGGCTCATGACGCCGCGCGCGCCGAAGTACACCATCGGCCGGCGCGTTTGATGCACCGGACCGTCGCCGATGAGAAACAAATCCGCGGCGAGCAGTTTTTGATTGTCACGCAGCGCACCCGCTAAGTGCGTCGAGCCGGCTTCTTCCTCGCCCTCCCAGAGAACCTTGATGTTCACCGAGGGCGTGGTGTGCGTGGCCTTGAGCGCATCGTATGCGGCCAGGAATGCGGCGATCGAGGCCTTGTCGTCGCTGACGGCGCGGCCGAAGAGGCGCCATTCCGGATCGAACGGCGGGGCGGCCTTTTTCCAGTCGACATCGCGCACGGCATCGGTCAGCGCATGCTCGCGCATCACGGGCAAGAAGGGATCGGAACTCCATTGCGAGGGCGTCACCGGCTGACCATCGTAATGCGCGTAGAACACCACCGTGCGTTTGGCACCAGGACTCTTGAGCGAGCCGAAAACGGCCGGCGGCGAGCCCGCCCCGGTCGAGATTTCCGACACCTCGAAACCGCGCTGTTTCAACGCTTCCTCGAGTGCGTGGGCGGTCGCAGCGATGCCGGCGGGATCGGCCGCCACGCTCTTCAAGCGCGTCAGCGCGTCAAGCTCACCCACGATGGCGGCCTCGTGCGTCAGGCGATAGTGCTGAACTTCGGAGCGAAGATCCGCTGCGCGGGCCTGCAGCGATATCAAAACGGTCAAACTCAAGGCGGCGATGCGGATGATGCGGTGCATTCTTTCATGTTCCCTTTGGACGGGCGCTGTTGACTCCAGTATCTTAACAAGCTAACGGGCGCAGGACGAAAGCCTCGGTGCGTTCTAAGGAGCGGGATGAAACATCTACAAAAGTTGAGTGTGGCCTTAGGGTTGGCGTTCACGCTCAGTGGCTTATCGCCGGCGCGGGCGACGCCCACCGACTTGCAATTCAATCAAGTCGTGGATGATTTCGTATTCGGCACCCTGGCGCTGTCGCCCACCACGGCGACCGGCGTCGGCTACCACAGGCACCACGGGGCCGCGCTCGACGATCTGCTCGAGGATTTCAGTCCGGCCGGCATCAAGGCCTCGCTCAATTTGTTGAGCGACATCGAGATGCGCATCGGCAAGCTGGATTCAAAATCGTTGACGGCCGAGCAGCGCGCCGACATCGACATCATTCACGACGCCATCGAGGCGACGCGGCTCGATGTGGAGGAAATCCAGAGCTACCGGCACAACCCGACGACCTACGTCGAACTCATCGGCAATGCCCTGTACACACCCTACGTGCTGCATTTCGCAGCGGCGGATGAGCGCTTCAAGCACATCATCAAGCGCTTGAATCTCATTCCGCAGCTCATCAGCCAGGCCGAGGAGAATCTTCAGGACTCGCCGGAGATATGGAATAAGGTGGCGCGCGAGGAGAACGCCGGCAACATCGACCTGATCGATGGCGTGCTGCGCACCAACTGCCCGGCGCCGCTGCTTCACGACTACGCCCAAGCCGCCGCGGCGGCGCTCGATTCCTTGCGCG